>MDTD01075026.1_pt1 | contig 23467 bp, 23 predicted proteins | sample 811221 | NCBI WGS metagenome assembly MDTD01 (sample SAMN05326646, study PRJNA326480) | marine metagenome | isolation source: seawater | place: Pacific Ocean: South West | collected 2011 | reverse complement strand
TGACCCTAGTACGAGAGGACCGGGTTGAACATACCACTGGTGGACCGGTTGTAGCGCCAGCTGCAGTGCCGGGTAGCTAAGTATGGACGAGATAACTACTGAAAGCATCTAAGCGGGAAACTCACCTTAAAACTAGTTCTTCCTATAGAGTCGTGGTAGACCACCACGTTGATAGGCCGGATGTGGAAGCGCAGTAATGCGTGTAGCTGACCGGTACTAATAACTCAATTGGCTTAATTTATGCACTGAAAAAAATTTTTTAGATTAGAAAAATAATTATAAAAGTTTTACATCGTTATATTTTATCAAGTTATCATTATGAAAATTCTAGTAACAGGTGGCTGTGGTTATGTAGGTTCTGTATTAATCCCAAAACTACTAAATGATGGTCACAAAATAATTAGTATAGATACTAAATGGTTTGGCGATTACCTCCCTAAACATAAAAATCTAAAAAATCTAAAACTTGATTTGCAAAACATTAACGAACTTAAAATAAAAAATCTAGACTGCTGTATACATCTTGCATCCATCGCTAATGATCCAATGGCTGAATTGGATAAAAATTTAAGTTGGGAGACCTCAGCGCTTAATACTTATAATCTTCTAGAATTTTTAAAAAAAACTAAAACAAAGAGAATAATATATGCATCATCTGGGTCAGTTTATGGAATAAGTAAAAAAAAAAGGGTTACAGAACAAACTGGGCTAAAACCAATATCATTGTACAACAAAGTCAAAATGGTGACAGAAAGAATAATACTTTCTTATTCTAAAGAAATTGAAACTTTTATAATAAGACCTGCTACAGTCTGCGGATATTCCCCTAGAATGAGGCTAGATGTAACAGTTAATGCTTTAACTTTTTCAGGTTTGCATAAAGGTAAAATAAATGTTTTTGGAGGCAAACAAGTAAGACCAAATATTCATATTGACGATATGTGTGAAATTTACAGGTTTTTTATTAAAAAAAATAGAAAATATGCTGGTATTTATAATGCGGGGTTTGAAAATAAAAGTATTTTGGAAATAGCAAATATTATAAAAAAAAAAATTGGCTCTAAAATAGTCATTTATAATGATAAAAGTGATCCCAGAAGCTATAGATTAGACTCAACTAAAATTACAAAAATAGGTTTTAAACCAAGAAAGAATATTAAATCAGCTATATCGGAGATTGAAACAAAATATAATAAAAAATTATTAAAAGAAAAAGATAATTACTATTCTCTAAAATGGCTAAAAAAAACTCTTCTTAAAAAAACTTTTATATAAAAAATTTTTTTATTGAATCTACTATATATTTTAATTCATAAGTTTTCAAATAAGGATGGATTGGCAAACTTAAGATTTCTTTAGAATATTTTTCTGTCATTGCTAATTTTATTTTTTTGTAATTTAAACCGAATGATTTCTGCATATGTATTGGAGTAGGATAATGAATAGCGGTTACAATCCCCTTTTTTGTTAAATACTTTCTGAGAGCATTTCTTTTATTAGTCCTTATAATATATTGATGAAAGGTTGGTATGGATATCTTTTTATTATATACTGGTAATTTAACGTAACCTTTTAAATTTTTGTTATAAAATTCAGCAATATCTAAATGTTTTTTATTCCATTTTTTTATATTTTTTAGCATTATATTTCCAAAACCTGCTTGAATATTATCTAATCTTGAGTTTGTACCCCAAATTAATGAAGTATCTCTATTTTTTAAACCATGATTTCTCAGTAGCTTAATTTTTTTATATATTTTCTTATTATTTGTAACAATTAATCCACCATCTCCCAATACATGAAAATTTTTTCTGGGATGTAAACTAAAAATTCCAATATCTCCGATAGTACCTAAATATTTATTTTTGTATTTAGATCCAAAAGCGTGAGCAGCATCCTCTATTAACAATATTTTTTTTCTTTTTATTATAGATTTAATTTTTTCTAAATTACTGGGGATGCCAGACAAATGAACAGGCATTATAGCTTTTGTTTTTTTTGTAATTTTGCGTTTTATGAAATCAGCATTTATGTTAAGTGTTTCATCAACATCTACTAGTATTGGTTTACATCCCGCATATGCTATTGCTCCACAGGTTGCGACGAAAGAGTTAGATACTGTAATAATTTCATCGTCATTTTTAAAACCTAGAGCTTTACATACCATAATCATACCTTCGGTCCAGTTTCCAACCCCAACTACATATTTTACTTTTAAGAATTTTCTTACATTATCCTCAAATTTATTTAACTCTTCCCCCAATATGAAATCACCTTTTTTTCCAATTCTTTTAAAAGTTTTTACTAGTTCTTTTTCAAGTGATAAAAATTCTTTTTGTAAATTTGTGAAATTAATTTTTTTCAAAATATCTCCTTATAGAAGAAATCATAAAATTAAGCTCTTTCTTACTTATAAATTCATGGACTGGTAAAGAAATAGTAGTGTTAGAAATATTTTCAGCTACTGGAAAATCACCTTTTTTATAATTATATTTCCTTGCAGCTGGTTGCAAATGCATGGGTATTGGGTAATGGATTTTAGCATCAATTTTTTTTTTTATTAGATAATTAAGTAATTCATTTCGTATTTTTTTATTTTTTACTCTAAATTCATATAAATGAAAAACTTCCTTTAAGTTTTTTGATCTTTGTTTTAATTGAATTTCCTTTATTAGAGATAGTTTTTGGTCAATAAATTTTGAATTTTTTATTCTTGATTCTGTAATATTTTTTAATTTTTTAAGTAAATGATTTGCGACGCAGGCTTGAATGGTGTCTAGCCTTGAATTGTATCCAAATATTAGATTTTTATTTCTACCAACAAGTCCATGATTACGCATTAGCATTATTTTTTTGTATAAACTATTTTTTTTTATAACTAGGTAACCACCATCTCCCCATATATTTAGATTTTTTAATGGATGTAAACTAAAGCAACCAAATTCACCAAATGTACCAGCATATCTATTTTTGTACTTTGCAAGTATTGCATGGCACGCGTCTTCAACAATTGGAATGTTATATTTTTTTGATATTTTCATTATCCCATCCATATCACAAATTTTTCCACTCCAATGAACTGGCAAGATTGCCTTTGTCTTTTTCGTAATTTTTTTCTCTATTTTTGTAACATCTATATTGTAATCCTCTCTAACATCTACAAAAACAGGTTTTGCACCTGCGGTAACAATTGCACCAATTGTGGCATAAAAAGTGTAAGGTGTAGTAATTACCTCATCTCCCTCCTTAATATTTAAACATTTCAAGCTTAACATTAGAGCGTCTGTCCCACTTCCAACAGCAACAACGTATTTTTGATTTAAAATTTTTTTAATATTATTTTCGAATATGTTTACTTCTTTACCTAAAGTGTAATCATTATATTTTATTACTTTTTTTATTTTATTTATTATGAGATTATAATCTTTAAATTGCTCACCCAAATAGTTATGTTTTATGATAAATTTTTTATCTTTAGCGTATTGTTTTGGTAAAAAATTTTTAATCATTTTATAATTTAAAATTTATATCTTTTTTATCTAATTTTTTATTTAAATTATCATAAAATTTTATTGTTTCTTTTAAACCAGTATCTATCGAAATCTCTGATTTCCACTTTAATTCTGACATAGTTTTTTTACAATCAAGATAATAGTATTTGTCCTTGCCTTTTCTATCTTTAACTTTAGTTATTACATTATTCCATTGGTGTCCTTTAATAGCTAAAACTTTTTTTATTATTGTATTGATGGAAAGATATTTATTACTGGAAAAGTGGTATTTTGAGCCTATTTTTCCTCTTTTTATAATTCTATAGATTCCGTTATTAAAATCTCTGTCAAATATAAAATCTCTTTTGCTGTGGCCCTTTCCTTGTAAGGGAAACTTCAAATTATTATTTAAACAAAATATCAATTTAGGTATTAATCTATGCAGAGGCTGTCCTAACCCATAAAAGTTTGTGAACCTTGCAACAATTATTTTACAATTTTCATTTTTTGAATAATTATCAAGTAGTATTTCAGTACTTAATTTTGATGATGCATAAGGTGTTGATGGTGCATAAACATTTGAATCTTCTTTAATTTTTTTTTTACTCGAGCCAAATATTTCTGGAGTACTTATGTAAATATACTTCTTTAAATTTTTTAACTTATTTAAATTTTTTACAAAATTTACTCTTGATAAGAAATTAATTTTAAAATATTTAATAGGATTTACCCAACTCTCATTAACCATGCAAATTGATGCAAAATCAATTATATAGTCCGGATTAATTTTTTTTGCGATTTTTAATAATAAATCATCAGAATTATACAAGTTTAATTTTATTAAATTAATTTTACTAAATTTTTTATTTTTTTTTAAGAACAGTTTTATTGTGATGTTATCTGTATTATTAAATGTTCCAAATATTTTAAAATTAGTATTTTTTAATAAATAATCTGTAAAGCTTGCACCTGCAAAACTTGATATTCCTATAATTAAAACTTTATTTCCCATATAAATAATTTATATTTTGACTTATATTAGATAATTTAAAAATTCAAATAGACCTTATATAATGAAAAAAAAAACTCTAAAAGTCGGCCTTGCCCATGGAGTTTTTGATATTGTGCATATCGGTCATTTAGAGCACTTTCGCATAGCTAAACAAAATTGTGATAAGCTTATAGTTTCTGTAACCGCTGACAAGTATGTTAATAAGGGACCAAACAGACCAGCTTTTAAGATTAAAGATAGAGTTAATTTTTTAAAGTCAATCAGATATATTGATGAGGTTATAATCAGTAATCATGAGACAGCTCTAAATAATATTAAGAGAGTAAAACCAAACATATATTTCAAAGGGCTTGATTATGACAAAATTAATAAAAAAAATAAAAATAATTTAAATATAGAAATAAACGCATTAAAAAAATTTGGGGGAAAATTTTTTATCACAAAAACAAAACTTAGATCCTCAAGCAAAATATTAAATGAAAACTTTAATTATATTAAGCCAGAAGTTAAAAAATTTTTACGAACTTTAAATAAAAAAGAATTTCTAGATAATTTAAAAAAAAATCTATTTTCAAAACAAAAGAAAAAAAAAAAATAACAGCATTCTTCTTACTGGGGAGCAAATCTTGGACTATTACACAAATGTCAGTTTACAAGGCAAATCTCAAAAAAGTAGCGTGATATCAGCAGTAAAAAAAAATACATACAAGTATGGGGGTGGATCAATTTTGGTAGCAAATTTATTATCTGAATTTATGGATAATTTAAATTATTTTGTTCATGGAAATCTAAATACAAGAAAATATTTACAAAATTATCTGATTAATAAAAAAAATATTAATTTAATTATGTCAGGTGATAAAGTTCAAAAATTTTTAATCAAAGAAAGATTCATCGAAAGCTATAGTAAAGCAAGACTATTTCAGCTTAATCAAAATCAGAAATTTTATAATTTTAACAGACAAAATGAGAAATACCAAAGTAGATTTTTAAATGTAATAAAAAAATTTCAAAATATTTTAATTTTTGATTTTGGATATGGCTATGTAGATGACGCTTTTGCAAATTATATTAAAAATAAAAAAAATAAATTTTTCATTAATTGTCAAACAAATTCTTCAAATTATGGTTTTAACTTATTTTCAAAATATAAAAAAGCAGAAATTTTATGTGTTGATGAAGCAGAGTTTAGACTTACTATAAAAAATAAACATGATGAAATTGAGAAATTAATCAAGGCTAACTATAAGTTTTTAAAAAACTATAAAATCTTTGTTGTGACCTGTGGTTCCAGAGGATGTTTTGTGTTGAAAAATAAAGTTATTGAATTTATACCGACTATTTATGAAACTACATTAGATACCACAGGATGTGGAGATATTTTTTTTTCTACTTTTGTTTACTTTTACATTCAAGATAAATTTTCTATACGAGAAATTTCATTACTATCACATATTGCAGCAGGCTTGCATGGCTTAAGTGAGGGAAATAAAAATGTAGTTAAAAAAAATTATTTTTATCAAAGTGTTCAAGCGATCCTAAAATAGATATCTGTTATACATAACAATTTGACTTATAGTTTTTTTTCTATATTATTTTTTTATGAAAGCGTCTGATTTTATAGCAAATTTTTTATCAAAATATTCTAATTATGCTTTTGGCGGTCAGGGAAGTAGTGTAATTCATATTGTTGATAGCATATATAAAAATAAAAAAATTAATTTTATACCTGGTCAGAGCGAGCAGGGTTCATCACTAGCTGCTGATGCTTATTACAGAAGTTCAAAAAAGATTGGAATTACAATTGGAACAAGTGGTCCAGGAATTTTAAATTTTTTGCAAGGTATGGCTTGTTCTTACTTTGATTCAGTGCCAGGATTATATATTGCAGGGGCGCCCGTCGTTAGTCATTTAAGAAAAAATAAAAAAATTAGACAAATTGGTTTCCAGGAAATGGAGGTACAAAACATGGTTAAACCGATCTGTAAATACTCTACATTAGTTAAAAAAATTGAAGATTTAAATTATGAGTTAGAAAAATGTATACATATTGCATTTAGTGGAAGAAAAGGCCCAACTTTGATTGAGATACCAGATGATATTTCTAGAATGAATATGCCTAAGAAATTAAAACACTATAAAATAAAAATAAAAAATGACACAAGAAAAATTAATTATGCCAAAATAAAAAATTTAATAAAAAGATCACAAAAACCGCTAATTGTTATTGGTAATGGATGCTTACAAAGTGACTCAATTAAAGATAGCAAAAGATTTATAAAGAATAATAATATTCCTTATACTGCAAGTTGGGCAGTCATACATCATTTTTCATCTTCTGATCCTCTAAATGTGGGTTCTTTTGGTGTAGCAGCAACAAGAAATGGAAACTTTGCAATACAAAAAGCTGATTTAATAATTTTTTTAGGAACTAGATTAAGCACACAAATGATAGGTGGAAATATCAATGCATTTGCGCCTAATGCAAAGAAGGTAATTGTAGATATTGATAAAGAAGAATTTTCAAGTCAAAGACTACCTAAAATTGATTTAAAAATAAATTGTGATGTTAAAAAATTTTTAACAGGATTAAACAGATTAAAATTAACAAAAAAAACCAATGATATTAAAATTTGGGCCAACGAAATGAATATCTTAAAAAAGAAATATCCAATTTTAAATAGCAACAATTTGAAAAGTAAAAAATTTGTAGATCCATACTTTTTTTTTGATAAATTTTACTCAAATATTAAAAAAAACTCAGTTGTTATACCTGATGCAAGTGCTAACTTAATTTGGACATATCAAACATTAAAAACAGAAAATAATCCTGAAATGTTCACAGCATTCAATCATTCTCCTATGGGGTATTCATTAGCAGCTAGCGTGGGTGCATTTTATGGCTCAAAAAATAAAAAAATTTATGCTCTTATTGGTGATGGATCGGTTCCAATGAATGTTCAAGAGCTAGAAACTATAAAGAATTATAATATTAATTCTGTGATAATTGTTTTGAATAATCAAGGTTATGGACTAATAAAACAAACACAAGAAACATGGTTAAAGTCAATTTATGCCGGAACAGATAAAAGTAGTGGTTTAAGCCTTCCCGACAATACTAAGGTAGCATCATCATATGGAATTAAAAGTTTTGTTTTAAAAAATAATAATGATATAAAAAAAAATCTTAAGAAAATTCTTAATTTAAAAGGTCCAATCTTAGTCGATGTAATGATAAACCCAAATTCAAGAGTAAAACCAAAAATAGAATTTGGAAAGCCATTACATGATATGTACCCATATTTAAAAAGATCTCAATTAACCAAAATTATGAAAAAATAATGCCTCATTTTGATTACGGGTATTTTTCATTCAGTAAGAATAGCGATAAAAAAAATTCATTAAAGAATAAAAGAAAAAACTTAATGAAAAGAAGAACTATAATTAACAGAATTTTAGCTAATGATTTTGATAAAAAATTTTATGATGGTGAAAGAATAAATGGCTATGGTGGTTATAAATATGACGGTAGATGGAAAATTTTTTTAAAAAAAATAATTAAAAGATATAATTTAACAAATAAATCTAAAGTTCTTGATCTTGGAGCCAAAAAAGGTTTTTTTATTAAAGATTTGATTGATATGGTTCCAGGTATAAAAGTTTATGGTATCGAAGATCATAGATATCCTATAAATAAAGCATTAAAATCTGTAAAAAATAAAATAAGATATATTCCCTCGTATTGTGATATTGAATTTAAAAAAAATTATTTTGATTTTGTTCATGCTCATAATTCAATCTATAGATATAGCTTAAGAGATATGATAAAAATTATAAAAAAAATAAATTACATCTCAATAAATTCGCATATTACAGTACCTACTTATTATACTGAAAAGGAAAGAAGCAAATTTTTAGATTGGTCGCTTTTGGGTGGAGTTATCTTAAAAGAAAATGAATGGATAAAAATGTTCAAGTTTATTAGATATAAAGGCGACTACTATTTTTCTGGTCCAAAAAGTTACGGTTTATAAGATAAATGTATTTTAGAGCGGCAGTACTTGAAAAAAAAAAATACAATTAAAATTAAAAAATTAAAAAAACCAACAAACCTTCAAAAAGGACAGATTTTAGTGAAAATTTTATTTAGCTCTATTTGTCATACACAATTACAAGAGATTGAAATGAAAAGAGGTAAAAATAATTTTCTACCTCATTGCTTAGGTCATGAAGGTGTTGGAATTATTGAAAAGATATATAAAGATTGTAAGAAATTCAAAGTTGGTGAAAATGTATGTTTGAGCTGGGTAAAGTCAGGCTCATCAATTTCAAAGGGAAATATTTATCAAGACGTTAAAGGAAAAAAAATTAACTCTGGACCAGTTCATACACTTAATGAATTCGCTGTTATCGATGAAACCAGAATTTATAAACTTAGCCAAAATAAAAATTTAAAAAATAAAGTATTACTTGGCTGTGCAATGCCAACAATATTTAATATTTTTTTAGAAAACAAAATAAAAAAAAATATGAATATTTGTGTTTTAGGAGGTGGTGGTTTGGGTTTGAGCTTTATATTAATTGCAAAATCCTTAGGTTGTAAAAAAATTACATTATTAGATAAAAATCAAAAAAAACTCTTATACTTAAAAAAGAAATTTAATATTAATATTTTCAGCTCTATGGAAAAGATAAAAAAAGAAAGTTATGATATTGTAGTTGAATGCACAGGTAATATAAAAATCTTTGAAATGTCTTTAAATTTAGTCAAAAAATTTGGAGGAAAAATGATAGTTGTAGGTAATTATGATAAAAACTTATTATCAAAATTAGACCCATGGCATATCATTGAAGGAAAAACATTAAAAGGTGCTTGGAATTCTGAAATAAATTTTAAAAATAAGTTTTCAAAACTTGAAAATCTTTTTAAAAAATTAAAGACAGATTTTTATTTCTCAAGTAAGATTTATAAATTAAGTGAAATAAATAAGGCAATAATAGACTTTAAAAAAGGGAAAGTAATAAGACCATTAATCAAGATGAGATGAAAAAAAAAGAAAAAATACTTATTAGTGGCTGTTCACAAGGTTTAGGTTACGATTTATATACTTTTCTAAAGTTAAATTTTAATGTCTTTGGATTAAGTAGCAATAAATTATTAAGTAAAAAAAAAAATATTTTTTATTACAACCCTTTACAAAATCCTAAAATAGATAAGAAATTAGAAAAAAATATAAAAAAAATAAATGTTGATCATGTCGTGCATTGTTCTGGAGGTGGATTTAAGCAACATGATAATTTTTTGAAATTAGAAAAACTTATATCATTATTTAATGTAAATTTTTTTTCACAATATGAAATTAATAAATGTTTAATAAAAAATAAGAAAAAAAAAAAAGAAATTAAATATTGTTATGATAGGATCTATAGCATCTTTCGAAAATAATAAAGGATCTATTGGATATTCTGCATCTAAGACTTTATTATTAAATTATAACAAATTATTGTCAGCTAAATTTAAAAATCATAATGTAATTAGCAAACTTATAATTCCTGGTACTTTCAAATCTACAAAAGGTTCAATGTTTAGACTAAAGAAGTCTCAAAATAAAATATTCAATAAAATTCAATCACAAATGCCAAATAAAAAATTCCAATCTTCAAAAGACATAAATTCAATTATCTCTTTTCTTTTAACAAAAGAGTCAAATTTGTTAAATGGAAGTTATATATCCCTTGCAAATTTGGAAAGCACATCAATTTTTTTATAAATAATTTGTAGGTTGTGAAAAAAAAAATATCAGTTGTTATACCTAATTTTAACCAAGGCTATTTTCTTGAAAGTCGAATAAAACATTTTTTAAAGCAAACGTATAAACCTTATGAAATTATTATTGTTGATGACTGCTCCACAGACAATAGTAATGAAATTATTAAAAAAATTAAATTGAGATATAAAAAAATAAAAGTACTTACAAATAAAAAAAACCTTGGTGTTGAAAAAAGTTTTAATAAAGGAATTAAACATGCAAAAGGTGATTTTTTATACCCATGTTCTGTAGATGATTTAAATAATAATAAATTTTTTTTTAGTACTGTTGAATTTCTTGAAAAATATAAAAATGTAAATATTTGTATGACAATACCAGGTTTTTATTACCATAATTTAAAAAAAAAAATTTCTAAATCATGGGAGGTTCCATTTAAAAAAAAAAAATTTTATAATTCAGACGAAATACTTAAATACCAGGCAAAAAAAAATTTTACTATATGGGGCCATAGTTGTTTATATAAGTCAAAATTTTTAAAAAATAATCTATTTAATAAAAACTTTAAATGGCATCATGATTGGTTTTTACTTAACAAAGAGGCTTTAACAAATGGAATTGTATTTGTTCCCAAAACCTTTTGTTATTTTAGAGTAGGATTAAATTCATATTCTTCTAAAATAAATAATAAACAAAGAGATAAAGTTATAAAAAAAATAATGCTTCATATTATTAGAAAAGAAAAAAAAAATATTCGTAATAAATTCGTAAAAAGTATGGTTTTTCAATCGATTTTAAACAATCCTTTTTATTTTATTAAGTCTAAAAAAACTAGAGTTTTTATTACAAAAAGTATGATTTATCGAATTTTTTTTAATAGATTAAAAAAAATAATGTTTGGAATTCTTTCGAAAAAATTGAGGATAAATATAAGAATGTTTTGGTATAACAATTTAAAATATTTTTATAAGTAATTTAAAATAAATAATAAAAAAAGTTATTAAGAAATGAAATCAATAAAATTAATCTTAAAATTTCATTCATATAAAAAAATATACTTTTTAATATTCTTGTTAACGCTGCTGACATTTTTAGAAGCCCTTGGCTTTGCTGTCTTAATGCCTTTAATTGATTTTGGAATAAATTTTGATAATGAAAATCTCATAATTGAAAAAAATTTCTTTTTTAAATATTTGAAAGAAAGTTTCTACATTAATGAAAAATTAAAATTATTAAATATATATTTATTTTTTGTATTATTTTACTATTTTTTCAAATTTTTATTAACGATATTTACAGTAAAATATTATTCAAATTTTTTGTATAATTATAGAAATAAAGTAACTGACAAAATACTTAAAAATTTTTTAAGTATGCCATATATATTTCATTTAAATTCCAATAGTTCTGATCTGGTAAGATTTACCTCAGATGAAGTAAAATATTATTTTGATACAATAGTTGCCCCCACAATACTTATAATTACCGAATTATTTATAATAACTGGTTTAATTTTTTTTTCTTTATTAATCTCACCAAAAATTTTTTTAGTTTTTATAGTTCTTTGTTCAATATGTTATTTAATTATTAAGTCGATAAAAAAAAAATTACCTGAAATTGGTAAGCAAAGATTAGAGAAAGATTTAGAGAGACATAAGATTTTACAACAAATTTTTCAAGCAATAAAAGATGTTAAAATTTTTAGGAAAGAAGATTTGTTTATAAATGATGTTAACAAAGTTACAAAAAGCTTATCTTTAGTTGATAGAAAGTTTTTTTTTCTAGAAAGTTTACCCAGATATATAATTGAATTCTTAATTGTATTTTTATTTTGTATATTATTTTACATATTTTTTAACAATTTTAACAAATCTATCATTAACTATATTCCAACTATAGGAATATATATTTTAATTATATTTAGGATGATTCCTTCATTCACTAGAATTTCAAGAGCATTAAACGCTATTAATTATTCAAAAAAACTAGAGAATAATATTATAGATTATTTAGAGTTAAAAAAAACTGACACTAATCCGGCAAAATTATTAAACTTTAAGGAGTTAATAGAAGTAAATAAAATAACTTTTAATTATCCGGAAGCGACTAGAAAAATTGAATATAAAAAAAATTTTACAATAAAAAAAGGTACATTTAATTGTATAGTTGGCCCCTCGGGCTCTGGTAAAACAACTTTAATTGACATTTTGTCAGGTTTATTGATTCCATCAGAGTCTGAAATAGTAGTTGATGGCAATAAAATAATTAATAAACCTTTAAGATTAAAAAATACAATTAGTTTTGTTCATCAAAATTTTTATCTATTTAATGACACTTTAAAAAACAATATTTGTTTTATGAATAAACCCGAGGATATAGATATGAATAGATTAAATGAAATTTTAGAGATATGCCAATTAAACAGATTAATTGAAAACCTTCCTAAGGGTTTAAACACACATATAGGCGAAGCTGGAACTAAACTATCAGGAGGTGAAAGACAAAGACTCTCAATCGCTAGAGCGTTGTATTCTGATGCAGAAATAATTTTTTTCGATGAAGCAACGAATGCCCTAGATAAAGATACAGAATATCAAGTCCTAAGAAATCTTAAAAATAAATATAAAAATAAAACATTTATTATGGTAATTCATAAAGTTAATGATAAATCTTTTTTTGATCAAATAATTGAGTTGTAATGATATATTCAAAAACACCTCTCAGAATAAGTTTATTTGGAGGAGGAACTGATTTTCCAGAATATTTTAAAAAAAAAAATTCGATAATAATAGGAGGTTCTATTAATAAGTTTATTTATATTTTTTTGAACAAATTTTATTCTAAACTATTTGAGGAAAATATTCGATTAATTTATAAAAATCATGAATTTGTAAAATCATTAAAAGATATTAGACATAAGGCGATCAGAGAAGTTTTTAAAAAAAATAGTTTAAATAAAAATATTGAACTTCATATTGTTTCCGATCTACCTGGTAATACAGGATTAGGAAGTTCATCGTCTTTTAGCGTGGGCTTAATAAACTGCATAAATAAGTTAAAAAAAAAAAAATTTAGTAAAGCAAAATTGGCTTCGTATGTAATAAACTTTGAAAGAAAAATCTTAAAAGAAAATGTTGGTTACCAAGATCAAATTTTTGCAACCTATGGCGGTTTTTCTAGGATTGAGATTAAAAAAAGTGGAAATTTTTCTGTTAAACATTTTAAGAATAAATCTTATATTAAAAAAATTGAAAAGAATTTATTTCTAATTTTTTCAGGAATTACAAGATCTGCAAGCGAAATAGAAAAAAAGAAAATAAAAAAAATAAAGAAAAATAAAAAAACTCTTGATCAAATAATTGAAATATCAAGATTAGCAGAAAAAAAAATACTAAATAAAGAAAACCCTGATTTTATAGGTCACTTTTTAAATAGATATTGGCAATTAAAAAAACAACTTGATGAAAAAGTAACAAGTGAAAAGATAGATAATCTTTATAACTTATGTACCAAAAGTGGTGCTACAGGTGGAAAACTTTTGGGAGCTGGAAATGGTGGCTTTATGTTATTTTATGTGCCATCAAATAAACATAATCAATTTAGAAAAAAATTAAAAAATAGAATTATAGACTTTAAATTTAATGATCTAGGCAGCAAAACACATAGTATAAATGATAAATAAAAATTTTAAAAAAATTTTTTATAATGTAAATAATTTTTTTAACTCTCATATTAAAACCAATAAAAAAATAGAAATACTTTTTTTAAAAAATAAAATAAATATTTTAGATCTTGGAGCTATAGGCATTATTGAAAATAATAAATTTAATTTATCTTCAAATAATAAAATTGTAAATTTAACAAAAATTGATTACGAAAATGACAAAGATCTAAATTCAACAGATATATATATTGATGACTTATTATGGTCAGAGGAAGTGGAAAAGAATTTTTATATTACATCAAATAAAATATCATCTTCTCTATTTAAACCTAATAATAAAGAACTTAGAAAATATAAAAATTATAAAAGTCACGAGATAAAAGAAATAAAAAAAGTAAAAACAAAAACAATTCAAAACTTAGAAAAAATAAAAAAAATTGATTTTGTAAAAATTGATGTAGAGGGTGCTGAATTAGAAATCTTACGTGGTATGGGTGACAAACTAAATGATGTTATTGGAGTAGAGATTGAGTCTCAATATATTGAGCGATATTTGGGTTCACCTTTATTTAACGAGGTTCATAACTTTTTGTTAAAGAATAAATTTGAATTATATTTGGTTAACAATGAAACTTGGCTTAAAACCGATAAATTTAATAGTATATCAAATCATAAATTAGTTTGGGGTGATTTTTTATATTTCAAGAAAACAGAAATCTTATTTAATGATGACATTCCAGTAGATAAAAGAAATGATAATTTAAATAGATTAATTTATATGCTAATTTTTTATAAATTTTACGATGAGTCTAACTTTATTGTTAAAGAATATTCAGAAAAATATAAACTAAGTAGTGAAAGTCAAAGAGTTTTATTAGATTTCATAGATTTAAATATTGAATCTAATATAATAATTTTTTTAAAGAAATTTTTTAAATTGATTTTTGCATTTATAATTTATAGTACAAGCTTTTTCACTAGTTATAGAAAAGCTGGCAGTTTATACTTTAAGAAAAGTTTTTCCGAGTTTTTTTTGATTTTAAGCAATATTTTTAAATTTTCAGATAAAGTTGGTTCAGTCATAAGAGATTCAAAATTATGAACATTTTAGTTACTGGAGGAGCGGGTTATCTTGGCTCTGTATTAGTTAATAAACTTTTAAAAAATAATTATAAAGTTACTGTATTGGATAACTTTTATTTCAATCAATTTTCACTGGCTGACTCTTGTAAATATGAAAATTTTGAATTGATTATTGGAGATACAAGAGATGAGGCATTAATGAAATCCATTATTAGTAAATTTGATTTAATTATTCCTCTAGCTGCAATTGTTGGTGCGCCTTTAAGTGAGAAAATTCCCAAATTAACAAAAGAAGTTAATGAGGATGCAATATCAATGATTTGTAAGTTGATGTCTAAAAATCAAAAAATGATTATGCCAGTAACGAACTCGGGTTATGGGTCTGGAAAGAAAGAAAAAATTTATACTGAATTAAGTCCTCTCAATCCAATATCAACATATGGAGTAACTAAAGTAAATGCTGAAAAAATAGCTTTAGAAAGAGAAAATTGTATAACTTTTAGGTTAGCGACAGTATTTGGAATGTCGCCAAGAATGAGATTAGATTTATTAGTAAATAATTTTGTATATTTGGCTCTTAAAGAAAAAAAATTAGAAATATTCGAAGGTCATTTTAAAAGAAACTATATTCACATTCAAGACGTTTCAGACGTTTTTATTTTTTCTATAAATGCTTTTGATAAAATGAAATCCAATATTTATAATTTTGGTCTTGAAGATGCAAATTTGTCAAAGTTAGAGTTAGCAAATAAAATTAAAACACATTTAAAAGATTTAAAAATAGTACAAGATGATAAGCGCAAGGATCCTGATAAAAGAAACTACATTGTATCAAATCAAAAAATTTTAAGCACTGGTTTTAAAACAAGTTGGTCGTTGGACAGAGGAATTTTAGAATTGATGAAGGGAATTAAATCTATTAATAATCCTAATCTTTTTGTTAATGTATAAAGGCAAAATTAAATTTAGAGTAATTTTGTTAGCAGGAGGGAGAGGATCTCGACTGGGTCACTATACAAATAAAGTGCCAAAACCTTTAATAAAAATAAATAATAAAGAGTTTTTACATTATGTTATAGAATTTTTTAAATCTAGCAATGTAGATAAGTTCATCATTACGACTTATTATAAAAGTTATTTATTTCGTAATTATATAAATAAAAAAAAGATTAAAAACATAAAACAGATAAGAGAAAAAAATAGGCTTGGAACAGGTGGCTCTTTTTTGAATGTTTTAAAATATATAGATCATGAGAAAAATTACTATAATATTTTGTGCAACGCTGATACATTATTCTTGTTTTCTTTTAAAAAAATTTTAAAAAAAATTTCGCTAAAACAAAATTATATTTTAGGATTAAAAAAAAATAATTGCAAAAGATATGGTAGATTAAAATTAAAATCTAATCAAATTATTCGTATAGAGAGAAATAATAAAAAAAAAGGTTATATTTCATCGGGAATATTTTTTTTTAGAAAATTAAATTTAAACTTTTTTAAAAATATGAATAATAAACAATTAAAATTTGAGGAAGACATACTAAATAAACTTTTAAAAAAACGTGTTAAAATAAATTGTTTAAAATTAGATGCACCATTTATTGATATAGGAGTTCCATCAGATTTAAAAAAATCAGAAAAATTTATAAAGAAAAGTTTTAATGAGTATATTAAAAAATTGTAGAGTTTGTGAAAGCCCAGACTTAGAAGAAATAATTGATTTTGGTAAACAACCTTGGTGCAATGATTTTTTAAAAAAAGAGAAATTAGGAAAAGAAAAATTTTACCCTTTAGTTCTAGTTTTGTGTAATAAGTGCAAAGTTTCGCAGTTAAATTACACTGTAAAAAAAGAAATAATGTTTTCAGATCATACATACTTATCTGGAGTAACAAAATCTTTATCAGCGCATTTTAAAAACATAAGAGATGAATTAATCAATAAATTTAAAATTAAAGAAAAAAAAAAAATTTTAGATCTAGGCTCAAATGATGGTACATTTCTAAGACATTTTAAAGATATTGGGTGGGATATTTTGGGTATAGAGCCCTCTAAAACAATATGTCAAATCGCAAATGAAAGTGGAATTGAAACTTTAAATAAATTTTTTAATTATGAAACTTCAAAAGAAATAAATAAGAAATTTGATTTTATAAATGCCTCTGGTGTTTTTTTCCATCTAGAAGAGCTGCACTCATTCACAAAAGGAGTAGAAAATTTATTAAATACAAATGGAGTTTTCATAATTCAGTTTCTTTACATGGAATCCATCATCAATAATACTGCTTTTGACCAGATTTATCATGAACATTTACTTTATTATAATTTAACCACATTAAATAATCTATTATCAAAACATAATTTAGAAATATTTGATGCAAATTTACATGAAATTCATGGAGGTCAAATGACAGCCTATGTATCACGAATTTCTAAAAGACAGAAAACTAAAAAATTTCAAGAACTTATGCATAATGAAATAAAAAATGATGTTAATGAAATAAGTAGATATATTTTTTTTAAAAACAAAATTCAAAAATTAAAAAAGAAAAATATTGAGTATATTGATAAAGCTTTAGAAAATAAGAAAATAATTTTTGGTCTTGGTGCTCCGGCCAAAGGTAACACACTGTTAAATTATTTCGGATTTAATTCAAATCACATATCCAAGCTTCTAGAAATTAATACTATGCGAAGAAATCTTTATGCACCTGGCTCACATATACCTATAGAGATTGAAAATGAACAAAAAGAAATACCAGATATTTTTTATGTTTTAGCTTGGAATTTTAAAAAAGAGATATTATCAAAAAATAAAAAATTAATTGATGCTGGTGTTAAATTCTATTTTCCAATAGATTTATCTTAATGAAAAAAGTATTTGTTACAGGCGGAAATGGTTTTTTAGGAAAATTTTTAATTAAATTTTTAAAAAAAAAAAAATATGACGTATATAATCCAAGCTCGAAAGAATGTAATTTATTATTTGAAAAGTCTCTTTTTAAATATAAACCAAAGATAAAATTTAATTATATTTTTCATCTCGCTGCATGGACACAAGCAGGAGACTTTTGCCTAAAATATCCGGGAGATCAATGGCTTAAAAACCAAATGATTAATACTAATCTGTTGTCTTGGTGGAAAGAAAATCAACCACAAGCAAAATTAATTTTTATAGGAACTAGTTGTTCATATGCTGAAAAAAGTGACTTTAAAGAAAAATCATATTTAAAAGGTGAACCTGTTGAAAGTTTGTATACTTATGCAATGACTAAAAGAATGCTTCTTCAGGGAGCTAAAGCTTTACAAAAGCAATATAACCTAAATTGGTTGTGTTTTGTTCCTTCAACTTTATATGGAGGGAATTATCACGATGATGGTAGACAAATGCATTTTATTTTTGACTTGATTAGAAAAATTATAGAGGGAAAAAAATATAAAAAAAAAGTCGAATTATGGGGTAATGGAAATCAGAGAAGAGAGATCATCCATGTTAAGAATTTTATTGAAACAATTTTTTTGTTATTAAAAAAAAAAAATATGGTAATAAATATTGGATCAAAAAAAGAATTTTCTATTAAACAATTTGCAAAAATAATTTCAAATATAATTGATTATGATCACAAAAAAATTTTTTATAATGAAAAAAAATATGTTGGTTCAAAAAGCAAAAAACTAAATATTTCTAAAGTAAAAAAATTAGTAAAAAATTACGAAAAAAAATTAATAAAAGAAGAAGATGGCATAAAAGAGGTTATAGATTGGTTTTTAAAAAAAAAAAAAATAAAAATTTAGCTTTTTTTTTAGATAGAGATGGAGTGATTAATCATGAAATTGGATATATAAAAAAATGGGAGGATATAAAATTTTATAATAAAACATTAAAAGCATTAAAAGTTATACAAAATGCAGGATTTTTAATTATAATAATTACAAACCAATCTATTATTGCTAGAAAAATTATAAAAAGAAATCAATTAATAAATTTAAACAAGAAAATGATCCTTTTTTTCAAAAAAAGAGGAATCATTATAAATAAAATATATTTTTGTCCACATCATCCTAAATTTACTGGAATTTGTAATTGTAGAAAGCCAAAAAATGGACTTATTTTAAAAGCTAAAAAGCAATTTAAAATTGATTTAAAAAATAGTTGGTTTGTAGGAGATAAAACTTCAGATATAAAAGCAGGAAAAGTTTCTGGTATAAATACTATTTTAGTCAAAACTGGTTATGGTGGACTTGATAATAATTATAAAGTAAAACCTAATTATACTTTTAAAAATCTTTATAATGCTGTAAATCAAATTTTAAATTAATGAATTTTTCGATAAACAATTATATCAAAGAACATTCTAAAATTCTTTCCCAAATAGACCAAAAACAATTAAACAAAATAATTGATTTGATTTATAGCTCGCATATCAGAGGTAAAAAAATATTTACTTGTGGAAATGGAGGTAGTGCTAGTACAGCCTCCCACATGATTACAGACTGGAATAAAATGACAACCTCAGCTACAAAAAAAAAATTATATGGTTTTTCGCTCACTGACAATATTGGAATTATTACGGCATATGCAAATGATACTAATTATGAAAATATTTTTAAAGGTCAATTAGAGTCAATTATGGATAAAGGCGATTTATTAATTGCCGTAAGTGGTAGTGGAAATTCAAAAAATGTTATAAATGCAGTAAAATATGCAAATAAAATTGGTGGATTAACAATAGGTATTGTTGGCTATGATGGTGGTAAATTAAAAAAAGTTGCTAAAGAAAGTATTTTAGTTCCATCTTACGATATGCAAATTTGTGAAGATTTGCAATTAGTAATTTGTCATATGATAATGAAAAGATTAGGAAAATATAAAATTATTTCAAAATAATTTTTTTAGAAAAATTAATATATAATAAAATTATTACTAACGGATTTATAATATTTGATTGTAATATCATCTCGCTCGTTAAGCCAAATATTAAGCAAAAAGTTAAAGCGCTGTGTGTTTTCAATTTTGATTTAGAAAAAATATCAAATAAGAAATATAAGAAAAAGATTAATCCAAGAAATCCGTATCGAGAGATAATAGTAAAATATAAACTATCATGAGTTTTTGGAGAATATATGCCTTCACCAAATAAAAAAATCAAAAGATTTAAATCTTTATCAAAATTACTTAGCCAAACATGTTCTATTCTATAGTAAAAGGATCCATATTTTGTGATCCAAGTGAATGGATTTAAAATTATATCAATAAATGATAATGTATTAGTTTCAAAGTAGTATTTAATTATATCGAGTGAAAGTGTTAATATTATAATTAAAATTAAACTTAATAAAATGCTATTTCTTGTAATATTTTTATTTAATACCAAATAGTAAAAAATAAAAGATATTAAAAAAGAAAAAATTGATGTTTTTGAATAGCAAAAGAATATAATTAAAAAGTAAAGTAAAAGTGTAAATATATTTTTTATAGAAATTGAATTATTCTTCAAGTGAAAATTCAACGTAGAAAAAAAAAGGATACCAGATACTAAACCAATTAAATTATATCCATTCGTTTTGTTAGTAAACGGATAGTAAATTCTTGAAACATGACCATTAATTATAAAATTAATTATAATAAAAAATAATAATATTATCGAAGAATATAAATAAAAATTCTTATTTAGATTAAAATTGTGTTTTTCAATAAGAACTAAAAAAATTATAAGTCCAATAAAGATTTTTAAAGTATTTAAATAATAAAGAAAAATAAAAAGGGAATTATCATTTTTATTGAGTGAATAAAGTATTGAAATAGTTATTCCTAAAAAACCAATTAAACAAATCAAGTAAAAGTATTTTGAGATTAACAATGATGATATTTCTTTTATTTTATGTAATGTTTCTTTAAAAAATATTATAAAATATATTAAGACAATTAAATCTATGATTAATATTTCGCTAATTACCTCATATAATACTTTATTATTAATTTCTATGTTTAAAAATCTTATTAAATTCAAATTTAATAACAAAGAAATTAAATAAATATAAATTGCATTATGTTTAAATATTTTAATCACTATAAAATCTTATTAATCTATATATTTCTGCTTATTCTTGTTAATTCAATTATATATTTTATGAATAAAAATAAAATTTTTTATTCATACAAAAATGAATTAAATTTTTTAGCTACTCATAATGATATAAGTAAATTTAACTTATATCATTTTACAATTTTAGATTATATAAAAAACAATTTAGGCCCCGAATATAAATTTAGAAATTATAAAATAACTGGTCCAAATTATAGTAAAATTGAATTTAATATAAAAAAAATAAAAAATAAAAATAAAACTGATTATATCAAATCAAAAACTACAATTACATTTACAATTTCCTCAATAGATAAAAATCAAATAGATCACATAAGTAAAAGAATAAAAAAATCTTATCCATATATTATGCACTCATTAAATTCTTTTGATTTAGTTAATTATATTTCTTTAATTGGCTATAGAATAAATATTGCATGTAATAATATGATCTTTATTTTGAAGGTTGGCAATGAAATTTGTGAAGATGTAAATTATAAAATGAAATTAATTGAGGAAACTATGGCGAAAATTGATCCGTCATATGTAAATACTAAGAGTATATCGACTCAAAATTTAAGAGATTTGAAAGAAATAATTGATCTATCAGGTGATTTAGAGTCGATTTTTATTAAAAAAACAAAATTAAAAGATAACTATCCTTTAATACACGAAGAAATTATCAAGTTACTAAATAATATGAGAACTGTTAATCCCAAAGATATACTTACACAGTCCACACATTCTCATCAACTTATTGAATTAAGTCCGAGTTACAAATTTGAAGAAAAAAATTATGTAAACAAAATTATAGTCTATGTAAATTTATTAATAATTTTATTGATATTTATTTTGGCATATTTACGTGCCATATCGAAAAAATAGTTAAAAATTAAAGTATTTAATCAAATATTTTTTTATATTTAATATGTCTTTATTGTCCTTAGTTTTTTTTTGAAAATCTGTATTATGTATAGGAATAGTTATTTCTCTTTTATTTAAGTCATATGATTTATTAATTATAACTAAAGTTTTTACATTTAAAAAAGAAGAAATGTGAGCAATACCACTTTCATTCGATAATATTAAATTCATCTTTTTCATCACATCAACCACGTAATTTAAATCTTTATTGAATATTATTTTTACATTTTCTGATTTAAATTTCATTTTATTTAATAATTCTTTTTCATACATACCTATAAATATAAAAATATTACAATTTTTTGAAATTAGGAAATTTATTATTTGTATAAATTTATTAATATCCCATCTTTTATCTCCATTTTTTAAATTGGATCCAGGATGAATCCCAATATTGATTTTTTTCTTACCAATTATCATTGGAGATTTAACTTTTTTAAAGTATAAATTTTTGTTTAGTTTTGTTTTTTTTTTAATATTTACTAGAAGTAAATTTCTATAAATTTTATGTAAATTTTTTTTGACTTTTATTACATGAATATTCTTGGATTTAAAAAATATTTCTTTTTCAGAAAGAAAGACTTTTTTATCTCCATTTAATATCATTGATATAAATAATGACTTAAATGGGCTGAAATTATTACTAAATATTATAAGTTCATATTTAATTAATAGTAATTTGAATAAATTTAAAACTAGTTTTAAATAACTTGAGTCACAATAATAAATTTTATTTATTTTTTTGGACATCTTTAAAGGTTTTATTGCATTATTTTCAAAAACAACGATGTCAATAGTTTTATTTTTATTTGGTAGGCTATTAAATGTAGGTGCAAACATGACCATATCACCAAGACCATGCATATGTAAAATTAAAGTTTGCATATTTAATATAATTTTATATTTAAACTATTATATAATGGTCTTTTTATTTTGCCAGCCAGGTCTCAATAATATTAATACAGTTGATTATTTAATAAAGAAACTTGTAATAAATTCATTAAAACTAAAAAATAATAATATCATATCTTTAAACTCAATAAAAAATAACAAAAAAAATCAAATTAAATTAAAAAGGTTTAACCTTATATTACCAAAATTATCAATTATATTTAATGGGCTTATTTTTTTATTTAAATTGAAAGGCATAATTAATAATAAGAAAGTTTCACATTTATTATTTGATGGTTATACTTTTTTTGATTTTTTCTTTTTTTCCTTTTTAAGACAAAATAAAATAAAAATTATAATTTATTTAAGAATTCCATATGGTGAAATATTTGGATTAAAATTTCTTTTCAATCTCGCAATAAATAGACTAAAGAAATTTCAAAAAATTGTGTTTATAACAGACACAAATAATCTAAAGTCACATTTTAATAAAAAGTATAACATAAACTGTCGTGTTATTCCTATTCCAAGCAGAATTACTACAAATTTT
>MDTD01085225.1_pt1 | contig 23479 bp, 21 predicted proteins | sample 811221 | NCBI WGS metagenome assembly MDTD01 (sample SAMN05326646, study PRJNA326480) | marine metagenome | isolation source: seawater | place: Pacific Ocean: South West | collected 2011 | reverse complement strand
CGAGTGAGAAGATAAAATCATCAAAATGAAAAGCAACACATTTGAAATAAAGGGTGTATAGAAATTAATTGCATACCCTGCTGAGGTTCTAATTGCCTCCATGACTAATAAATATAGGGGCGCCATACTTACAAGAAGTACAACAAATAAATCTGATTTATGGAATTTACGAAACCCTAACTCCAAAGCCAACCATCCACTTAATAGTAATCCAGTGATTTTTACTATGGCAATACCGCCTATAGTAATTGCCTGATAAGGCAGAGAAAAACAATAGAGATATAAAAGTATATTAGCCACTTGTCTTTATAACCTTGAAAGATTTAACTTCTCCATCGAATTCTCCTGATGCTTTTTCTATTTTTACCATTGGAACTGTATCAAGATTCTTCAATAGCTTGCCAAGAACTTTAAGATTCGAAGCATTTACTCCAAATCCAAGATCATTAATACGGTTTGAATTTAAGATCATTTCATTATTATTTTCCTCATAAACACAAATTATCTTGGATCTTGCCGCAATCAAATTGGTTAATGTGCCCATTCCTGGCCTTATAATACCTAAACCTATTGATTTATACATTTTATCTGTATACGAAGCTTTAACTACTAAATAAGATTGGGCATTAATCTTTTTAAAGTATCTTGGTTCTACCCAAAGCTTTCTTCCCTCACTTAAACAAAATTCTGCAACATAATTTGCAATTTCAAGAAAATATTTATTTATTTCATTAGAAAAGCCAAAGGATAATAGTATATCTTTTGCAGGAAGATCTGTTTTAATTGGTTGATTACCAAAAAATCCTACCAAATGTAAATTTGTGTAATCTTTTAAATAATCTGCAACGAACAAACGATTGGCAATTATCTTTGGTTTATATAAATCTATTAGCTTCTCAGATTCAAGACCATACCAACTAGGCATAGATATAGCCTTATGCCAAAAAAATGAAGCAAATAAAATAGTATCCTGACGTGATCTCAGTAAATCGACACAATTATCTGAAACTACAACATCAAATGAACTAAGCCTTTTCGAGAGAGTCTCAAAGAACCCACTTTTTACCAGCCTTGGTAAATCTGCAACCCTAATTTCTAATTGCTCAGCCTTTAGATTATGTGAGTCTAATCTTTCAAGATCTGCAAGATTACAAAATATGGTAACGTCATACCCTTGAGACTTAATGTATTTATATAAAAATATCTGTCTTCGGAGATGACCTAATCCATTTGATATAGCAACTAATGCTACATTTTTAGACAAAAGAACAGTAACCCATGTTGGTGTAAGCAAGGTTAGAATTATTTAATATATAACTTTTGCTTAGCTGACCCCAGCCATCGAAAATAAATGTTGAGGATTGCTTATCAAGCAACTTTTCTATTTCTTTATTTCTTTCATGGTTATTCATTATAAATATCGCGTCATAATTAAAAACTTCTAATTCATCAAAGGAAGTAACATTATTATGAAGTTTTCTTAATTGAGCTTGAGGTATTCCAAAATCCATCAGTGTTATAGATTCAACTAGATCATGAGCATATTTTAGCAAATCTAACGAAATTGAGCCTCGAGTATCCGTTGTTTCTGGGTATCCCTTAAAAGCCACTCCAACTATTAATACTTTTAATTCTTTAAGATTACGAGAGTATTTCTTTGCATATCTTTTTAAGCATAATAATGGGTAATCTCTTGCCCGTTTATCAATCTCCCTAGAAATAGATCCCATGGTATGTAAATGGCGGTCTTGCTCATGAGAAAAATGATATAACCAAGGATCTTTAGTTAAGCAATACCCGCCAACTCCTGGACTTGGAATTGGTATATTGCTTCTTGGATAGCCTTCATTTGCAACATTTATAAGATGATTGGAATCAACATTAAAATCATCAGCTAAAAGAGCTAATTCATTAGCAAAAGCAAAAGTAATATCTCGATAAGTATTATTTGCAAGCTTTACCATTTCAGCTTCTTCTAGCGAGTCAGCAAGTACAATACTTCCACATACACCCGACCAAAAGTCGACTGCATCCAAAGTACCTTCCCTAGAAATTGAACCAATTACTTGTGGCAAGTTTTGTAATTCTCTAAGTGCAATCCCTTCGGCTGTTCTCTCAGGAGTAAAGCTTACAAAAAAGTCTTTATCAGATTTTAATCCGCTACACTTCTCTAAAATAGGTACAACTATTTTCCGAGTGGTTCCAACCGGCACAGTTGATCTCAACATTACATGATCACCTTGAACAATTAATTCACCTACAGTTTTTACTGATTCTTCTAGAGCGGTTAAGTCTGCTCCACCAGATTCATCGACAGGAGTCCCAACAGTAATAATATGAAAACGACTTCTGCTTTCAGGTTCAGAAGTTTTTTTAACCACCAAAGTACCGCGAGCCAAGCCCTCCTCTAATAGAGAAGTCATTCCTGGCTCTGAAACTCTTGACGATTTTCCAGATTTAAGCTCCTCAACAATATCCTCGTCAACCTCTAGCCCAACAACAATCCGATCATGAGAACTGAGATGTGTAGCAAGCGTTAGCCCAACAAAACCAAGACCATAAATTGACGTAACAAAACCTTTTGAGTTAATCATCTTAGATATAACGCTAGTATGGATTGCACCTATAAGTTTATTTTCATTACAAGTGACCAAACAAACTGAGGGAAGCTTAGAATTTCTATCTAGCCACTTTGTATAGCTAGAGAAATTATGAGACTCTAAGTCCATCTCAGTTATGATTAGCGGTGTAGGATTCATAATGCTATCAATTGACATCTGAAAATCATAATCATCACTATATGCACGACGGAAATCACCATCAGTGACTACTCCCATAACTCTGCTTTTGTCTGAGAGAACTACCGCAATGCCTGGAAAATCAACATTTTTTGAGCTTTGAGACATCTCTCTATATACGGCATCACATGATTCCTTTGAATCTACTGAAAGAATTTTATTGCTAATATCATTAATCATTTTATTGCGATTTCCTCCCAGTTGTAGATCATATTTTGTGCATCAGACTTTTCTGGGTTTCTTGAAGCAAACCTACCGCGATAGTATTTTCGATTTAACAATTCCTCATTAGAAAGTTCTCTAGTTTCTTTTCCCAACATATCCATATATTGAGGAACATTGGATTTGATATAGCTCTTTTTCTTATCATCATCTAGGGCTGCAAAATCACTAATCATTTTAAGCTGTTCTGGATTCACTGATACTGGACCATCTCTAGTTTCTGATGGATCAAGAATTGTAAAATGTCTTTCAATAACTTCTGCACCAAAATGAATGGCTCCAACGCTGGCTAATATTCCTGTACTTTCAATATTTGTATGATCAGAAAAACCAACTCTGTCACAGTACTTTTTGAGAAAGTTCATTCTTCTAAGGTTTAAGTCACTGAGGGGTGTTGGATAAAGAGTTATGCAATGCAGCAAATCAAAGTCTTTTCCTTTAAGAATAGATGAGGCCTTCTTAATTTCATTATCAAAGGTTGCTCCTGTTGAAACTATTAAATCCCAATCATAATTGCATAAATCTCTGAGAAGTTGAAAACTAGAGCAATCATAACTTGCAACTTTTATGCTCTTAAAACCAAGATCCCATAGAGCGGCACAATGCTCTCTCGCAAAACAAGTAGTTAGAGGAATGACTCCTTGATTTTTGCATTCATTTATAAACTTGCAAACTACCTCTTCATCTAACTCAAGTGATTTTAGACGATTATACTCAGCTAAATATGGTCTCTTAATGCATCTTACAATGCCCTTTTCATCTGTATATCCTTCCTCAAACTCACTGCGATAACTTAAATTGTCAGCAAAAATATGCTGTAACTTAACATGTGTTGCTCCTGCTTTTGCAGCTTCTTCAACCATTTTTAACATAATATCTGTATTGCCATTGTGATTTTGACAAAGCTCAGCTATTAATTTCATTTAACTCCTCCTGCATGACAAACTCTGCAAATTTAAAGTCAATCTCAGAATCAATATTTATTGAATCATTTGCTGACATACAATATGGGATGCATTTTTCTCCTTTAAAAGATTTTAAATTTACCAATACATCGCGTTTTACAAGATAGATTGCTCCATTAACAATATGAACAGCAGGTAAAAGTTGCCTTGGAGGATTTTCTAGACCTGTCTCTATAAAATCTACTAAGTACTCTCCCACAATACGTTTCATCTTAATAGGATGAGCATTATCTACTTTCACTACACTCATACATGAGTCAGCATCACTTTCTTCAAAGCTCTTGATTGCCTCTAAAATATGAATGCTTTTTCTGGTGGGTGTAGTTGGCTGAAGCATCATAACAAGATCAACTTTTTTACCAACTATATTTTCATACTCTAGCACTGCATGACGAATAGTATCTGTTGCTAAGGCTGTATCATGTGAAAGCTCTTTTGGACGAAGGAAAGGTGAGATAGCTCCATACTTTAGAGCAATATCTTGAATTTCAGGAGTATCTGTAGTTACTAAAACATCTATGAAACATTTACTTTTAAGTGCGCATTTGATGGTATGAGCAATAAGTGGCTCACCTAAAAGAGGTTTAATATTTTTTTTAGGAACCCCCTTTGATCCGGACCTTGCTGGGACTACAGCTAAAATAGATTGGTTTTTAATACTCATCTGTCGGACTGTAACATAAGAAGAGATGAAACCTTTAAATAATTTGATCCATTTTTTATTGCAAATCTTTCAACAGATGACTCTAGGCCAACAAGGATTAAAGTATTTGCTAAAATCTCAAGTTCAAGATCTACGTCTTGATTCATTATCTTTGTATTTTTGAACTCAGGCAGCTTTAGAGCTTCACGCAAAGTTATCTCAAGTTTTGGATAAACACTAAAACTTGGATGCATTTTGATGTAGTTTAATTTTCCATTTGGAGCCTTTTTCAAATACTCCTTTAGAAATTCAACAATATTAATTCTTAACATGCGACTTGCTGATGGCATAACTCCAATAACATCACCTTTTTTAGTTGTGTTGCAATAATTAGATGGGCTTAATGTAACAATTTCTTTTAAGGAACTTTCGGCTGCTGGAAAGCAATCTTTTGAAGTACAAATAAAACCTGAGCAATTTTTGTCGAATAGCCATCTTTTTGCTGGCCCAGTTCGCCTCTCAAGATAATATTTTTTGTTATTTTTTTTTCCATCAAACATTACATCTTTTTTCCAATAACTTAGATCGCCCTCTTCACAGTAAAAAGTACCAAGACAGTTTAGTTCGTCTGAAAGCACTTCAAGGTATTCGTTATGCCATGGAGCAATTAAAATAAATTTTCTTTTACTTAAGTTAAGTCGTCTCTTAAGAAGAAATGCATTTAGTGAGATGCCTAAAATTCTCCATATATGTCTGGATAGTTTGTCAGTTAAATGCTTATGAATATACTCTTGACCTAGGCTCCATCGAACTGGACGCAAAGGAACCAAAGCTATTGAGTCTTTGCTAATTAATTTATCTCTACAATATGCCTCAGCAATTCGAGCCTGTATTGAGTTTGCTACAATAATAATATAGACGGTCACACTATTGATTCTTTGTTTTTATCTGTTCTCTGATTAAATTTAATGATCTTCTTATGGGCCTTAACATCCAGAAAAAAAAGCTGAATATCTGGCCAAAAGCTATATTATAAAATTTTTCCTGCAGTTCTAGCTCATCAAGAGATATAAACTTTTTGTGATGCTTCGATAATGCTTTTGCAAGGTCATCTATTTCTGAGGATGTTATTGTATTTGGATGTAAGCATACAGTCCAAATCCCAAACGGCCTCCATTTAAATTTCCAAAGTTGCTGAGGAATAAGCCAGATGTCATAAAATAGAAATGGTGCCAAAGCTATGCCATCGCTAACTATTGTCAAAGAAGTTTCAGTTTTCATTGCTTTTAAAGTATTTTTATCAAAACTATGTGAAGGTGCAATAAATAAGTCAGGTTTAACTTCTTCGTCAGAAAATACTTTTGAAGCTTTTACAAACTTATTTTTTTGTTCTTCAAGGCTAAGTCCTACAAATTCACTCCGATCATGAAAGGGCACCAAGGAATCTTTTTTATTTATTCTATGATACAGATGATTAAAACCATGCATTCCTATAGACCAACCTTTTGCCTTCCAAGTCTTAACTCGGTCCCAAAAAAATAAATCCTCAACGCCAAATTTCATACTTTCATCTAAATTATTTGGAATAACAGCAACAATTGGCTTAATACCATACTTATCTAGAAGATTTTCTACCAACTGCCACCTTTCTGAATGTAGCGTTGGCAAAGCATCATCAAGTCTAATGAGATAGCGTGCAGTCATTATTATTTAAGAAATATTTGCATGTTGAAAGTAAGTAATAATCTTGAGCAGTAATAAAACTGGTTGTTAAATGTTCCTCTATACGAGGAAGTGCGCTCAAGTTTTGAAACCCGGGAAGACCATATTGCTCTATAACATCATGAAAATACTCTTCTATTTGATGCCTATTACTCAATTCATATTTCATAAAATCTTTGAAAGAAGGCAGTAGGTCAAAATCATAGCAGTTAGGCATCCCTTTAAACCATGTCTCACCAAAAAGTATGCATTTCTTTTGAATACATGCTGCTTCAAAACCAACAGTCCCTGAAATTGTAGCAACGGCTATAGAAGACTCAATAAGCTTATCACTTCTTACTTTGGGTGGTAATAATATGAGGCCAGAGATATTCTTTAATTGACGATAAAATAATGGACTTCTCCCTCTGTAACCGGTTCGAGCGGACATAAACTGCGCAGGATGTTCCTTGACAACAATTTTTACTGAGCTTGGAAGATATTTTCTGAGCAAGATAATATTAATCAATTGATCTTGATAAATTCCACCATCTGGGTTGGTAGTTCTCTCTGGTTCGTAATGGAGAGGATAATAAACATATTTTTCATTTTTCATAGCCGACTCTGAGTCAGTATATTTTTTTAGCTCAACTTTCAAAAAAAACTTTCTAAGTCGTGAGGCAAAAAATATAAATAATGGAAATAATTTGAAAGGATTAGTTCCCTTATAATCATTAAATCTGAACCAGTTTTTTGGATATTTAATAAATCTAAATGAATCTTTAAATAAACCATACAAGGTTTCAAAGTGGAAGTTGATTGAATTTGATTTAGTTTTTAACAAAGCAAGATGTAATGGTGCTTCTCCTGTTTTCTTTGAAACCAATCTATCAAATGTTAAATCTAAATATTTTTTGAAAGCCTCTTGTAATTGGGCTTTAACTTTTAAATTATCTTTTTTGATTTTATTTTCGTTGGCTATGGGTATTTTTACATACTTATCATCTTCCCAGATACTAGCAGTTAGGCAAGGAATAGGAGTGTAAGCTGAAAATTTTAAGATTGGGATCTTTAAATATTTGCAAATCTCAAAGATTGCATACTGAGCATGATTATGAGGAGCTTCAGACATGATGAGCGCATTTGGTGGGTGATTTGAAAAATGGTTCAAAGTCCATATACAAACATTATGAAACCAAACCTCCCTATCTAATCGATTGAAAGTGCTTGAATCGTCAAGTCTATCCATCATTTTGATACACAAATCCTTTGCAGTAGAGTATTCATTAGATAGGAAGAAATTATTGTTGCTGCCATCATAATTAGCTTGCTCTGATTCAGCTGCATATCGCAAGTCTGATAATTTTTTAACTACGCTTGCACCAAAGAAACTTTTAGCCTTGTCATAGTGTGCATCATCCCCTATCCATAATGCTGGCTCTGCACCCATTGAACTTTTTAGAGATATGCCTAATTCAAGCCAATGTGGAGCTGATGAGCAAAACATGACATAACGATAATCATTCATATTATTTTTTTAATAGCAGATTTAATATTGGTATCAGTCTCATAAAATATGGTATCAACGACTTCATCGACATGCTTTTCGAGCTCGCTTTTATTTTCCATAAAGTTTCCTAAAAAATCATTGAAAACACTAAGAAAAGTTTCTGAAGCAAGCTCCTCTCCCCAACTAGGGCGTTTAATGTCGTCGAGAAGATACTTCATTTTGTCATGAGTTATAACTGAGAAAATTGGGATCCTCATTCCTAATGGAATCATTTGTGAATGTCCCCTCATCCCGATCGAGAGACAAACTGAAGTGTAAAAATCAATTACTTCCTCGCAGGACATATCTGTTAAATTAAACTGCGGTATTTTTTTATTCTGACTATCCAAATACTTAAGAATTTGTAAATCATCGTCTTTATGGGCAACAATAACAGGATCAAAATTATTAAACCTAAGCTTATCTATAATTAAATTAAATTTTTGCAATGAGTGTTCCTTTTTATTTGAAAGTCTTAAATCAATACGGTCAAAAGCTGCATTGATAGCTACGCGGTGTGAATTAGAATCTCGTTTGTTGGACCACTGAGAGTTCAGGCAAGATATTATAGTAGTTGGGCAAGATTGTTTTTTTATCTTTGAAACTAGAGTAGATGGAATATGAGCTTTTAGTTTTTCAATAGATCCATGATTTCTTAGAGAAAAAAAAGCACTTTGAGCAACTAAATTTGTTATGTGCTCATCAAAAATTTCTAAGAAATCATCCTGCTCACGAAATCGATTATATCCTATTGCAAAAACGACTATCGGGATATTTATTGATTTTAATGCTGTTAAGGAACAGTTCCATTGCCAGCCACTAGCACTGGCATCTGCACCCTTTTGATCCTTCAAGAGCAACCCACCTCCACCTATTATAATGGCGTCATATTCCTGATTAATTTGTTGTATATCGCTCTTAGTAACCGCCTGCCAAACTTGTCTTTTGTGCCATCTTATTTTAGTGTTGCCTAACGCATCGAATGCATGTCTCACCATTTCAAATAATACAGTGTCGCCCGAGTTCCTATTTGCATTTTCATGAACTCCAATGTGAAGTATTTCCACTTAAACCTCCTTTAGCGCTTTTTCAGCGCTTTTAAAATCTTCCTCTGAATTAATATCTAAAGAACTGTGATAATCCATTTCAATTGGCGCGCATGGCATCAAATGAAATGTTTTCTGTGAAATAAGTGATTCAGTTTTTGCAAAGAAAATTGCTCCATTCACAAACATTAACTCCTCTTGATCTTGTCGCTGGCTGTTCAATTTGTTACTACTTACTATTGCTTCAAGAGTGTTATCCCGCATTATACGAATATTATTCATATACTTCCCTGTGCGAACAACACCCACAACACTCTCATATTTATTCAAATCTATAGTTTTTGCAGCTAACTTAATATGCTCCTGAGTTCTAAAAGGGGATGTTGGTAAAAGCATTGCAACAACATCGGGTATCCCATCTTTTGAATCAAACATTCTTTCTATAATCTCAATAACTACTTTTGATGCATGCACTGAATCTTTGGCTAACTCAGAGGGTCTTCTGTCAAAAATAACATCAAATGATAGACATATTTCTTGTATCTTTGGACAGTCAGAACTAACTATGATCTGATCAAAACAATTAGAAGAAATTGCAGCCCTTATTGTCCAAACAATCAAAGGTTGTCCGCCCAACTTCCTTGAATTCTTCCCAGGAACACCTTTCGAACCACCCCTAGCAGGAATTATACAAATTCTCTTAGGCTGTCGATCTTCAAATCCTTTAATTTGAGAAACCATTTAATGTTCCTTTAAAATTAACCATGTAGGGCTCAAAAGGGAGATTCATAACAATCCATTTAATTTTTGTAATGCCTTCCAGAAACCGGCACCTGAGTCTTTATGCCCTTGCCAAATCTCTGGGATAAAAGGCACATTAGGAGCAACTCTAGATAATCGATCTCCAAGGTCTTTGAAGTTAATAGTTCCTTCACCTATATCTAATCCTTCCGAATCTTCTCCACTCCCGTCAACCACATGTAAATGAGCAGAAATAGGACCTAAAGTATCAACTGCATTTTCCCAACCTTGTTTTAGAAAATTAACTGCTAGATAGGTATGTGAAATATCAAGACAAATTCTGTGCTCATGCTTATCACAAAAAGCACGAATCTCTGATGGATCAATGAATAAGTTATGAAAGCGCTGACCGCCAAAATGCCATGGAAATGGAGGCATGGTCTGAATTATTATCTCGTATTCTGATGATCGAAACTCTTCTAAAGCTTCTGCGATAAGTTCATATTTCTCCTTTTTTATTTTGTCTGATAAAAATTCATTTAAAGACCAACCTCCAACATTTGTAACAACCAAAGGCTTCTTTTGATTGGGGAATAATTTTTTTAATTTTTTCGTAGCTGAAAGTGTTTTCTTTATATTTTTAATAGACTCACTTCGATAGGCAGAATCAAAACTAGAGAGATCGAGAATATGATCGCCTTCAAATAACTCAGGCGCATGAACAACAAAGCCTATATCGGTATTTTTTTGGATGTAGTCCTTTGGATCTAATGTTAAATCGGAGTAACTAAAGTGAAACTCAACAAAATCAAGATTTCTTCCTTGGGATAGCTTTTCAAAGTCATGATATCTTACTGGAATACCTACAGGTCTATTGAATTTAAAATCTGTTGGAAGACTCTCTAAGTTTGATAAATCACTTTCAAATAGCTGATCACCAAAACAAAAATCTCTACTAGCTATCCGTCCATATAACTCTTCAAGTTTGTGGGGAGAAATGCCACCACCAGGACTTTTAACACCTATATTTTTTGATGAAAATACCTCTCCATGCTTGATGTCATTTAAGGCAGTTACGCTTTTGCCAAGCACATCCCTATTTAACATTTCACCCTGAGTAAGAGTTCTATCTTTACTTGAACCAATTGCTGTTTCAATATTTCTCACATTTTCTACCATAAGTTTAAATTCTTCAGGGAGCAGACTCACTTTATGATCATTCCCTTCAAGCTCCCTATCTAAGGTAAAGTGTTTTTCGATAACCCTTGCTCCCATTGCAACGGCCGCAAGTGGAATATGAAATCCACGCTCATGACCAGAATATCCGGTAAATGGGTAAAGTGAATAACTTTTAAGTCTCTCTAAGTATGAAAGATTTACATCCTTGTATGGAGCAGGATAACTAGAATTACAATGTAATAAAATATAATTAGCATGAATCTTATTTAGATACTCACTTGTTTCTTTCAAATCTGATTCTGTTGTCATGCCTGTGGATATAAGCATTGGTTTTCCAGTTGCTGCAATACGATCCAATAAAGTCCAATTCATAAAGTCAGCAGAGGCAACTTTATAGGCCTGAACATCCATATCCTCAAGAATATCAACACTACTTGAATCAAAAGGAGTACAAAGAACTGTAATTTTATTTTTATTGCAGTAATCAAAAACTTCTTGAAACTCTTGATTAGAAAGTTGATATTTCTCAAGTAAATCCCTAGTATATTGAGAGCCGAGGTCATCACCTCTTGTATCAACTTTTGCGTATAAATCATCAAGTTGACGCATTTGGAATTTAACTACATCAGCTCCTGCCCAAACTGCTTGATCAATTAATTCAAATGCCCTTTCTAGGCTTCCATTGTGATTGTTTCCAATTTCAGCAATCATCAATGTTGATCCTTCAGCTGATATTGTATGAGGCCCAATCCTAAAAGAAGCAATTTCTGGGTGAAAAATATCTATTAACTCACCTTTAGCTCCAACAATAGGAATAAACTCAATTTTATCTGATAGCTTAGTTGCAAGCTGTTGTCGTGATTCAGATTCATTAGCAATTAATGGTTTTGGCTTGTTGTCGCATAAATCAAATAATTGGTTATCTAAGTTTCCATTATTTATTATGTAGCGTCTTAAATCACCATCTGTAACAGTATTTTCAATACCTCCATGGTTATTCAAAACAACTAAAAATTTTGGATTTAGCGAATTTATTTTTTCAAAACATTCGCGAACCGAGTTGTCTACTAGTATTGTATGACTTCTCCATTTCATAATGTTCTTCTCCTTAAATTAACATAAATTTTGTGATTGCACTTTGACTTCATAATAAATCCTGAGAAGCAACCATTTTTTTAAACTCTGAGCCTTCTAGAGAAACAAGTTCATTAAAAGTTCCACTCTCTTTGACTTCTCCATTGCCAATAACGAAGATCTTATCAACTTGTTTTACAGTTGCGAGTCTGTGTGCAATTATTATTATGGTCATAGTGTTTTTGAGATCCGAAATTGATTGCTGAATAGCCAATTCATTATCTCCATCCAAAGCACTGGTAGCTTCATCAAGAATTAACACCTCCGGTGATCTAAATAATTCTCTAGCTATGGCTAACCTTTGTTTTTGACCACCAGATAATTGTGCTCCAGAGTCACCAACATTTGTTTTAAGTCCTTCAGGAAGACTCCTAACAAAATCTGCCATATTCGCTAATTCTAAGGCATCCCATACGGGGATCAATTTAATTTTTTCGGATTGATCAAGATGATTCCCCCCAACAACATTTGATAAAATAGTACCAGAAAATATAGGGTGATCCTGCGAAACATAACCAATTTTTTTTCGCCACTTGAGCAAATCTATATCTGCAAAAGGAGTTTGATCAAGCAAAACGCGACCTGAATTAGGTTTTAATATGCCTGTCATCATATCAACTATAGATGTTTTTCCCGAACCAGATATCCCAACAAGTGCAACAGTCTTATTCTTTTTGATGTTCAAATTTAGATTCTCAAATACTGTAGTTTTTTCAAATTTAAGTGAGACTTTTTCAAAGGAAATAAGTTTATTGAAAACAGGATCTATAATTCCCTCAAGTTCTTCAATCTCTATTTCATCAATCGCACTTGAAACAGCTTCAAGACTTCCAGCATTTTCATACATTTTTTGTGCAGCAACTTGAGCAGTTAGCATAGATGAAAGTGTTCGATAAAAAAGGACAATCGCAACAAGAATACTTTCCACAACAACATCAAAAAAGGTGGCTTGTACATAAACTATTGCCATTACCATAAAAACGGCAACTGGTTCACGAATAGATTGAACAAAGGCAGATGCAATGGCAATTTTCGATAGTAACTTTTTTTGCTGAGTTACTTTATTAAGAAATCTTTGTGATAAGCTTTGGAATTGATTAGTTGCTCGGAGATATTTTGTTGCTTGCAGTAATGCAATTGAATCTGAGTTTAGATCTGCCGATAATCCAGCGCCACTCCTTGAAAGCTGCCTAACTACAGCATTCAGTCTTGAAATGCCAAAGAAAACAATGCCTCCAACAAAAATTGCTACTCCAGAAAAAATAGGCTCCAATAAAAAAGCAAAAAAGAGATACACGCAAAGACTTAGAAGACCTGCCATAAAAAGACTTAAACTATTAAAACAATTAATAGTTTTAAATGTTTGTTCATTAATTAAATTTGCGAGATGGCCACTCGATATTGTTGTGTAATATCTATGATCTATCATCTGATATGTTCTTAGTAGCCTGTTTTTAATTTTTTCTTGAAGAAGTGCCCTAAAATAAAGTATCAAGAATTGGCTGAGGAAATAGAATACAGCTTTTACAATAAAGAAAAATACCAATAAAAGTATTGCATTTTCTAATGTGTACTCCATTGAAAAGAAATTGAAAATAGAGTCAAAAAAAGCTCCTAATTCAGTAGAAAAAAACTCATTTGTCGAATTTGATGTAGTATTTATTAATACTGGAAGAAGCATTAAAATGCCAAAACTTTCAGAAATAGAAGCAATAGCAGCTAGAAAAAATATTGCATATATTCTTATGCCAACAAAACCTTGAAAGATTCGTATATAGCTCAACTTAATATCCTTTTTTAGATTTCATAGTATTCACGATACCAATTGATAAATTCCTTAACACCTTCTTCAATCGACTTATCTGGTTTATAACCAGTTAATGCAAAAAGAGCTGATGCATCAGCGAAGGTTCTAGGAACATCACCAGGTTGAATATCGAGGAATTCTATTTTTGCTTTCATATCAAGCTCTTTTTCAATTGCGCTTATAAATGATAGTAGTCCTGTGGGTTGCGAATTACCAACATTGAGGACGCGATAGGGTGCTACATTAGATGAAGTACGATCTTTTTTTAGAAATTCTTGAGTGGAAGGAGGTAAATTTATTAAACGAATTAGTGAATTAGCAACATCAGATACATAGGTAAAATCTCGACTCATTTCACCGTGGTTGTATACTTCGATAGGTTTTCCGCTAATTATATTTTTTGTAAATTTAAAGAGTGCCATATCTGGTCTACCCCATGGGCCATAGACTGTAAAAAAACGACACATTGTGACTGGTAAATTATATATATTTGCATAGGCATGACCCATTGATTCACATGACTTTTTTGTTGCAGCATAAAATGAAAGTTGCGTATCAGTTGCCTGTTCCTCATTAAAGGGCATATCTGTATTTGCTCCATAAACTGAAGATGTTGATGCAATAATAAGGTGTTTAATTTTTATCTTTCTGCTTAATTCGAGAATATTGAATGTTGCAACTATATTGTTTGAAAGATATGCCTCGGGGACATTTATTGAATGACGCACGCCTGCTTGAGCAGCTAAATGGAAGATACCATCAGGACTAAAAGACTCGACTTCAGAATTTAAAGTATCTACTTCATTTACTAGATCTAACTTCAAAAATTTAAAAGAGTTAAAATCTTTTAAAATTTTTGTTCTGGCATTCTTTAAATTTACATCATAATAGTTTGAAAGACAGTCGATACCTAAAACTTCTGCGCCACTTTCAAGTAACATCTTTGATAAATGAAATCCAATAAATCCTGCGGAGCCTGTAATAACAATCTTTTTCTCAAAATTATTCATAATCTAAAATCCACGGTATCTTCTTCGAAGGCTCCTTTCAGATCATATATAAGCATGGCACTTGATCCAAGTGACCTAATTTTTTCAATGCCCATTTCGATAATATAATTATGCTTCACTGCAATAATGACAGCATCATAAGATGAAGCTTTTTCAAAATCTATCAAATTAATTGAATAACGCGATAGCACTGAATCAGAATCCGCAAGATCATCAGTAATATCAACATTTATTCCAAGTTTAGTGAGCTCTTCATATAACGAAAATGACTTTGAGTTACGAATGTCCTTACAGTTTTCCTTAAAAGTTGCTCCCAAAATAAGCACCCGATGATTAGACTCTGAACTATTGTTTTTTGTTTGTAGTTCTTGATGAAGCCTATATGCAATAAACTCTGACATTGATTCATTTACAGCTCGCCCAGCTAGTATCATTTGAGGATTAAATCCTTCGTTTAGAGCCTTAAAAGTCAGGTAATAAGGGTCTACACCGATACAGTGTCCTCCGACTAAGCCTGGTTCATATCTAGTAAAGTTCCACTTTGTTGCAGCTGCATGAAAAACTTCTGATGAAGATATCTGAAGCTTATCAAAAAGCATGGCAAACTCATTAAATAAAGCAATATTTACATCACGTTGGATATTCTCAATTACCTTTGCTGCCTCAGCAACTCTTATAGACGGCGCGCTATAGGTTCCTGCATCTACAATTTCGCCATAAAGAGAATCAATAAAACTTGCTGAATTAGGACAGCTACCACTTGTAATTTTTACAATATCTCGTAATGTTCTATCTTTATCTCCAGGATTAATTCTCTCTGGAGAATATCCAACATAGAACCCTTTGTTAAGAACTAACTTTGAGTGCTTTTCAAGTAAGGGAACACAAATTTCTTCAGTTGCACCCGGATAAACTGTTGATTCAAAGATAACACCATTACCTTCTTCAAGATTAGGTCCAACTGTCTCACATGCTTTTTCTAGCAATCTTGTATCCGGAATTTTTTCTGAGGAAATTGGTGTAGGGACTGCAATAATGTAAATATCAGATGATGATATTTCTTCTATTTTTGAAGTGAATGAGATATTTTTGTCAATATCAATTTTTTGGAGATCTATCTCACCGCTAGAATCAATTCCATTGATTAATGATGTTATCCTATTATCATCCAAATCAAACCCAATAACTTTATGATTTTTTGAAAATTCTAAAACAAGGGGTAACCCCACATAACCGAGCCCAATAATACAGATCGATGGATTTTCAGGGAATATAAAACTTGAATGCTTCATGCTTTTATTTATAGTTCTATTATTGTAGCGACTGAATTGATATTTTATTTTTTAATCTTTTTAACTACGACCTTGCGAGTAGCGGAAGACATGCCTGGTGGAAATTCTGCATCTCTATTAATATTATCCCAATTATCTTCAAACCACTTAACATTGTCTTTAAGTCCTTCATCAAAATCTTTTACTGGCTGATAGCCAATTTTTGATTCAGCCACATCAATTGCTGCAAGTAATCGATTTTTAGTATCCCATTTGCGTTTAGGAGCCTCCATTATCCCTGCAGAGTTTGAAGTGAGTTTATTTACTCTTTCAGCCATATCAAGAATTTTTATCTCTCGGCCCGCAGCCAAATTCATTGATTGACCGATAGCTTCTTTAAAATAGCCGCTTCTTAAGAATCCATCCACAATATCGTGAACAAATGTAAAATCCCTTGTAGCGTCAGGTTGGCCAGTAAAAGGTAACTCCATGCCTTTCATGGCCATGTAAATAAAATTTGGAATTACATTTCGATATTGACCAGGAACTTCGCCAGGTCCAAAAGAATTAAAAAGTCTACAGTTTACGATATCTAATCCATGATGGTGATGGAAGAAATTGGTATATAGTTCACCTAACATCTTTGTTATTTGATAGGGGGTTGTCATATGCATTGAGAAAAAATCCTCTTTCAGGGGTAACGGGGCTGAAGAACCATAAATTGAACAGCCAGAAGAAGCATATACAAACCTATCTACACCTGTCATGGCTGCATACTGCAATAAAAGTAAAGTGCCAAAGCCATTTGTTGTTAAATCGGTTTGAGGATAATCAATAGAATTCTGATTAGCAAAAAAAGCTGCTAGGTGGAAGACTATTTCTGGTTTCTCTGCAAAAGCTCTTTTGAGTGTTACCTCGTCAGTAATACTTCCTTTTATAAATAATAGATTTGGTTCATCAGGAATATTCCACTTGTATGCTGAAGATAAATCATCGATTACGACTACTGATTCGGCTCCAAGATCACAAAGTTTTTTTGTTAATCGAGATCCTACCGCACCTGCTCCACCAGCAACTAAAATTGTTTTACCTTTGTAATGATCTGAATAAAGGTTTTTACTCCCCATTTTTATCCTCCAAATTTTAATTTATTAAGCCAATATGCTTATAGTAGTCTCGCATCCACGAAGCATATTTTGAAATACCCTCTTCAATTTCAACTACTGCTTTATGGTCTAAATCTCTTCTAGCTTTACTAAAATCAATTGTTTTTACTTTTGTAGTAAATGACTCCTCACCTACAACATCAACAAGCTCACTACTTGCTCCAGTTACTTCGATTACAACATCTGCAAGTTGCTCGATTGTAATCTCCCAATCTTCATTTGAGCCTACATTATACACTTCACCAGCAATGAAATTTTCGGAAATATTAGCAACTGTCCTTGCTGTATCTGTTACATAATCAAAAATTCTCTTATGTCCTTTGTGAACAGTGAATGGCTCACCAATTAAACACTTATGAACAAAAATTGGAACCACGCCCCTATAGGGATCATAATATTCATGTGGCCCATAACAATTTACTGGCCTTACACGGACTATTTCTGAACCAAACATTTCAGCATGATTTAAGCATTGCAACTCTCCGGCCCACTTAGAAATTGCGTAGTCATTCATTTGTTTAATGGGTATCTCGTCCATAATCTCTTCAGACATTTTGCCAGAGAAATCACCATAAACCTCAGCACTTGAAAAAGAAATTAACTTAAACTTCTTTTGTTGTTGAATTCTTAGTATATTTTTTAAACCAACCACATTTACACGCCACAAGTTATCATAGTGGTCTTCTCCATTCCACCTACCGTATTCAGCTGCCAAATGAAAAACGAAGTCAAATTTATTAGCATCAAAATACCTTGCAAGTTGCTCATAGTAAGTAACATCGATTCTTGTATGATTTGAGTGATGAGTTGGTTTTATGTCTACAGTTTTAACATTATGACCTCGGGATGCAAGGTCATTCATTAGGTTTGTTCCTATAAAGCCTGCGCCGCCAGTTATTAAAATATTTGCCATGAATATATCTCCGGTTAGTTTAAAATTTATCGTTAAGAATATTTAATATCTTTTCTGATGTTTTGCCATCGCCAAAAGGATTTTTTGCATATGCTACTTCATTATAAAACTTAGAGTCTTCTAACAATCTGCTTACGCTAATGTTAATCGATTCGGGGTCAGTTCCAGCAAGGATACAAGCGCCGCCATGGACAGCTTCCATTCTCTCTGTATCATTTCTTGTAACAACAACAGGAACATTGAGACTTGGAGCTTCCTCTTGAATACCGCCTGAATCAGTAATTATTAATATACTTTTCTGCATCAACCAGACGAATGAATCATAAGGCTGGGGATCTAATAAATGAAAGTTTTTGAGCCCATCTAATTGATTAAATACCTGTTTCCTCACATTAGGGTTTAAGTGAACAGGATAAACAAATTCAATGTCAGGGTTTTCTTCTGCCAATATTTTAAATCCCTTAAAAATTGAATCCATTGTAGGCCCTAAGTTTTCTCTTCTATGACCTGTAATAAGGATCATGCGTTTAATTTTCTCTAAAAAGAGTAAATGTTTAGGTACCTCAAAAGACGAGTGTGAAACTTTCTTAGATGATTGTTTTATAGCATCTATTGATGTATTTCCAACTACAAATATATCATCCGGAGAATACCCTTCTTCTAATAAGACATCTTTAGCTAATTCTGTAGGAGCAAACTGCCAATTTGAGATACATGAGACCATTTTTCTATTTGCTTCTTCCGGAAAAGGTGAGTTCAATTTACCAGTTCGCAATCCTGCCTCAACATATGCAATTTTAACTCCTCTGTAAAACGCAGCCATTGCTCCCGCAAGGGTGGTTGCAGTATCGCCCTGAACAACAACAACATCGGGTTTCCAATTATTTATTGCATTATCAAGACCCGCAATCATAGTGCTTAAAACATCGGCTAGAGACTGGTCATGAGTCATTACATCCAGTTCCACATCTGGTTTTATATTAAATAACGATAAAACAGAGGATAACATTTCTCTGTGTTGACCAGTGGTACATACTTTAACTTTAAAACGATCTGAAGCTTGAAACAAACTTATTAATGGAGCTAATTTTATTGCCTCCGGCCGTGTCCCAAAAACTACAAAAACTTTGATAGGTTCAATCTGATCTAAATCCATAAATTTTCAACAGTGCTTTTGCAGTACATCTTCAATTGAGTCGATTATAACATCCTTAGAATAGTTCTCATTAAAATACCGTCGTGCCGAATCTTGCATTTCCAATCGCTCAATCCTGCTTGTTTTTGCTGCTTTGACAAATGCTTTTGCAAGTGCATTAGGATCTTCTGGCGAAACAGAAAAACCACATTTTGCTGAATTTATTACACGTGAAGTCTCACCTCTTACATTACATATTATTGGCTTCCCGGCAGACATATAAGTCTGAACCTTGAGAGGAACCGTTACAGAAAAAATAGGCTCATCAAGCAAAGTTACAAGCATAAAATCAGCTTGAGAATAAAAACTAGGCATTGTCTCCACAGGATGCCTACCAAAAAACTTTACTTCTTCATTAATTTTTAAATCATTAGTGAGGGCTTTTGCTTCATCTAAAGCCCTTCCATCACCAACTACCAAAATCCTTATATCTTCCTCAGTGAGTGCTAGACTCGCCGCATGCAAAATAGTTTTGAAGTCTTGCGCTGCCCCAATACCACCTGCAAACATAAATCGACAAGGCTCGGGTGGATGATGTGTCTCTTTTTCAGATGAAAAATTATTAGGGCTGTTAAAAATATCATCTATTGGATTAGGGGTAAAGTTCATAAGCTCCTTACTAATTCCTCGATCCTCAAGTGTTTTAAGCATAGCTAATGACTGGGGTAAGAAAAAATCAACATGGGAATATATAAATCTCACTAGCTTTTCTATCGCCTTATATGCTAATCCTTCAGACATAGCTTTGGCAGCAATTACGCTATCAGGCCATAAGTCATGCACCCACATAACAAGTTTTTTTCGATAGATGAGCTTATATAAAATTGCCGGCAGAGCAACAGTAATAGGTGATAATTGGTTCACTAGAACTACATCAAAAGATTTTCTTCTAAGCCTAAATAAACCTAAAGAACAAAAGAAGACAAAAGATAAGTAGTTTAAGATCATTCGGAAATTATTTCCGCTTCCCCTCGGGATCAACCAATTTCTTCGAACATCAACTCCATTCAAGTCTTCTCTTAGCCTAGAAAAATAACCGTAGCCCTTGAAAATCTTCCCACCAGGAGCATTTGGTAAGCCTGTCATAACCGTTATATTATGTCCCCTCTTTGAAAGATCTTTACATAAATCAGTTATTGTCGCAGTCTCGGGACTATATAGCTGGCTAAATACTAATATTTTCATATAACTGTATATCCATTAACAGACTGTTGACGTAATTTCTTATAAATCTTTATTTCGGCATCTAAAATCTTAGAAGCAATATCTTTTTCTTCCTCTGTAATTCTTGGAACAATATTCCCGGAATATGTAAATGAGTCTAAATTTAGTTCTTTTGCAATGTTCACAATTTCATGCAATCCAATATATCGAAGACTTGTGCTTAATTGTGAGGAAAATCTTGCTAACTTTGGATATTTTGGAACTGATGCTTTGTTGAGTTTTTTCAATTCAATGGGTTTTTCACCAACAGGATCTAACTTTAAAGCATCCATTGCAAACTGTTTAATAAAACTTGTATTTCCTATAATATCTTCAAAAATTAGAATAAAACATTTTTTTGAGTCTTTAGATACTTTTGACCATTCTGTTAGCTTTTCTTTGTAGGAGCTTGAGGCTTTGAGTTCGTTATCATCTTCCAAGCATTCGATAAATGACTTATCTTCGAGTCCATATTTCAATAAATGCAGGTAATGTGAGTAAGCCCTATTTATTGGGTGTCGAAGGGTGATTACAGTAGTTAAATCCGCTATTTCAGAACTTATAATACGATTGCAAGCTTCAGTGCTTCTAAAGTAAGTAGGACTAAAGTCAATATAATTAGTATTACTTGGGCCATTAAATTTACTAATGTACCAATCAAAGCCATTAAAGAAGTATTTATCCCAAAAATATAGTTCTTTAGTTTTTCTTGATGTCTTTATAGAAAAACTTTTGGAAAAGAATTCATAAATACTTGTCGAACCAGTTTTCTCAGGACCTAAAAACAATATAAGTTTATGTTTGAAATTTTGATTCATAAGATAAAAGTCTTTATCGAGATTTAGTTTATTGTTGAGAAAAAATTAAAAGTTTATGAAAGTTTTTCTCTAATACCGTAATGTTTTAAGAGCACTAAAACGACGCTAAGAATCCCTCCTATCAATGCGCTTAAAATACAAATGAATGCTCTACTTGGCTCTGATTTATTCTCCATAACTGCTGGAGGATCTATATAATCAAAAACGTAAGATTGATTTGCTTCAATTAGGGTTAATTTTTTAGTTTCCTCTTGAAGTAGTTGCGCTATGACTAGCTTGACTTCTGAAAGGCTTGTCATCGATATCTGATCATTAAGGTAACTCATTGATTTTTCTGATTCTGATTTATCTTTTTCTCTGTAAAAAGTATTGACTTGATCAATCAATAGCTCAGCCCATTTCTTAGCTATGAATGGTGACTGATGTTTGATTGTTAGAGTTATAAATCCAGTTTTTTTATCTTCACTTATGGAGAGATGGCCGCTGAATTTCCTAAAACTTTCTTGGGCGCTTGGTATCTTAGAACTTAGATTAGAGGAATCTCTAACCCAAGTATCATTACCTTTATTATAAATATTCCCGTCATAAGTCAATGTATTCGTTTTTGGATCCCAAGATTTTAGGGCCATTAAATCCGGCAAAAATATATTTGGTAAAATATTTTCTTCAAAAAAACTCAATGAGCTAAGTTTTACAATTGCTTGAGAGGCATTACTCTCCTCACCTCCAGAAGGTATACTTATTCCAGCAAGCCCAGCGAGGCCAGCATAACTTCCAAGAGCACCAGAAATCCCATTAGAAGAATTCACTGACACTAACAAAGCTCTAGACTGATATATATTCGGCAAGCTTAGGCTATAGATAACACCAACAATGGATATGAAAGCTGTTAAAGAAACAATAATCCATTTACCTTGAAAGAGCACATGAAAAAGTTCTCGAAGATCTATTTCATCAACCGAGCTATTAATAGTTTTATATCTATTTGTTTCTTGCATAAAAGATCATTTGTTTATGTATGAATTAAGTTTATCGTATTCTTGCTTCTTTTTGGCTATAAATTGTTTGGTAATTGCTGTTTTTTGTTGAATGCCTTTTGGCGTCAGAATATATACATAATTTAACTTTTGATTTGAATTACTAAAGTTTTGTATTTTAATAAACCCAATATCAATTAGGGCTTTTAGACAATAATTTACCTTCCCTAAGCTAAAGCCAGCGTGCTGAGCTATCTCTCTTTGGGATGCTTCTTTGTTTTGTTCAATGAGATGCATTAAATCTAATTGATCTTCAGTAATGATTTTAGTTCTAGTCATAAGAAATTGATAATTTTAGGAAGATTTTTTAACTAAGATGATTGAATATCATAGCTACCGCACGGATTTATAACTAAGATCTCTTTAATTTATTATAGTCCGTTCAATGATTGAACCATTATAGTAAGAGCTTATTTCATAAGCAATACATTTATGTGTATTTTAAATACATTTTCTTGTATTTTAATAAGTTTATTGAAAAACAAGATCTTTCTTTGAAATAGATATTTGTCTTTCAGATCCAAGAAAAGATAAAAGAATGCCAACTCTCTCATTGGAAGGAAGTGAGCAAATTTTTACTAAGCTCCCTTTCAAAGAGCCCCTTGCAATCAATGCATCTTGACCTATCTTAACCTTATTAGATATAGGATTTTTCTTTGAAGTTTCTTCTGTGATTTTCATTAATTTCACTTCCTCATTAGAGATGCAGGAAATTTTTTCACCAAATTTTAAGATATTCTTTATACCAACTGTGTATCTGAGAGCTGAGTAGTTTTCAATGGTAGTATTTACGAAAATGTATCCAGGAAAGAGTATTTCCTCTTTTGACTTACAGTTAATCTTTTTAGTTGTTATTTTAGGAAGAAAATAATCAAATTTTTGATTTGATAAGTTTTCTTCTAATCTTTTGACTTCGTTAATCTTATAAGTTGCAACAAGCCAATTTTTAATCATAATTATATGGTGCCCGAGGCCGGACTTGAACCGGCACGATATTGCTATCGAGGGATTTTAAGTCCCTTGTGTCTACCAATTCCACCACCCGGGCATTATTCTTCATTATCTAAAAAATTGATGTTTT
>MDTD01065817.1_pt1 | contig 23487 bp, 16 predicted proteins | sample 811221 | NCBI WGS metagenome assembly MDTD01 (sample SAMN05326646, study PRJNA326480) | marine metagenome | isolation source: seawater | place: Pacific Ocean: South West | collected 2011 | reverse complement strand
AGTTTGCCCGATGGTGTAACGGTAGCACTACAGTTTTTGGTACTGTCTGTCGGGGTTCGAATCCCTGTCGGGTAACAAAATAGCTCAACGAAAGTTGGGCTTTTTTTGTGTCCGAGAGGGATTCGAACAGAAAGGTTCGTACCGAGGCTCTAGTCGAGATCATGAGAGGTTTGTCTCGAATAATCCCTGTCGGGTAACATTAAAGCCAGTCTTTTCGACTGGCTTTTTTGTTTCTCTATACGGGATATTTGGCTTCTCCAAAAGTCATTATGTATTAAACGTATCATACCTGATGTCCGAGAGGACATCCTCCTCTAAATATCATTTTTGTCGGGTTATAATCAGTAAAATGAAGTTTGGTTATTTATTTCAACGGGATCAGAATAAATACGCTGATACAATTTTTATAAAGCGACATAAATTAGTTTTTTAGTTCGGCTTACCTTAACAGGTTGAAATGACCAACACGTTTTTTTTGTACCGTTCCTTCAAACTCCGAGTTGTAGTAATAAGTTAATGTATAGGAGTAAACATCAACCTGAGCTGAGTTTCCATTTATTTTTCCATCCCAGCCTTCTCCTTGTTTATTGGTGGAGTAGAGAAGTGTCCCCCATCGGTTGAATATTTTAAAATCAAATCCTTCTACTTGCTCATTGGCAACAGGCATAAATACATCGTTTATTCCATCTTGATTTTCTGGAGTAAAGGCATTTGGAATGTAAAATATACCTTTACAATGGTTATTGAGAGTTTTTTGAAGTCGTGAAGAACAATATTCATTGTAAACTGTTAAAGCATAGGTCCCTGCTTCTTCGATTTCTACTTTGTCCCCCCTTCCAAAATCATCCCATACAGAAAGATAAAAAGAGTCTTTACTAATCACTTCCAGGGTAACAGTCTCTATATCAAAGCAATACAGATCTTGATTTCTCGCGTCTTGAATAATCGCTTCGGGGGTATCTAATTTAGTGACATTAATTTGGAAAGTTTCACTACAGTACTCTCCTTCCACAATACTTGAATATGTTCCTGTTTCATAAACTTCTAATGTTGGACTGAATAAGTCTTCTTCCCAATAAATAAGGTAGTCCCCATGAAAGTCTGGTTTAAGCGTGATTGATGTTCCTTCGCATACATGGAGTTCCTTTTCTGAGTAAGGATCTTGAATGACCTCTTTTAAAACATTAATTTCATCGGATCCTTTACAACCAATACTATCTATTACTTCAACACGGTAGGTGCCGCTGTCATTAATTTCGATTTGTTGCGTGTTTAGTCCGTTGTTCCATTTGTAAAGGTGGTTATCATTTCCTGCATCAAGGACAATAGTTTCTTCCCCACAAATAATGCGCTGGTCCCCTAAATGAACATTTGGTAATTGATTGATGGATAGATTTAACGTTGAAGTGTCTGTACATCCAATTTCATCAAATACAATAACTTGATAATTCCCTGGATTGTCAACGTTTATTTTTTGTGATGTTTCGCCAGTATTCCACTGAAAGTTTAATCCTTCATTTTGTGCATCAAGTAAAAGTGATTCTCCTTCGCAAATTATTCGATCGTCCCCAAGACTAACCGTAGGGATTGGTTTAATTGTTAATACCACAGAGGAAGAATCCGAACATCCATGCTCATTGGTTACTATTACCTTATACTCTCCTGCTGTTTTTACATAAATCTCTTGTGTTGAGGCCTCTGTATTCCATAGGAAAGTTGCGCCTGTGTTTTGGGCGTTTAAAAGAAGGGAATCTCCTTGGCATATACTCTGTTCAGCACTAAGGGATAATTGGGGTCGGTCAACCACGGTTAAATGCAGTGATGCAGAATCCACACATCCATAATTATCGGAAACAACTACTTCGTATTGTCCATTTGAACTCACGTGAATTGTCTGATCGGTTTTGCCATTGTTCCACTGGAAATTTAACCCTTTGTTTTGGGCATCTAAAGTCAGCGTATCACCCTGACATATTGTTTGATCATCACCAATATCTACCACTGGAGGCTGGTTAACGGTTAATTGGGTCGTGGAGGTATCGGAGCAACCTAAATCGTCTGAGACAATTACTTGGTATTTACCGGACTGAGTTACTCTGATTTTTTGATTGGATTCGCCAGTATTCCACTGGAAATTTAATCCCTCATTTTGGGCGTCAAGTGTAAGTGAATCTCCCAAACAAATCGTTTGTGTTGGAGCTAAAATTACTTGTGGAAGCTCATTTACGTTTACGTTGATTTCGCCAGTATCTTGGCATCCTTGTTCACTAGTAACAATCACCTGATAGGAACCTGCTGAATCAACATCAATTTCTTGAATGGTTGCACCGGTATTCCATAGAAAATTAGCTTCACTATTCCACGCATTCAAAGAGAGCGTCTCTCCTTTGCAAATGGTTGTGTCTTTCCCTAAGTTAATGAGCGGTAAGTCGTTGACATCAATTTGAATAGTGTCCAAAGAAATACATCCATTTTCATGAGTGATCCGAACAGAATACTCACCGGTTTCACTTATTGTTACCTCTGATGATATACTTCCATTACTCCAAAGATATTGTTCGTTATCTGGAAGTTTGAAGGTGATTTCTTCTCCTTTACACATAGCAGTGTCATTGCCTAGCGTAATATCGTCATGAGATTGAACAATGACAATAACGCTATCAACCTGTTTTTTAAATGTATAAAATTCAACAGCGTCTATGAGGTTACCCATAGATCCACTCATAGCTGAGGAGTAATAAAATCTTGTGGTTGTTTGGCCCTCTGGAATTTTATAAATGCCTTGATAAAACTTCCATGACTTACCTGTTGTAATGGTTTCAATTCTCTCGTAGGGTCCTCCTGGTGGACCAATTTCAAAATGCATGGACTCTTCCCCATTTCTACCTCTGTGTGCAAATCCCCACATTAATTGATCCCCAGGTGTAGTTGGCATATCTTGATACAGGGCTGCGATCATATTTGCATTTAACTCAACAAACTGATCCCCTAAATAAGCAGGGGTATTCAAGAAGCCATCATTCCAAAATTCCATCATTCGGTCTTCAGCTGTGGTGCTCCAACCTGGAACAGTAGCATCGCTGATAATTCCAAAAGCGTTTCTGTAAGGCTCTTCAAATCCACCGTTCACTAAAGCGTTTTCAATTTTAGTATATTGGGTAAGATAATAGGTTGTGTTTTTAGAGGGTGAGGCAGCAATAGAGTCTTTGGATAAAATATCAAAGGGTTCAGATCCACTCCAATCTCCATTCGTTAAATTTTCCTTTTCTATAATGATCTTTTCGCCTTTGCAGATATAAAGGGTATCTACTTTTGGAATGCATTCGGGAGTTAATTCCACGCGAACTGTCAACGTAGATGTGTCGTTTTTTACAGCACCTAAAATTGTTGTCGTTTGCATTATTACAGTAAAATTAAAAGGTCCTTCCCGCCCGCTTTGATCATAGTCAAACAAATAGGTAGAATCATTTATTTTGGTAATCATATCCTCATCACCTGTTAAGCTTTGCCATTGATAGGTGTCGGCCCCTTTGGCCACTAAAGAGACGGTGTCGCGTGTGCATGGAATTGTAAAATCAAGTGTGCCAAATTCTGAAACACCTAAATCCGTATTTACCGCAGCAAAACCTGAGAAATAACCCGCTGCGCCAACAATTCCGTCCACAGTTGATATTGCTGCGTTAATAGGGCCTGAGGATTCTATGAGGAAATTTGTGTTTTGGCCTTTATTTGCGCATGTATTTCCTGAATGGCAATAGCTAAGATTAATTTCCTCTGGTGAAATTCGATAAGTGACCCAATTTGGATTTCCCAAGTTTTCAATTGGTATGCTACTCACAGGAATACCATTTATGGTGAGTTCTTCATCTTTTTTGGCAATGATGTAAAAGGAAACACTACCAATACTATTGGCGCCAGAAACAAGCACAGAGCGCGAAGCGTCTTCCATGAGTCCAGGAACAAATACCATCCCAACATTAGCAGAACTGTTTTTACTGGCTAAGTTTTGATAGACTAATGCAGGTTTTGATGTTTTAATATGCATTGTTTGATTAATGTATTGATCACCTTTAATCACGATATTTTCTCCCTTTTGTAAGGTGTGAGATGGAGTGATTTCTCCATTTAAAAAAACAAGCGTATTGTCCTCGCTTGCAATGATCATGGCGGTTTCTAGATTTCTATTCGTGGATTGTCCTTGGGCTAATATAAATTCTGTATTTAATTGGTTTACAGGTACGATTTGATCTACTCCTGCATCTTGTCCTCCTGATGATGAACTTGCTAGAAACGATCCTGAATTAACAGCTATAGGTCGATCGGAGGTGATGTGGGTTCCGTTAAATGCATTAAAAAGATCATCTCCAACTAATCCGCTTATGTAATTAAAAGAGGCAGCAAGTACGTATGATTCTCCGCGATTCAGTGCTACACTAAATTGGTAGTTCTCTTGTCCTTCCCATTTTACTCTCGGATTGTTAAATGTAACAGTGGTATGGTCTTCTGAAGCAATAACAGACAGAAAATGAGCCCTTGAGTTATTTGTTCCACTGGCTGAATAAATGTGGCCGCTGTAAAATTCGGTTCCCAAACCCGCTATCCCTTTTGGTGCAATTACAGCAGCTTGATTGGCTACGGCATGGATTTGACTTGAAAAAAAATAATTGTCTGCGGTTAGAATGAATCCCTCAGAATTTAAAACTTGATTGGTTTTTCCTTCATCTCCTTTAAAAATACCATCGTTACCTCCTAAGGGAAGCGTAATAGTAATTGGATTTTCTTTTGACAACCCTTCCAAATTTCGAGTATAATTGCCTGATGCATTGGTTAAAAAAACATCGAAGGGCGATTCTTCCAAGGTTGTAACTGTAATGGTTGAAAATTCAATTCTAGATTGTTGGTTGTAGGTTGGAGGAAGATAATGCACTTTACTGTATTGTGCCATTGTTCCTAAATAAAGAAACAAGGCAATACTCAACACTCTGTATTTCAGTTCAAAAGGCATCTCTTTAACATAACGCAAAAATATCCATTAGGTTCAGGTATTGATTCCATAAATAGCCGATTAAATATGGCGTTATTGTTTAGTGATTCGGGATTAATGTATGTTTCGATAAAGAAAAATAGAGATGGAGTAAAAGAGAATGTTTTTAATATGCTGAATTTATAATGACTCATCCTTGAATATGTGAATTTTTTCCTTTCTTTTTTTTATTTTCGCTCGATTATTTTAATGGATTCCTCAAATAAACAAGGGTTAAATAAACTTAAGATCCGTTAAATGCATTTTGATTGTGATGATCCGTAATTACTTTTAGAAAATGGAGAAGAAATATTCCTTTATAAATAATATAACTGGATGGTTGGTTTTAGTTTTTTCATCAGTTATATATATACTCACTATTGAATCTTCTGCGAGTTTTTGGGATTGTGGAGAATTCATCGCTTCAGCAACAAAATTGCAAGTTGGACACCCCCCTGGAGCTCCTTTATGGAGTATGAAGGCAAGGATGTTTGCCGCTGCTGCTGAAATTTTTACAGGAAGTCAAGAGAACATAGCGTATGCGGTGAATATCATGTCTGCATTAAGTTCTTCGTTTACAATTCTATTTCTTTTTTGGAGCATTACAGCGTTGGCAAAAAAAGTATCTAAAAAAACAGATGATTTAACCAGTGCCCATACTTGGGGTATAATGTTTAGTGGAATTGTAGGAGCATTGGCATTTACTTTTTCTGATTCTTTTTGGTTTTCAGCTGTGGAGGCCGAAGTTTATGCCTCTTCTTCTTTATATACAGCAGCTGTGTTTTGGTTAGCATTGAAATGGGATGCCAATGCGCATAAACCATATGCTGATCGATACTTGATACTCATCGCCTATTTGATGGGGCTGTCTATTGGCGTGCATATCTTGAATTTACTTGTTATTCCTGCTATTGTATACATTTATTACTTCAATAAAAAGAAGGCCACTACCAAAGGATTTTTTCTTACAGGTATAGTGGGTGTCATTATTTTGGGGATTGTTCAACAAGTGGTGATTTCATATTCTGTTCAATTTGCCACCAAGTTTGAATTGTTTTTTGTCAATGAGCTAGGGCTGGGATTTGATTCGGGTATGTGGTTTTATTTTCTTTTGATTGCAACCGCTTTAATTGGAGGAATTGTGTTGTCTAAAAAGAAGGGGTATCCTGATTTACAAAAAGCTTTTTTAGGCGTTATGGTTATTCTTATTGGATATTCTTCCTTTGCTATGATCGTAATTCGATCGGCGGCCAATCCCCCAATGGATGAGAATAATCCAGAAAATATTTTATCGCTTTTACCTTATCTGAATCGAGAACAATATGGAGATCGACCGTTGTTGTTTGGACAAACATTTGAAAGTGTACAAGATGCTGGAAGCCCATATTCTGACGGATCGCCAGTGTATTATCGACCAGAAAAAACCAAGTATGGGTATATGTCCAAGGTAAAGGCAAAGAAAAGAGGGGAGAATTGGGTTGTTTCAAAAGTAGATCAGAGGTTTAAAAATATTAAAGTAGGAGATAAAATTCTAAAAATTAATGGTGAGACTCCTCTTCCTCAACGAAAAGCGGAAGAGCTCGATTTGGTTGAACTAGGAGCTTTTGTAGATGAAACTGTTTTAAATGTAACGTATGATCGAAGAGGAGAAAAATCAACTAAAGAAATAAAAACAGGGGTTTACCTTGTGGCTGATGAACGTAAAAATCATAAGCCAAAATATAATGAAAAGACATGTATGTATTTTCCAAGAATGTACAGTACTCAAGGACATCATGTGAATGCCTATAAAATTTGGTCAGATTATGATGGAGCACCGGTTGAAGATAGCAGAGGGAAAGTGTTAACGGTGAAGGAGCCAACGGCTAGAGGAGTGAAAAAAGTTCCACTTGTTGTCCCGTCTCAATCAGAAAACTTTCGGTTTTTTGTGGATTACCAATTTAACTTCATGTACTGGCGTTATTTTATGTGGAATTTTACTGGAAGGCAAAACGATATTCAGGGCCATGGAAAAGCGCGAAGTAGTGATGCTGTCTTAAAAGGAAATTGGTTAAGCGGAATTTCTTTTGTGGATAATGCTCATCTCGGTGATCAAGAAACTCTACCGTCATCACTCAAAGATAATCCAGGAAGAAATGAGTTTTATTTCTTGCCTTTAATCCTAGGAATCATTGGAATGATTTTTCATTTTGTTCGCCATCGGGAAGATGCTTGGGTGGTTCTTTTATTGTTTTTAATGACGGGAATAGCCATTATTATTTATTTAAATCAAACACCTTTTCAACCGCGAGAGCGTGATTATGCATATGCCGGTTCCTTTTATGCATTTGCCATTTGGATAGGGCTTGGTGTTCAAGCAATTTATAGCTACATGCTTGGTCAACAAAAAAAGGACGTACCCGTTTTGGATCAGTCCGATGCAGAGGGGGGTGAGCAAGAGGAAAATTCGGGAATTGCTTTTCTCTTTAAGAAGTCAGTAATGAAAGCTCATGGGGTTTATGAAATTTTATCTGCTGCGTTAGGATTTATTGTGATTGGTGTTTTATCAACACAAGTTTCAGATGCATCGGCAACCTTTGGATTGTCCTGTTTTTATATTGGCGGTGTTATAGGGGGATATGTGATTCTTTCGGCGTTATTAGGAAAGATGTTCTCAAGTAACAAAGCAAGAGCATGCTTAGCGTTTTTACTTACAGGATTTATACCTGTAATTATGGCTGTTGAAGGTTGGGATGATCACGATAGAAGTGATAAATACACCGCTAGAGACTTTGCGAAAAACTACCTTGATAGTTGTGAGAAAAATGCCATTATTTTCACCAACGGAGATAATGATACGTTCCCATTGTGGTATGTGCAGGAAGTTGAAGGTTACCGAACAGATGTACGTGTAATTAACCTGAGTTTGTTGAACACCGATTGGTACATTGATCAGGCAAAAAGAAAGGCTTATGACGGAGATGCGGTTCCTTTTTCAATGGTACAAGATCAATATCGTCAGGGTACAAGGGATTATGTATATGTTCAAGAGAAATGGCCTGATGGATATCATGATTTAAAGAAAGTAATGGATTTTGTCAAATCTGAGGCATCGAATACAAAAATACCAATGTCTTCAGGAGTGACGATGGATTATCTACCTACCAATAAATTCTCGATTCCTGTAAATCCTTCCACGGTATTGGCAAATGGAACCGTTTTACCAGAGTTTACAAATGATATCCCAGAAAGAATGGAATGGAAAATTGGGAAGGGAGCCGTATTAAAAGCTAAATTAATGATACTTGATTTGTTAGCGCATAATGATTGGGAACGACCTGTTTATTTTGCCATTACAGTGGGGAATGATCATTACATGAATTTAGAGGATTATTTTCAATTGGAGGGATTAGCTTATCGTGTAACGCCGATAAAGCATGATAACAAAGGTGGAACAGGATGGATTAATGTTGATAAGATGTATGACAACCTTGTAAATAAATTCCAATGGGGAAATATGGAAAAAGAGGGGGTGTATATGGGAGAGCAAGTGCAAAGAATGAGTACCAATTATCGAAATAATTTTGCGCGACTAGCACGAGAACTCACGCAAAGGGGTGATACAATAAGAGCGCTTAAAACCTTGGATCGTTGCATGGAAATAATGCCACCATCAAAAATCCCAATGCATTACTACAGCGTTTATTTGGGTGACGCCTATTATCTTGCAGGAGATGTGCGCAGAGGGAATGAGGTCATGGAAATTATTATTGAGAAATATATTTCAGAAATTTCTTGGTATTTAGAGCAGGAAGGTCTTGTGGCAAGAAATTTGACGGGTGAGGTTAAAAAAGGATTGCAAGCAATACAAACTGCAGAGTATTTCTTGGATAAAAATTTAGAGCTATTAAGAATGCGTGGTGATGAGGGGTTAAAGAAAGCAGAGGAGTTATCAAAACGAATGAAAGACTTTAATAAAGAAAGTCAAAGCGATATTCAACGATTTATGAATAAGGCGCAAAGAGGTTCGAAGCGATAAGAGAGATAAATTTCATGAAATACATCTATAAAACAAGGTGGTGGATGAAGTGGTGGTATCCTGAACTCATCTGGGAGATTAAAACCACTAAGAAAGAAATTTATTTAACCTTTGATGATGGACCAGATCCAGAGGTAACTCCATGGGTATTGGATCAACTAAAGGCGCATCAAGCAAAGGCAACATTTTTTTGCGTAGGCGAAAACGTAGAGAAATATCCCGAGATTTATAAGAGAATTTTAGCAGAAGGTCATACGGTTGGAAATCATACGTATGGACATTTGAATGGCTGGAAAACAAGTTATGATAAGTATATTGTTAGCGTAAAAAAATGTAGTCATGTATTTGGTGCGCACTTATTTCGACCGCCTCATGGAAGAATAAGTAAAAGACAAATTAAAAAACTTAAGAAGCGCTATAAAATTATAATGTGGTCGTTGTTGAGTGGAGATTTTGATGACACCATTTCATCTGCTGAATGTTCTTACAATACTGTTCAATATAGTGAGCCAGGAAGTATTGTTGTTTTTCATGATAGTCAAAAATGTAAAAAGACACTTTTTGAGGCCTTACCAAAAATTTTAAATCATTTTTCAAATACGCAATGGGAAATGAAAGCAATCTGTGATAAAAATTAGGCGTTTATTTTAAGGTTAAGCGTAACTCATTCAGTTTTACTAAGGCAAAAGCACAATTCCTAAAATACATTTTGTGTAAGTAAGGTGTAAAATTGTTTTCAATTTCTAGGGTGAAAATTATAAATAAGGAAAAGTAAAATCGTATATTTGCGCCCGAATCTTAACACCAAAAATGATGAAAATTTCGCTAAAAGTTGCTTTTATTGCCATTGCGTCACTTGGAATGCTTGTTTCTTCTTGTAGCACTTCAATTGAGGTAGCAAAAAGAAAGCATAGAAAGGGATACCATGTAAGTATCAACCATAATAAAACCGAGAAAGGTCAAATTAAAATGGAGGAATCTATTGAATTTGCTTCAGTTGATTCGCCTATTGTAGACACAGTTAATATAGAGCCAATGATTTTGGATCAGTCTACTGAATTGGCAGCCTTAGACTCTCCATCGGTTGACACTGTAAAAACAGATGAAGTAATTCCATCTATAAAAACAATGCTTTCTTCTTCTGAGAAACAATCTAAAAAACAAACGGTTGTTCAAAAAATAAAAACCTTGAATAAGGTGAGGAAGCAGATGAAACAATTAAGAAAATCGGATGGTTTTCAAATAGCATCTTCTGATGACGATTGGGAAATTGATAATGATGTCATTTTCATTATAATGGTTGTATTAGCAATTGTTTTACCGCCAATTGTTGTTTATTTAATTAAAGGAAAATCAAACGCATTTATTTTAAACTTTCTTCTTTGGCTTATCGGTTTTGGGTTGGCTTATGCCATATTAGGTCCTGGAATTGCTTATTTAGGAGGACTATTAGCGATTATTCATGCGCTACTTGTACTCTTCGGACATTCTTAAAAAGAAAGATAGATTATTAAATAAAAAAGGGAAGCAAATGCTTCCCTTTTTTATTGTTTGTTATTGTATTTTTAACAATTACACGAATCATCAGAACAGCTATGTGCTGGCTTTAATTCTTCTTCTGTTGCTTCTCTAACTTCAATGACTTCTACATCAAAGTTTAAGTCATATCCAGCAAGAGGATGATTTAAATCAACGATTACCTCTTCTTCTTTAATTTCAGAAACAAAGGCTAAAACAGGCCCATTTTCTGACTCTAATTGAACTTCTAGCCCTACAACCAGTTCTTCATTGTTTTCGGCTCTGAATCCGCTTTTAGGTAATGTATACATGGCCTCCTCATTTCTTTCTCCATACCCTTCCTTCGCCATTACTTTTAATTGTCCTTTAAACCCTTTTTCCTTTCCCTCTAATTGTTTTTCTAATCCAGGAATTAACATTCCATTTCCTTGAATGTAGGTTAACGGTTCTTTTCCTGCAGAGGTGTCAATGGCATCTCCATGATCTGTTGTTACGGCATAATGCATAGCAACTACCGCGTTCTTTTGAATTTTCATATTTTCGAATTTAGCACAAAGGTACGGTTAAATAATTCACAAGACATGTGAATACATAAATACCAATACATCAAATAACTGAAGGTAATCAATTAACTTAGTACCGATGAAAATCTCCGTTTTGTTTCTGATGAATATACTTTTTGTAGTCCTTGGTATGGCACAACAGGAATTAATTTCCGAACGACCTGGCCAAGCCCTTTCTCCAAATTGTATTGGTAAACGTAGTATACAGGTCCAATCTGGAATGGATCTTTTTCATTTTGAAGAAAAAAAACATGGAGTAAATCTTCCTAGTTCATTAAACACATCTATTTCATCAACAGTAGTCCGATTTGGATTAGGAAATAAGTTTGAAATAAATTCGGGGATTAATTATGGTATTTCTGAACAATTATTAGCCTCGCCATTGGTGGGTTTTAAGGCATCCTTATTTAAAAATCAATGGCACGATATTGCACTTCAATATTTTACTTCTTTGCATCAGCTTAATTCGGATCCTTTTTCAAATACCATAAAATTTATTTCGAGCCATTCTTTTTCTGAAAAAATTGGATTGGGAATTAATACGGGGTTTAATTATTTACCCGAGTCAGAGGGTCTAACGGTTGATTATGTTTTGAGTATTGGATTTAATGCGAGTCATAAAATTGGTATAGTTTTAGAAAACTACGGAAATTATATGAATGAATTTAAGACCTATTGGGATGTTGGAGTTGGTTATCTGGTAGCACCATTATTTCAGATAGATACTTATTTTGGAGGGAATAAAACCCGTGATGAAACAGATTTATTTCTAAGTATTGGACTAACCTATCGATTGGATTTTAATGGGGAGAACTAGCATTTATACAGTAATGATTATATGCTTAGGTTTTGTTTTAAAAACCCATGGTAAATTTGCTTCTGCTCATTCAGAATCCTTCCGCTATATCGGTCGATTTGATTTTTCGAATCCTCAATCACCCTCTTTTGCACATTCGGGTACACATATAGAGTTTCTTTTTAAAGGAACACAATTGGAAATAGGATTGAGTAATGATGTACTTCCGAATATCGAAGATCTAAACTATTATACGGTATTAAAAAATGGTCAGAAAATAGCCACGATTAAACCTTCAAAAATTAAAGCGTTTTTTTCGGTGAATATTCATACTCCTGATACTTTTTGTCGTATTCAAGTAATTAAACGAACAGAATCATTTTGCGGAATAGGGGTATTTCATGGCGTGAAATATAATGAGGAAGGAGCCCTCCAAAGACCGCCTGAAAAGTTAAGAAAGATTGAATGGATTGGTGATTCTTTTTTAGCTGGATACGGCAACATGGTTGCGATTGATCCGCCACCGAAAGACAACCCAAGCACGGGATTTCATGCTGAAAACGAAGATGCGTATCAAACTTTTGGAGTAATTACATCACGGAATCTTCATGCCGATTATTCCTGTATTGCAATGTCTGGAAAAGGAGTGTATCGTAATTATGACACAACAGAGGAAGAAACGGTACCAAAAATATATCCATTCATCTATCCTGATGGAGGGAAATATGATTTCTTATTTAAACCGGATTTGATTGTGATTAAACTTGGGACAAATGATTTTGGTGCTGAAATGAATCAGCCGCCAAACATGACTGATTCTAGCAGATTTGTATCTACCTATTTAAAATTTTTACATGATGTGATCAATAATAATCCAACCTCGAAAATTGTATTGGCTTTAGGAGGAGGGATTTCAAATTCATTTCCAAAGGGGCTTAACCGATTGAAAAGATACAGGAATTGGGTTCAAAAGGTGAAAATTGAAGCGGAACAAAAATATATGAATGAATTTGGCTTTTTTGAGTTTAAATTGATGGAACCTCCCTATGGAGAGGATTGGCATCCTACAGTAAACGATCAAAACAAGTTTGCCAAAGAGATTACACCATTTTTAAAGAAATTTATGGGGTGGTGAATTTAGGAATATTTGAATTATACGGATGTTTTTTGAGAAGCGAATTGATTTTTTATAGAGGCCTTGATCATTTTAAAAATTAATTATCGATGTGCACCCTTTAAATCCTCCTCTTCATTTATCTTCGCGCTTTGCATTATGGATTATCAAGTTAAGGTATGAGATCACTTACTTTCTTTTTATTACTTTTCTCTTTAAGATTATTGTCCTCGCCAATAACCCTATATACCAGTAAGCACGGGTTAATCAATAAGCATGTCAATTGTATTGAACGTGGAAAAGATTTTGTGTGGATTGGGACAAATGGCGGGATTAACCGCATTGATTTTAGAGGGGAAAAGCCAATTAAATTCTCTCCCAGAGGAACCTCTGTTCCTGTAACAGCCCTTGAAAATGATGGGAAAATCATTTGGGTAGGATTAAAGGGAAAAGGGGTGTACATGATGCCTAAAGAGAATTACAAATTTATTGGGTTTCGTAAAGACGTGCTTGGAGATAAGGAAATTCTAAAAATCGAAAAAGTGAGTAAAGGTCTTGTTGTTTATACTTCCACTAAAAAGTACGAATTTAATTTTAGCGATAAAACATATATAGAGTCAGAACACTCGATTAAAGCGTACAATCCTGTTATTAGTATCGGAAGTAAAACATTAATGATTAATCATGGAAAGCTTGAACGTTTTAATAAGTCTACTCAATCATTTCGACCTCTGGATCTAGCTATTTTGGCAAATGATCATTTAAACTTCCATAAAGGGGTGCTTATTGCCAGTCCATCAGGTTTAGTGTATTATAATCCTGCAGAAGATACAATTCAGTTTGGTGATCCAATGATTAAATTGGAGAAGGTTCAGTTAAATGGAGTGGACACAATAGCTGAACGTTTGGACTTAAACTGGGATAATCATGTGTTGAATTATCACTTTATATGCTCTGAATTGGGAGATAAAAATCAAATAACCCTGAACTATACCTTAACTGGACCTGATGGAGAGTCAAAGGGGTTTATAAATGCGCAAGAGGGAATAGAATTGAGTGAATTAGGACATGGGGATTATTTGTTAGTTGTTTCAGCAGTTAATGAAAAAAAGATTTCAGCAACAAACAAATTGAGATTTAAATTTTCAATAGAGAGTCCGCTTAAAGATTCAATTTGGTTTTATCTTATTATTACCGGTGCACTATTTGTGTGGACATTACTTGTGAATGGATTAACAAGAGCAAAATTTAAAAAAGACATTAAGGTGCTTGAGGATGCGTTAATTGAAAAAACGAATAAACTGAATACAATAGAAAGAAGTAAATACGGGTTGGTAGAAGAAGATGAACTGGAATTATAAGTTAACTGAGAAGAGACTTTTTATAAAACTACTTCTCTAGTAAAATTTGTTTTGCCATTTTCATAGGCACAGAGATGTATTTTTTTTCAATGTAGGCCAGCATTTTATCTAAGACTTCTTTGCTTTCTTCATTCATTGTTTCCATTTCTTTAGAAAACACTTCATTGATTGCTAAGTCTTTAATTTCTTTTATTTTTTGAGGAACTTGACGCATCGCCAATTCAACTTTTCGCTCTTTAAAAGTCACTTTAAAAGCTTCAATTTGTTCTTCAATCAATGCACTGCATATGGATAATTCCTGTTCTCTCTTTTTAAGGTTTTGTTCTGAAACCTCTTTTAATCCTTCGATTTCAATGTAGTTTACAGCATTGTTTTCCACAACCTTGGGATCTACATCGTAAGGAATTGCTAAATCAATGATGGTTTTTTTAGTTGTTTCACCAGCTAAAAGCGATTTATAAACTTCAGGAGTAATTAAATACTCTTCACTTCCCGTACACGTAACTAATAAGTCAAAACCTGTATTGAAATTTGATAATTCCGATAACGGTAAAGGACTCCCTCCAATATGGTTCGTTAAAGATTCTGCTTTTTCTAAAGTTCGGTTAAAAATAGTCAGGTTCTTAAGGCCATGTTTACTTAAAAACTTACACATCCTAGTGTTTGTCTCTCCTGCACCAATAACCAAAATTCTTGAATTGTCTTTTATTCCTAAATCTCTTAATTTTCTATAGGCTAAAGAAACAATTGAAATAGGGTTTTTTGCAATTTTAGTATTTGTATATATTTCTTTAGCAGATTCAATGGTTTTATTAATTAAAAGTCGAATAATTGAACCAGTTAAACCTAATTTAGAGCATTCGTCAAAGGCTTTTCGAACTTGGGTAATTATTTCTCGCTCTCCAATTACTAAAGAATCTAATGAAGATGCTATGTGAAACATATGTTTAACAGCTTCTTCCCCTTCAAAAATAGTACAGTTTTTTATGGCCCACTTAATATCTTCTTCTTTCCAATCCTTAGAAAAAGACGAGAAGAAAGAATTTAAGTAGTTTTTTGATAGATTGATTTCACTTACAAATATGAATTCTACTCTATTACAAGTAGATAAATACATAAGTTCGGATATGTCATTACTCTTTAGTTTCTCAAGCCTATTTTTTCGGTTTTCAGAATCAATATGAAGTCTACCGATATTTGAAATATTTGTGGTCTTATGAGTAAATGCTATGATTTTTAAATCTCTCAAATCGTCGAACAGTCGAATTTTAACAAATTTCCCCAAACAGTGCTTTACCTTTGTCATAGTTTTGTCACATACCCTTTTGATATTAGGTAAATCAGTATTTAGAATGATTATAAATTAGAGGTTGATTATTGTAAACTTAAATTTTATTGAATGGTTTTGTGACCATCTTACATAAGAAGGTTATTAAGTTATTATGAGATTAATTATTTTATTGCTTTTGATTGGATTGATAGGGAAAGCTCAGTTTTTAAAAGAGACTAGATGGATGGACATTTACCCAAGAAAAAAGATTTCTTATGTACCTAAAGGAACCTGGGTTGATTCTTCAGGTCAAATGTTTATTAAAGATTTTCCAGTTCTGAAGCTTTCAAAAAAATGGAATAGTATTCCTTGTATGAAAATCAACTCTGGTTCAAAGCCTTTTCTTCCTCCTAATACAGAATTTAGAAACGAGAATTGGTTAAGAGAATCAAGTCCGATTGATCTTGATTCAGTGAACTTTGGTATTCAAACTTTTTTGGTTACAAGAAATTATGTGTCGATACGTGAATACGCTTTGTTTGAAAATTGGGTAAAAGATTCAACGAATTTATTCAAGCATGTTGAGAAGATTAATGAAGGCGATTATCAGGAGAGATTAAATTGGAAAGAGGTGAAAAAAGTGAAAGACATAAAAATATCCCGAGACAGTCTTGAATATGAATATTGGTGTATAAATTGGAATAAAATGTCAAAGGATACTTTTAGATTCGAACTTCCAAAGGATACAATTAAAAAGAAACTATCTGTTGAAGAGTTGAGACAAAAGTTAATAGATAGAAGCGAATTTATAATACGAGAAGAAGTGCCCGTAAAGTACAGTTTATATTGGGGTATCGTAAAAGATGAGAACGTAAAATCCTTTTTAGATGAACATTACTTGACGCATCCATATTTTAAGAATTATCCAGTTTTAGGATTGACAAAAGAACAGCAAAAAGCTTATTTACATTGGTGTACAGAGCAGGTTAATGGTTACCGTCGATCAAAAGGTAAAATTATAAATAATGATATTCGATTTGGAACAGCTTGGGAATTAATGTTAAGTCCAGTGGATGAATGGCAGAGAGGTACTATTAAGATCAAAATAGATAAGGAGTTTATTAAAGCTTTTGGTTCTGATAATTGGGATTTAGGTGAAGTAATTGAAGTTCCATACCCAACTAAACCATTTCGAATGGTTAGAACAACTTTAAATCGATGTAGGTTTTTATAAAAAGCACCAACCTTCAAAATATCCAGTTTTCAACATCTTTTTTTTAACGTTTATTACATGGTTTTACAATTCCAATAGGAGCGATTTATTTATTTTTAACCTTATGTCAACAGCAGAAGAAAAATATTCCAATTGGCGGACAACTACCTCCTATGTTTCTACAGCAATTAGTATTGCTATGGTAATCTATGTAGTTGGATTATTAGGTTTGGTCTTGATGAAGGGTAAAATACTCGGAGATCAGTTTAAAGAAAAATTTGCCTTTGAAATCTATTTGAAAGAGGGTGTAAAAGATATTGATATCATGCACTTAAAAAAGGAATTAGATGCCGAGGATTTTGTTAAAAAAACCATATGGAAAGACAAGGAGGATGCCTTAAAAGAATATTTAGAGGAGGTTGATCCGAGTGAGAACTTCACAATGAGTCTTGGTGCAAATCCTTTGCCTCAAAACATTGATGTGTTTTTTGAAGCACGCTTTAATCATCCTGATAGTATCCAACACTTAAAGGAGCGGTTGCAAGCCAATGCGCATGTGGATGATTTTCGTTATCCCAAAGATTTGCTGTACAAGGTATACGATAATATAGAAAAGATCAGTGTAGCGCTTTTAATAGTGAGTGGATTGTTACTGATTATAGCCATTGGATTGATAACGAATACGATTCGATTGAGGGTGTATTCGCAGCGATTTATTATTAAAACAATGCAATTAGTGGGCGCAAGTAATTGGTTTATTAAACGTCCTTTTATTTGGAAAGGAATGGTTTTAGGCTTCTTTAGCGGTGTTTTATCCGTTTTTGCATTAGCAGGTACTTTGAAAATAATTTACGACCTTTACCCTGAATTTCAAATGGAATTACAAAATGTAACCTTAGATCTGTTGCTTTATGGGGTAATGTTAACCTTGGGTGTCATCATTTCATGGTTCGCTACCCAGTTTGCAGTAGGTCGCTTCCTTCGTTTGAAAACGGAAAAGTTATATTATTAAAAAATGAGTTCGACACAATCAAGTTTTGTTTTTGGAAAGAAAAATTATGTAGCCATTGCTATAGGTTTTGCGTTAGTGATTTTTGGTTTTTTATTAATGTCAGGAGGTAAATCAGCTGAACCTAATATTTTCAAAGGGGAAGAAATCTTTTCTTTTCAGCGAATAACGTTCGCTCCATTTATGGTTTTATTGGGTTTTTTGGTCGTTGGATTAGGGATTATGATAAAACCTAAGTTAGATGAAGTTTCTCAGGAGGATTTAACCACTAAGAAAAATACAAACGACACAATAATAGACGACTAAATGGGGGTTTTAGAAGCTATTATTATTGGGATCATTCAAGGGTTAACTGAGTTTCTTCCTGTAAGTAGTAGTGGACATATAGAACTTTCAAAAGCCATTTTAAATGTTGAAGTAGAAGGTGAGGAAAACGTTATGTTCACCGTTGTGCTCCATGCGGCAACAGCGTTGAGTACAATTATAATTTTTCGAAAAGACATTCTGCAAATCATTTCGGGATTATTCCAATTTAAATGGAATGATGATTTTAAGTTTGCCATCAAAATTCTCATTTCCATGTTTCCTGCAGCATTTGTAGGAATTGTGTTTAATGATGTAATCGATTCATTTTTTAATGAACAAATCCTTTTAGTAGGTCTTATGCTTGTAATCACTGGTCTACTATTATTTTTGGCTGATAGAGCAAAAGACACTACAAAAAGTGTTGGTTTTTTGAATGCATTCATAATAGGGATTTCTCAAGCAATTGCTATACTTCCTGGAATTTCCAGAAGTGGATCAACTATCGCAACGGCTGTTTTGTTGGGGATTGATAAAGCAACGGCTGCTCGATTTTCGTTTTTGATGGTTGTTCCTTTGATTTTAGGAAAAATGGCTAAGGAACTTATGGATGGTGGTTTAGCTACTTATAAACCTGAAGAGTTAACAGCATATGGATCAGGATTTATTGCAGCATTTATCGTTGGTTTATTTGCGTGCACTTGGATGATTTCGTTGGTTAAGAAAAGCCAGTTGAAGTATTTTTCTTTTTATTGTTTCATTGTAGGAACTCTTGCTATTGTTCATGCTGCCATTTAGTCTTATTTCCGATAAACCTTTAAATGAATATTCCGAGGAAGAACTAAAAACAGGAGTTGTTTTTTTGGTAGATAAACCGCTAAATTGGACCTCATTTCAAGTGGTCAATAAGTTGCGATGGGTCATTCGAAAAATGCACAAGATCAAAAAAATTAAAGTTGGTCACGCAGGTACGCTGGATCCTTTGGCTACTGGTTTGTTAATTATTTGTGTAGGTAAAAAAACAAAGGAAATAGAAACCTATCAAGGAAAAGAAAAAGAATATACAGGAACCATTACGCTAGGAGCGTCTACACCTTCTTTTGACCTGGAAACAGAAATTGATCAAACGTTTTCAATTGATGGTATATCGGAGGAGGCCATGCAAAAAGCTGCAGCATCATTAACGGGAGCCATTGAGCAGTATCCACCTGTTTTTAGTGCGGTTAAAATAGAAGGGAAAAGAGCGTATGAAAGTGCACGGAAAGGAGAAGAGGTGAAGGTAAAACCTCGAAGCGTGGTTGTTTCAAAATTTGAAATTGATACCTCTGAATTCCCAAAAGTTCATTTTACAATAGTTTGTAGCAAAGGAACCTATATCCGTTCAATCGCCTCTGATTTTGGGAAGATACTAAATAATGGGGCACATCTATCTGCGTTAAGAAGAGAACGAATCGGTGAATTTATGTTAGGACAATAGCAAAATGGAATCAGCAGAGTACTGGATAAAGCATTTGAAATTAAAACCACATCCCGAAGGCGGTTTTTACAAAGAGGTTTATCGCTCAAAAGAAGTTTTTTTTCCTACAGGAATCTCAGGAGAAAGAAACTATATGACAAGTATCTATTTTTTATTGGATGAAGGAAGTGTTTCTCATTTTCATAGTATCCAGTCCGATGAATTATGGTGTTATCACTCGGGGGATGCATTATCCGTTTACCTTCTTTATCCCGATGGAAAGCTTGATGAATTTGTCATTGGACCAAATAGTCAAAACGGTGAAATTCTTCAAGCTGTTGTTCCTGCCAATACTATTTTTGGATCAAAAAGTAAAGGCAATTACTCTTTGGTGGGTTGTGTTGTATCTCCTGGTTTTGATTTCCGAGATTTCACACTCTATACAACCAAGGAGCTCTTGAATAATTACCCTCAACACGAAGGAATTATTAAACAGCTTTCAAAAGCAGAGTATTAAGCGATTTCTATCCTCCTAAAAAGTTGCTCATCCAAAGGAAACCGTTACATTTGTTGAATGAAAAAGCTGGCTTTTTTATTCAGTGTAGTCATCCTTGTATTTCAAGGTTGCTTGCCCAAAAAACAGGATTCCTCTACTTATTCAAATGTAAGAGTGAGGACAATGGCTCAACACAAAGCCCCTCAATATCCCTATCGCGCGTCCAAGACACGAACATTTGATTTATTGCATACTTATTTGGATGTGACACCGAATTGGGAAAACCAAACATTAAAAGGACTTGCCCGATTAACTTTGAAACCGTATTTCTATTCTACCAATGTTTTAATCTTGGATGCGAAAGGAATGGAAATTAAATCTATCGCACTACTGGATAGTATGGATGTCACAAAACGGTTAAGTTATGAATACGATTCTACTCAAATTTCCATTGAATTACCACAAAAATACACGAGAGAAGATATCTTTTGCGTTCAAATTGAATACATTTCTAAACCCAATACGCTGGTGAGCGGAGGTAGTCAAGCCATATCTGATGATAAAGGGCTTTATTTTATTAATCCGATTGGTAGAGATAAGTCAAAGCCACAACAATTATGGACACAGGGAGAAACAGAGGCATCCTCCTGTTGGTTTCCTACAATAGATGCTCCGAACGAAAAAACAACGCAGGAGATTAAAATTACTGTTGATGATGCTTTTACCACTTTATCCAATGGGCGATTAATTTCTAGTGCTAAAAACTCCGATGGTACGAGAACAGATTACTGGAGACAAGAGTTACCGCATGCGCCATACTTGTTCATGATGGCCGTTGGTAAATTTGCTATTGTTCAAGATACATGGAATGATATTTCTGTGAATTACTTGGTAGAACCTAAAGATTCATCATATGCAAGAGGAGTGTTTGGCAATACGCCTGAAATGCTTTCATTTTATTCTGAGAAATTAGGGTATCCGTATCCATGGGATAAATACAATCAGGTCGTTGTTTCAGATTATGTCTCTGGAGCTATGGAGAATACAGGGGCTGTTATTCATGGAAGATGGGTGTTTACTACTCCTGAAGAACAAATTGATTATAATCATGAGGATGTTGTGGCTCACGAATTATTCCACCATTGGTTTGGAGATTTAGTAACATGTGAATCGTGGTCTAACCTTCCATTAAATGAAAGCTTTGCGACCTATGGAGAGTATTTATGGATTGAGCATAAATATGGAAAAATGAAGGCCGACCGCCATTTGAGAGTAGACATGGTACAATACTTAAACGATACTCCTCGTGTGGATTTAATTCGATATCACTATAATAATCGAGAAGATATGTTCGATCGTCATTCGTATGAAAAAGGCGGTAGAATCCTACATATGTTGCGGAGTTATGTGGGAGATGACGCATTTTTTGAATCCTTAAAGGTTTATTTGCACAATCGTGCATTTAATACATCGGAGGTACATCATTTAAGATTGGCATTTGAGCAAGTCACAGGTGAGGATTTAAACTGGTTTTTTAATCAGTGGTTTTTGGATAAAGGCCATCCAGTTTTAAAAGTCCAGTGGGAGGATACAGGAGACTCTTTGCTCTTAACTGTTCGTCAAATCCAGTCCACGGAGTATCCTGTTTTTAAGTTGCCTGTTGAGATTGATTTTTACACAGATGAGGGTGTACGCACAAAAAGGATTTCGATTACAAATAGAGAAGAGGAATATGTTTTTGAAGGGTTAGGAAATGTTGAGGCGGTGAATTTTGATGCGAAAAAAGTTTTATTAGCTGAAATTGAACAAGTTTTTTCACCAGAAGAGGCAATGAGACTATTCAAGCATTCCAACAATTACCGAACAAAGTTGGAGGCCATGCTTCAAATGCAAGGTGATACCTCCACAACAAGTTGGGAAATGCTTAATCTGGCTAAAGATGATGAATTTGATTCGTTTCGTAAACTGTCTATCTATTTTATGACCTCATTCAGTGAGGCTCAAAAAGAAGAGCATAAGGATTTCTTATTCAAGATGTATAATAGGGACTCCATATCAGATGTAAGAGTTGCTGCATTGTCTGTCATTAAAAGAACGTGGCCAAATGATAGTTCCTTAATTCCTTTTTATAAAAAAGCACTAAATGATTCCTCAGTAAATGTGCGATTAATCGCGTTAAGGGGATTGTTGAGTTTAGCGAGAGAGGATGCCCTTTTGAGAGCATATCAAATGGAAAGTGAAACAGATCCGAGAGTTATTCGAGCCTTGGCCAATATGTATAAAGATGTAAAAGATGAAAGTAAAAGGAAGTGGTATAATTGGGCAATAAAGCATGTTGAATTTCATAATAAATCATATGTGATTAATAAATACAAACAGTATTTAATGGAAAAAGGAAATGCTGTTATATGGAAAGCCTGCAAGGTGCTTGAGGAGGAAGCGATTTATGAAAACAACAAAGATGTTCGACTCACGGCGGCATTAGCGCTTCAAGATTTACGTGAAAGAAATATAAAAAGGGTGGAAGATATTCGAAAAGACATTAGAGATAAAAAGGCCTCTTCAAAAGGCTCATCTTACGATTTGAAATTATTAGAGGGAAAATATAAAGAATTAACTGATCATGATGAGCGATTGGCAGCGATGATTAAAAAGATTGTAGAATTAGAAATAAATGCAAGGATTCTTGAATCCTTTGAGGTTCATGGGCTAACCACAACGGAATTGCCCTCAGATGAACAAGAGAGCGAAGAACGAAACAAGATAGAACCTTAACAAGACGCGAAAAACACCTTTTTATTTCTTGATTAAAACCTACATGGATTATGGAAGAAGAAAGATCCTTAAATTTTATTGAGCAAATTATAGAGAATGATTTGGCATCGGGAAAACATAAAGAAATTTATACGCGTTTTCCACCTGAACCAAATGGATATTTACATATTGGTCATGCCAAGGCAATTTGCTTAAATTTTGGTTTAGGGGAACAGTATAATGGAAAAGTGAATTTACGATTTGATGACACAAATCCAACTGCTGAGAAGCAAGAGTATGTAGATGCAATCAAGGAAAATATTCAGTGGTTGGGATTTCAATGGGAGAAGGAATTACATACTTCTGATCATTTCCAACAACTATATGAGTATGCTGTTCAATTAATTAAGCAAGGCGATGCTTATGTTTGTGAGCAGTCTGCTGAAGAAATGGCTAAGTCCAAAGGAACACCCACCGAACCGGGTACGAATTCACCATTTAGAGATCGAAGCATTGAAGAGAATTTAGCGCTTTTTGAGAAGATGAAGAATGGTGAAGTAGAGGAAGGCGCAATGACTTTAAGAGCTAAAATT
>MDTD01164403.1_pt1 | contig 23506 bp, 17 predicted proteins | sample 811221 | NCBI WGS metagenome assembly MDTD01 (sample SAMN05326646, study PRJNA326480) | marine metagenome | isolation source: seawater | place: Pacific Ocean: South West | collected 2011 | reverse complement strand
GTCTTACCTTCACCGGTCTTCATTTCGGCGATCTTGCCTTCGGAGAGCACCATGCCGCCGATGAGCTGGACATCGAATGGGCGGGCACGAAACGGCGGGCGGGACTCGGGATACAGTTCGCGGACCGCATCGTAAATCTCGTTGGGAATCTCCACCTGCATCCAACCCGGCGTCGGGACGGCACAACCCATCTCTTCGATGTCTTCAAGCTCCGCTGCCTGCTTGGCAATGCGCTCAAAAACCGGGCGAACTGATGGGTCAAGACGCTGGGGGTCAAAGTTATTCTCAGGATTGAAAATACTGCGAATCCCCACAGCACGGTCCATCGCTTCACGCGCGACAGCCAACACCTCTGGCAGCAGGTCCGCGATCTTCTCACCCGACTCAATCCGACCACGGAACTCGGCGGTCTTGGCTTTAAGCTGGGCATCAGTGAGTGTGCGGACGTCGGCTTCGCATGCGTTAATCGCTTCAACGCGGCGGGCGTAGGACTTGATAAAACGTTCGTTGCGCGAACCAAAAATCTTGATCAGCGACTTGGTGACAAGTGAGACAACCATGGGATAAACCCTTTATGACTGGTGAATAGCTATTGAATCAGAATGCATACCGCCGGTGTTCATACGACCGGGGCCAGAGTGTGGGACAAACAACCTGTATCAGAGACAGGCAGGTGGCGGGAGATTCAATAGCCAGGCATTGGCATGCTGATGATGCACAATGGTTCGCTGGCGGTGATGATGGGCATGGGGATACCGATGCAACGTCGCTAAAGCCGTGATGATCGGGCTGTGGTTGGCAGGATGTGTTACGTGTGGTTGATGTTGCTTGGCGGTCCCGAAATGTTTGACCACCTGATTGAGCCAATGTCGGGCAGCATGACGCTGTGATCGCACACTGGAGACCAGCGATTGGACATTGCTCGGATCAATGAGGCGAAGCGGGTCCTCTGCGGGTATGTAGCCAGCCCCCACCGCTGCGGCGATGGTCAATAACAGGACAGGCGAAATGACAGAGGTTCGTTTCATCCAGATTGTATTATCGGTGATATCGCCTGTCGGATGCAAACTGGGAGCAAAAAAGTTACCGGACGCATTTAACTGCCTGCATCTTCCAACTCATCCTGCAACTGCCGAATCGCATCCAGGATCGGTACAAATTTCTTTCCGCGCGTCGTCATGTGATACTCCACACGCGGCGGAATCTCTGGATAAGCTTCACGCTCAATCAACCCGAATCGGCAAAGCTTACGCAACCTTTCATTGAGCACTTTCGTGGAAATCCCCACACAGGCTTTCTGCAATTCGCCCGGTCGATGCACCCCGTCATCAATGGCATCGAGTACCCCCATTGACCACTTACAGCCCACAATACTCTCGACCATGTGACTGACGGTCAGGTCCGTTTTTTTTGCATTTTTACTATTGCTGTCCGTCACTAAATTTGTACCTGTTGGTAAGTAACACACCCATTTGTAACCGTCTTGCTATGCGACTGCTCATCTCCAAAATACGCTCATAAGCATGAAGGTTCATGCCCGTCTCATAACCCGCTTGAAAAGGAGATACCATGTTACAAGCGACATTCTACCATGCTGGCTGCCCCGTTTGTGTCAGCGCTGAAAAGACCATTGTTGAGGCACTGGATGCCAACCGATACAAAGTCGACATCGTGCACCTGGGTGAGCAGTCCAACCGGATTGATGAAGCCCGAAACAAGGGCGTGAAATCCGTCCCGGCATTACTGATTAACGACCATGTGATGCACATCAATCACGGCGCTGACTTGTCAGACCTTGGTTAACGATCAACAGATCGATTCAAAGAAAACAGGCGGTGTTCGCGATAGAACGCCGCCTGTTGTTTTTTTAATTCCAAGGTATCCCTATTCCGAATCGATCATCTCAAGGACCATGTTCGGATCATCCAGTTGATCCAGCAGCGTATTGCCACTGCCCTCTTCGTCATCATCCGACCAGACCAATTGCAGTGATGCGGACTTGGGTGCAGTGTAGGCCAGCATGGCAGCCATCACCGGGGGCTGCGAATCAATTGAGCTGAGAATGATATCAGGGATCGGCACGGCATCCTGCGGGATGAAGTTACCGAAGTAAGAAACGAACTCCGAAAAGTCATGAGTATCCACGCGCCCGTCAGGGGTGGATTGGTCAAGGGTATTGTTTATATCCAGATAGCCGGGAACAAAACCGTAGTTGTCGGTGTCTGCAGCCAATTGCTGCCAATAGACCATCGACGCCAGGTCAACCGCATTAAACAGGCGATCACCATTCAGATCACCAAGCAGCTGATGGAAATAAGTGCTGTACTCGCTGTCCATCGCTGCGTTGAAGTCCGTGCTGATGACGACTTCGTACACGCCGTCCACCAAGTCAAGATTGCTGATGATCAGCGTATCCCCCACCACGGTGATGTCGTTGACAGCCAGTGTAACGGTTTCGGAGATCACACTGCCATCGACATCAAAGATGCGTGTCAACGTGATAGCTGATTTGTCGACTTCAATCAGATCACGGTTCAAGGTGATCGTGATATCGTTGATCGTGCTTCGCTGTTGTGACCAACTGGTGGGCGCGTTGTAGTCTTGATCAGTCGGCTTGTCCGCGTCGTAGTTGAGCGTGTTGTACTGCACGTCAGCAACATCAACAGTCACCGTTGTGTTGGCAAAGTTAATGCCGGTATGATTGTTGGACGTCGGCGTGACTTCGCGGACATAGGGAATACCGGTCCATGCACGGGTGCGATCGGAGAAGACACTGATATTGCCTGCCCCGACACGCGATGCCACGTAGACATCATGCCCGTCAGGGTCCAGTAGCAAGGTCACCGCGCCGTCAAGACCTGCCACAGTCTGCGCCAGGTCATCTGCCACGTCTTGTTCCAATGTTTGATTGATCACCAGCGAACCATCGGACTGAATGTCAAAGACATGCAGTTGATCAGCAAAGATCGCGGCCATGTACAGCTTCGAACCATCAGGACTGATGGTCAAGCCCGACGGCGTGCCATAGGTGTTGGTGGCGGATAGGAAGGTCAACTCACCGGTTGTCGTATTGCGTGAGAAGATGTTGAGTTTGCCATCAATGTTGGAGGCTGCGTAGAGATACTTGCCATCGGGGGTGATCGCCATTTCGCGCATCTCGGACAAGCTGTCTGCATCGACATCTTCCAGGTGGGTCAACTGCCCAGTCGTCGCGTTGATGCTGTAGACGGCAATGCCTTCAAAGAGTCCGACGTAGAGGAAATCACCATTGGGGCTAAGGGTCAATTGACTTGCACCATTGAGATTAACCGCATCAACAAGTTCCTGCACCCACGTCAAATTGCCGGTGTTGCGATCGCGTTCAAAGACGGTAATGGCATCATCATACCGGCTGGCAACATAGACGAATTCATTGTCAGCACTGACAACGACCTTGACGGTGCCGCCGATGTTGTCCACGGTGTTACCTGCTGCATCAGTTCCGCCATCGACAATGAAACCAACTTGGGCGAGTTCACCGGTACCTTGATCGCGTGAGAAGATGATGATGCCATCGCTGCCTGCATTGTCACAGGTGACATAAACATGCCGACCATCGGGGCTGATGGTGATGGCATTGGGATCATTGAGCTCGGCAATCCCATCGACAAACTGGACAAAACGCAGCGTGCCGTCATCGGGGTTGCGTGAAAAGACTGCGATACCGTCATCACTGTTGGCAGCACTGATGCCGCTGGTCGCATAGACAGACAGGCCATCGCTGCTCATCGCCAACGCCCCTGCCCAGGTCAGACCATCGACGGTTGTCGGCTGGTTATTGACGGTAGCGTCATCACCGTCTGTGATGATCTGGACCATGGTCAGGCGTGTGGTGTCGGGGGATTGTTGCTCGTAGCCGTCCGCCAGTGTTTGATGGAGCACCACGGTGCCTGCCGGGACATTGGGTAATGAATAGGAACCGGAGGCCGAGGTGGTATCGACGATGTCGGTTTCATCAAGAATGTTATTGCCGTTGATGTCCGCAAAAACGTGGACACCTTCCATGCCTTCGCCAGCGTCTGCGTTGCCGTTGTCGTTGATGTCGTTAAAGACCACGCCGGAGAGATCGACGAAGCTGTTAACGGTAATGGTGACATCTTCTGCGGTGGTGGTGTTGCCCGCCGCATCGGTTGCAATAATGTCGAAGGTGACGGATGGGTAATTTGAATCGGTGGGCGTGTCCCAGGTGATCAATGCGGAGTACTGGTCGATGGTCATGCCAGCAGGCGCACCGGAGAGCGAATAGGTGATCGAATTATCATCTTCCTGCGGGTGTCCGACATCGTAGGTGTAAAGCACGCCGGAGGTGGCAGCGGTGAGCGCAACATCGGTGAATGCCTGGGGCGCTTCGGTGTCGACTGTGAACTCACTGCTGGTTGCTGCTTCGCTGACGGCTTCGACACCCGTCACATCATCGACCACATATTGCACTGCACGTAAGGTATGTGCGCCGTCGGGCAATGCATTTATTTCCAATGTGGTCGTGGCATCGGTAATGCTCTGTACTTCGCCGACAACTATATCATTGCCATTCTCATCGTTAGCAAGAATCCGCAACCCAAGACCAAGATCGGTTCGCAACCCCGTGACTGTCACTGAAGGGGTATTGTCATTGATATTATTACTTGTGCCTGGATTCAGTGAAATGCTTGCCGGGGTTGGGGGTTGGAAAATCAGATCGACAATTTCCGTATCAAAAGAAGTACCAGTACCCGACAATCTTGGAATGTCTGAATATGTACTTTGAACTTGATTATATCGAGCCAGCATAACCTGAACATGGCCCACAAAATTTGCATCAGTTCGTGCCAGTTCAATTAAAAATGTGAAATTACCTGTTGAGGGGGTACCACCGGTAACCTGAATTCTCGTCGGCCCATTAAGTGTATCCACAAGGACGAATGACAACCCATCAGGCAAATCAAAATCAGTCAAACTGGAACCCGAAGGAATAAGAGATGCAAGAACATAACCACTGACCTCGCTGTTGATAACCGACAAATACACTAATTCATCAGCAGTTTGACCATCAGCAAAAAGGAACGTTTTCACGCCATCGATATCAATCGCAGAGCCAATGATATCGATCTCGTTTTGCCCCCAAGGCACGATAATCTCATCAATGTTGTCAAGATAAGGGTTCGCGTTGTAATAATTAGGTTCATATGCAGTGACCTGTCCTGATGAATTTTCCGTCAGAACAGTTTCTTCGGAATCGTCTTCCACGCCTACTGTCATTGTCACTGTATGATCGACGGTCAGATTTTCCGAATCAGTTGCAGTAATGTTGATATTGTATTGAGTTCCTTCAGCAAGCTGATTGCTGATGAAGACCGTAAATGTCGCATTGGTATGATCAGAATCTTCAACAGAAGCGCTTTGAATAATGATGGGATCAACCGGCGCATCTTCTAAATCGCCATCAGGGCCTGTCGTGGCCCCCATAATCTGTTCAAAAACATCCCAACCTTCGAGCAGTTTGCCAAAAATCGAGTGGTTATAATCCCATTGCCTAATTATCGGTGATGAACTTTCTCCATCACCAACAGCATCGGTTATAAAAAATTGTGTGGTCGCCGAATCATCCCCTGGCGGTTTGGCCATCGACAGTAAGCCTGGAGCGTTGTGCTGTAAATCGTATCTAAAATAGTCATCAACAGTGTCATAATCGTGTGATCTAGTGAAATAGTTAACGACATCTTCGTTTGCTTGGTCTTCGTTAATGACAACACCATCGGCGTCGTAATAACGACTTCCTGCTTGCGCCATGAGATCTTCAATCACACGATGAAATGTCAAACCATTGTAGAACCCGTCATTCACAACATTCTTGATATATGCTGTTAACTCAGGCACCAGATCATCAAACAACTCAAAGACCATGGTCCCTTTGTTCGTTTCTAATATCAGTAATGAGTTTTCCGAGACACCATCGTCGTCCGAGTCACCAAGCATCTGAACCACGATGTCATTTTGTGAAACAGCATTGCCGTCTTGATCGGTCACTGACAGGTTGTATGAAAGAAAGTCCCCGTCATCAATCCCATCAATGCCGACGATCATGGGAGAGCCTGCTGCGACAGTAACGCTATCAATCACGTTCAGATTGGGTGCCGAGAGCAGCATGCGGTCTTCCAATGGCTCGATCATGTGACCGTTGCCTAAGAGTTTGCGGGCTGCCCGGCGACGTGTGCGCAGGGATTGCGACCGTTGGGAAATCGCCTGCCCCCAACGGCGGGTGAATCTGGAAAACCAACTGTGCTTTGCCATGGACAATGCTTTCTCTCTGTCAGCCCACAAAGGCGTGTTATTGTACGGCTTAACGGTTCATCCTGCTTGTGAGCAAGAATTCAAACCCGGCTTGTTCAGGTTCGTTTTGGCCAATTGCCCGGGGGTCCGGGGTTGCCACCAGTTTGGTGGACTTGGAAGGATATCTATCACTGTAATCAGGTTGGGGATTTCGTCAAGTGAAAGTTGCCCAAAATCATGTCCAATGGACGGATTGTGACGGTCGATTGGCGTTTGGAACCATTCAGTAAAACCAACGCATCACAAGTGATGCAGCAAAATGGTGATCAAATCCCATCAAACGCACTGGCAACGAGTTCCTCGTGACCGCAGTACAGACAGCGCTTATGGCGTGGTGACATCCGACGGTGACAGTTGGGGCAGTCCTTGACGGTGCGGGTGACCTTGCCATCGACGACGCCATCGCGCAGATCCAATTCCTGCACCTTGGACATCAGTTCCAGTTCGGTCATATCGGTCTTTTCCTTGATGACTTCCCACATGGCCATGCACACCAGCTGCAGCTTGTCCATCCGTTCTTCCAACTCGTAAAGCTCGGCACGGGCGTCCTGCGATTGATGTCTGGCCGTCTGGTCGAGTTGGTCGTCCAAAGGGGAACTGTGATGCGGGGTAAAGCCGTTGAACATGCTCATGGGTTTCTCCAGCATGGTGTCGGTGATGATGAATCAGAGTTGATCGACCTGGGTATCGACCTTTGTGAGTTGGGCGTAGAGTTGGTCGAGTGTGTACTGGCCGCCACACTCCGGACAGGTTGTGGTGGTCATGCCGGTGAGGTTGTAGCCACAATTGGGGCAGATGACCGCGTTGATGCCCAGTAATTTCAATCGCTCAATGCGTTCGGTCTTGGTTTCACGCCAGATCACAGCGGTACTGGCAAGCCAGAGCAATGCCCAGGAACATGCGGTGACGAACATCGCAGCCGTGGTATCCATGACGATCTGAACCAACGCACCGGGTAACACAGCAACCAACAGCGATACCCCGACACTCACCACAACCGCTGTCCCACGCCAGGGCGTCCATTTGACGGCACCCCGCCAAATCCCAAGCCAACCCATGATCAGGTATGTTGCTGAAGTCATCAGCATCAACGTCGCCGCTTCAGGATCGCGCAAATGCAAAACTTCAAAACTGAACATCGCTGTGAGAAACAACACCAACCCAACGGATGCCAGAAAGACAACGGATAGAATCAAGCGTGATAGACTTGGCGACATGCTTTCATTCTACAATCATCGCTTTGAACCTGCTTCAACACATTACGCGCCAACTCATCATTCTCTGACATTGTTAGCAGGACATGCAAAGAACGCTAATATCTGTTTAAGGGGATATGAGCGAAGAAAATCGCGTATATCATGGCATCACTGTGTACTTTCCATCACAATGGTATCGTGTTAACAACACGCTTAGCCTGAGCAAAGGATACGTTCAGAGATGCGATCACCAACCAAGACTTTTCTGAAAAAAGCAGTTCACCACAACAAGGCAGTCTCCAAGGCAGGGATGCTCGAGCGCCTGTTCACCCTCTGGTTCAACGGCTTTGTCTACAACCAGATTTGGGAAGACCCCCGCGTCGATGCCACCGCCATGCAACTCGATGAAAAGAGTCGCGTCCTGGCTATCAGTTCCGGTGGCTGCAACATTCTCAATTACCTGGCACACAAGCCTCAGAAAATCGTCGCTGTCGACCTGAACATCTGTCACATGTCACTGACGCGACTCAAACTCGCAGGCATCAAGCATCTGCCCAACTACGATGACTTCTATCAGTTCTTCGGCCTGGGCAATGTCAAAGACAACGTGCAGATGTACTACGATTTCCTGCGTCCGAATCTCGATGACACCACACGGGAATACTGGGAATCACGTCGCTGGATCTCCAAGCGCATGGGTAAGCGTCGCATCCATTACTTTGCCAAGGGCTTTTACGATTACTCCAAGCTTGGGCAGTTCATTCGCTTTGTGCATCTGCTTGCCAAGGTCACCCGACGTGATCCGCAGGCTATTCTGCGTGCATCAAGTCACGAAGAGCAGATCGCTATTTACGAACGGGACATTGCACCGTTCTTCGATAACCGCATGATCCGCTTCCTGGGTAAACTCCCTGTCACCGTATTCAGCCTGGGTATCCCGCCTTCACAACACCAGGTGATGAAAGACGATTCGCAGGGGCAGATCGTTGATCTCTTTGAACAGCGTCTGCGTAAACTGGCCTGTGGTTTCCCACTCGAAGATAACTACTTCACATGGCAAGCCTTCGGTAGAACCTATGACCATCAAGGCAAACAGGCCCTGCCCCCCTACCTTCAACAAGCCAACTACCAAACGCTGCGTGATCATGCCCAGAATGTCGAGACGCATATCGTCTCGCTCATCGAGTATCTGCATCAGCAGCCGGACAACTCGCTTAACCGGTTTGTGCTGCTGGATTCGCAGGACTGGATGCCACCGCATGTCATTGCTGAACTCTGGGGTGAAATGGCACGCGTCGGTCAACCGGGCAGTCGTGTCATCTTCCGCACCGCCGGTGATCGAAGTCCGATCGAACCGGCATTACCCAGTGAGTTGATGCGCCAATATGCCTACGACCGTGAAGTCTCCCGTGAACTACACGATCAGGATCGCTCTGCGATTTACGGCATGTTCCACATGTATCACTTGAACAAGTAAAACTCAGGCGAGCCGCGTCGTGTCGACGCGGGGTTGGATCAACATGACACAAGCCCTCACCAACAATCACGCGCATGCCATGGATCGGATGTATCGTCTGACACGGCATGTTTACGATCTGTCTCGGCGGTATTACCTGTTGGGACGTGATCGACTCATCGCGCAGATGCAAACGCAACCCGGTGATCACGTCCTTGAGATGGGATGCGGCACAGCCAGAAATCTCATCAAGTTCAACAAGCGACACCCCGGCCGACATCTCTATGGCTTGGATGCTGCATCGGTGATGTTGGAGACCGCCCAGAAAAGTCTGGCAAAACACCGTTGTGATGCCAAACTGGTTTGTGCCTATGCGGAAAATCTGGATCACCAGAAACTGTTTGCTCAGCAGGAGAAGTTCGACGCCATCTTCTTTTCCTACTCATTGTCAATGATGCCAACCTGGCCAGACGCGATTGATGCGGCGTTGGCAAATCTCAAACCCGGTGGCAAGCTTTACGTGGTGGACTTCTGGGATCAGGCTGACCTGCCTCGCGTTGCTGCCAAGAGCCTGCAAACATGGCTGCATTGGTTTGGTGTGCACTTCCGCCCGGAGTTACTGGATTACTTGCGTGAAGTCGCCGCCCAACAGCAACTGCATCTGGATATCCAGACTGTCGGCCCGCGGTATGCCTACATCGCACAGATCACAGCATGACACATCGCCCGGTCATCCTGACCGGGTTTTCTCTGTGTTCCAAATAATCAATTCTGCAAAGACAACCGAGTCAAGATGACTCGGCTATGTTTTTATTTAATGCCAACAAATCCATGCCAGGGCATGTCGTCGAGTTCTTCGATCTCATCGACCAGATGCACCTTGAGCCCTGCTTCACGCATCCAACCTAACCACTCAAACTCACCAAAGAGTCCGCAACGGTGTTCGTCGGTATAGCTTGCAGTATTGCCATCTTCGGTGATATCAAAAACCATCTGCATCAGGAATTGGTTCCTGTTGTCGGTCACACGGATCACCTTGCTGGTGAAAGCGACTTTGATTTGTTTGTCTTGGTGTTCATCACTGATCGACTGATCATCTTCAAACGACTCAGTCGTATAAGTCGGGGCAACGATCAGCAAACCACCGGGTTTGAGCTGTCTGGCAGCATTGTTGATCGCAGCCCTGGCATCCTCAGGCGTCTGCATGTAATCCACTGCATCATGAATCAGCACGATATCCATGAGCCTGCCAAGGTCCACGGTGCGCATGTCGCCGTTCATCGTCACGGCGTCAGGGCAAACCAGTGAACAGTTCACCAGCATGGGGTCTGCTATGTCGACCGCAGTGCAATCGAAAGACTCTGTGAGATGACTGAGCGTGTGTCCCCCACCTGCACCCATCTCCGCGAGAAGTGGTTTGCCCTGTGGATCACTTTTGAGAAACCGATCAATGACCGACTGGATCGCAATGGCTTCAGGCTCGTAGTCCTCCGGCGGTGAAAGCATCGGCCAGAGATACGCAAGTTCGTGATAGAGTTTGTGCATCAAGTCAGTTTATCCCAGACAAGACCAAATGTTGAACCGGCAAGCCAGACCAACGGAGATCAATGGCAATCGGACGACCTATCCAGCCAACCTCATTCATCTCAAACGTCTGACAAACAACCCAAAGCACACCATCTTAGCTGATCTGAATGGATTTATTTTTCATGTCATTTTGTTGACTTTTCAGAATGGCGTGATATTGTATACAATATAAGCCAAGTCTGAGTAATGAATCGTATACACCAATATTTATTGTTTCTGTCTGTTATGACATGCCTGTCATTTGCCTGTGGTTCATCTGCTTTGGCCAAGACACTTGCCTATTGGCGTTTTGAGGAAGCCGAAGCGCCTAACACATCGATTACCAAATCAGTCGACCAGTCAGGACATGCGATTCATTTGGAGCAGGACAATACAGTCAGCAGACCGGTCAGCCAGGATAGGGTGCCTTGTGTCTTTATGGATGATAAACAGCAGATCGCCAATCACTTCAGTGTGCAGTTGATCCCGGGACAAGCGTCTGGTGAAGGTGATTATCTCCAGACCACTGACCCAACCAGTCTGAATTTCAAAGCCAATGAACCATTCACCATTGAAGGCTGGATCAATCCGCACGCGTACGGCCAAACCAAAGCCTCTCGACACATTCTTTTCAAACGCGATAAAACGTATGCAGGTTACGCACTGTTTCTCAACGCACAGGGATTGTTGGAATTTCGCATTGCGGCTTCTGCCAGAAAACAGGCTGCGGTTCGATCGATAGCTCCCATTGTCCTGAATCAATGGACCCATTTTGCTGTCACCCGCCAAGCCGATGGCAGGATACATCTTTATCTCAACGGCAGTCACATCTGCCAAGGCAAAACCTTGCTGCCTGATTCACTTGAGAATACCGGGAAGCTGATCATCGGCGACCACGGTATGGTGGCCAATCCAGACTTTGCATTTAACGGCATGCTTGACGAAATCCGATTCAGCGACACAGCCTTGGAGCCTGGGCGCTTTCTCAATCACCACCTTGCCAAGCAAGTCTCCAGGCAACCGCCTGTTCACCGCATTGACATCGCATCATTGGGCGCTATCCCGGATGATGGTAAAGATGACACACAGGCTTTTCTGACGGCAGTCAAAAACTTTGGCAATGCAGCGAACGTCCACCTGGTTCTCGCCAAGGGACAGTATGACATTGACGCTGAGCAATTGCCGGAGGGCAAACACTTGATCCTGCTGCGTGACCGCCAATCCATCACCATCCAAGGCAATGATGCGTTACTGTGTTTTCATGGAAACGCAAGACCGTTGACATTTTGGGAATCACAGAATATCCGTATCCAAAACCTGCAGATCGACTGGGACAAGCCCCCTTTCTCCGAAGGTCAGATCATTGCCATGGGCAGCAATTCCATGGACATTCAGATCGATGACACCGACCCTATTGATTCAAACATCCAAGTCGCTGGCATCATGGACTACGATCCACAGACACGCCAACCGCTGGGGTATATCGACACCTTTGATACTGCTATTGCATCGGTCACCATGATCAAACCGCAAGTGATTCGGGTGACGTATACGCGCAATCGACCACTGACAAGGACGGTCGGATCGCCGGTTGTCATTCGCCATACGGTCTATGGTTTTAATGCCATTGAGATGCATCATTGTCGTAACATTGCCATGACATCCGTAACGGTGCACACAGCGCCGGGGATGGCATTGATGGCAGGCATGTGCGAAGACATCACGTTGGATAATTTTCAGATTCGGCCATCACACAATCGCTTGATGTCGACCACGGCAGACGGCACGATGTTCAGCAGTTGCTCAGGTAAAATCGACATTCAAAACAGTCACTACCAGGCCATGGGGGATGACGGCATCAATGTCTGGACCAAGTACATGACGATTCGTGCCATCCCACGCCCTGATCAACTGGTCATCGCAGCACGCAAAGGCTGGCGTGGTCCCCTGCCGATTGCAGACGGACAGGTTGAATTGGTCGCACCTGAAACGTTACTGACCTATCAAACCCTGACGGTCAAAGCAGCCCAATACGATCCATCTCAAAAAGCCTACGTCGTCACATTCAACCAGACGATTGCCAACCAGGTCAAAGTCGGAGACCTGGCGTGCGACATCAGCCGCCTTGCAAAACTGCACGTGCGTAACACGCGCTTTCCGGGCAATCGTGCTCGGGCGATACTGGTGTCCACACATGATGCAGTCATTGAAAACTGCTCGTTTGCAAACCAGACACTCAGTGGCATCAACATCTATGCTGACCCTGTACGCAACTCACAACAAGGTTCAAGCAGTCGACAAGTGGTGATCCGTAACAATCAATTCAATGGCACAGCTGCAGCAGCGATTTTCGCCTATGCCCAGGCCCCAGCCCCCACACCGGGTGTCCATCAGCATATCACCATCCAGAACAATCGCTTCACGCGCAACACCAAGCTTGATGCTTTGCGTCATCGCACGGAAAAAGACGATTTGCAGTATTGGCAGAACGCGATTTACATGGGTTCATCCAGCAATGTCCATATCTTGGGCAATGAATTCTCAGGTTATGACGATGCTCTGTTCGTACATGCTTCGGATTCAGTCCAGATCACAGACAACCAGTCTGATCGCCCCGCATCAATCACCTTCGAATCAACACCGTCAGTACCAACATGTCAAAGCAATTCCAACATGGCATGCCATAAAGCTTCTGCAACCATGTCCGCAGCGTATCGCATCTTTGATCAACGCTAGTCCAGAGCGAAAGGAACCCCATGACACGCAAACATGGCTTTACACTCATTGAGTTACTCGTGGTCATTTCGATCATTGCCATCCTCATTGCGATTCTGCTTCCAGCTCTGTCCAAAGCGCGTGCGTCCGCCAGAACATTACAATGCCAGAGCAATCAACGGGCGATGATCAATGCAGAAATCATGTTCTCCATGGCCATGAAGGATCGCCTGTCCTACGCCAAACCGATCTGGCCATCAGCCAATAATGAGAACGTCACAGCAGTGATGCAATACTGGTTTGCCTGGAGTATCACCGGGCAACTTGATCAGCGTATGAAGCGGGGTGATCCGAATTCCAAACTCAGTAAAACACTCATCTGCCCGTCAGTTCAGATCAAATATTCAGATATCGCTCATTACTGTACGTATGCCATGAACGCTACGCTCGACACGCCAACACATCCAGACCCCATCACGGGCAATCAACTGTCCGAGGCAGATGGGGCTGGTGGGATCATTGCCACCGACTACGGTTTGGAGGTTTATTGGCAGACCAATCGACTGACGGAGATTCTCTTCCCCTCTTCGTCACCAGCCTTTGTAGACACCTGGAATAATCCGTCATCGGCCAACCCGTACACCAACTACATGGATTTTAACAAGACGTCCAACTATTACCTGGCATCACCGGTCCCGATTCATGGCCGAGCCAAACCGCTACCCGGTGCCGCATCTTTTGCATCACTCGTCGAAAGTGATCTGTATTCATCGGGCACATTTAACGCTGCGTTTTTCGACGGTCATGTCGCCACCTACAACCACGTTCCATCCAACTGGCGGCAGAACCGTAACACGGTCAGGTAAACCATCACCCAACACCCCCGAGTCAAGATATAAAAAAACAGGTGTCGCGAAGTTGGGGTTGCGACACCTGTTTAAGTTGCTAATCAAATCAATTGGTGATCACTCACCAGCGCGGCATTGGTATTCGCCGGTGTCCGTACTGATACGGACGATCTCGCCGATCTTGATGAACGGCGGAACGCGGGTTTTAAAGCCGGTCTCAAGGGTGGCTTCCTTGAGTTGGTTGGTCTTGGTTGCATCCTTGATGCCCGGAGGGGTATCGGTGACTTCCAGATCGACCACAGGGGGCAGTTCGATGTTAATGACCGAGCCCTTGAGGACGTGCGCGATGACCTGGCCGTTGGGCTTGATGTAGTCAAGCGTGTTACCAAGGATTTCTACGGGCACGGTGATCTGATCGTAGTTTTCCATGTCCATGAAGATACCGCCGCTACCGTCGGAGTAGAGGTATTCCATATCGCGACGGTCGAGGTTGACCTGTTCGATGGTTTCATTGGTGCGCAGACGTTTTTCCATGTGCGAACCGGTCATCAGGTTCTTTAGCTTCACCTGAATGTAGGCTGGGCCTTTACCGGGTTTCACCTGTTCAGTGGTAACAACCAACCAGGGGGAACCTTCCATTTCAACGGCCATACCTCTACGGATTTCCTGTGTCTTCACAGCATGTCCTTTTTGCAAAATCTTGTATTTATCGTGATTTATGAGAGCAGATAAACGCTCTGTCCCATGTAGCCCAGCAATTATCCCAAAAACCATCGTCTGGGGCAAATGCTCATGGATATCGTCGGTGTGAGATTTTCGTATGAGATAAACGCGATGCTTAACCAGCCCGTTTGAATTCAGGTTCGATGATGAGTTGGCCGGTTGCAGCCTGCGGTGTGATGGCTGCGGTAATCTTGACATCATCCGCTTCGAGCAGGTTCAAGGTGACATCGGTTTCGGTGCCATCACTGTTAAGCGGGATCACGCATGGGCGCGTATGGGCTGGGCCGTTGGATTGGATGATGCGTGCGGCGCTACCGTTACTCAGACGGACATAGCTGCCGACGGGGAAGAGACTGACACTGTCGACAAACGCGCGGGCGACCATGCGATCGAGCTTGCCATCACGGGCGTGATTGAGCAGCGTGACTACCGCATGGTACGGCGAGTGCGCTTTACGGAACGGTCGCGGACAGGTCATGGCACAGAACATGTCCGCAGCATGAAGCACCTGCGCCAAGGGATGAATCGTGCCGGTGTGTCGTTGAAGTGGATAACCGCTGCCGTCAGCCAATTCATGTGACTGAAAGGTAAGGAGCATCGTCAGTGGATTGAGTTGTTCGCTGCGTTGAAGTTGGTTGACGGTGAAGTAGGGATGCTGGCGGACAAACTGCATTTCCTCTGGATTCAGCGGCCGTCTTGCCATGCGAATTTCATCAGGAATCTGAAGCATGCCCAGATCCTGACAGAGTGCTGCCACGCCCAGGGCTTGAATGGAAGGCTTATCCCAACCCAACCGCCCTGCCACGCGCATGGCAACCAGCGAGGTGTTCATCCCATGAGTAAACAGATAGTCGCCTTGATGGGTGTTGTGTAAATCCATCATCAGCAATGCGAGATTGGGGTCCTTATCGACCACACGCGTCATGTCATGAACCATTGACTCCGTGGCAACCAGATTGGGCACCTTACCCGAGAGCGATTGACTGGCTAACTCAGCAAACAGCGCGACATTGCTTTTGACCTTGGACTGGGCAGATGCCATTTCCTCTCGAAGTTGTTTGAGTTCCAAACGCTTTTCTTCAGGCTCATCACCGGCTTGCGCCTTGATGGTCGTCTGCAACAGTCCGCGGACTTCCTGTTCAAGTTGTGCAGCAGCAAACGGAGAAAAATCCTCCGGCTCACCGACATGAGTTTTGCGCGGCAACTTGGTAATATCGGGCTTGACGACTTCCTGCTCGACACAGACCGCTCGAAACGCATTGCGATCCAGGAACCGCATGAGTTGTGGGGTCACCGGTGTACCAGCTGCCTGAATGAGTCGGCCACGCATGTCCAGCACATCATGAGAAAGCCGATCACCTTCCTGCAAAGCCTTGACGCGACGGGCGGATGCGTTGGCAATGGCTTTACGCTGAGCTTCCTCTTCCTCGTTGATCCGAATGAACAGGCCCGAACGCAAACGTGCTTTGGATCGAGCGATGTCGAGTTTACGCAGGGTTAAACCGGCACGCTTAAACAAACTGCCATGCTCATCGAACACGTCAAACGGCAACTGCTGGCCCAACGGGATCTCATCCGGCTCAAGCTTGCGTAATGTCGTGGATGAACGGGAAGACATAATCAACTCATAAATCTAAAATCACAGCAATCCGAATGGATCACTTGAATCGCGAACCAAAGGCACTTCATATCATTCGGCATAAATTGACGCATGCCTAGTGACAATTCCCTGTGTTATGATGCTTCTTTGTGATACGGTAGCTTCTGTATGACCTGTAACAGTTGGAGATCATCCGCATGTCTGAAAACTCTGCCGATAACCTCAAGAACAACCCCAAACTACCCGGGACGTTCAAGCAGTTCATCACGCGTTTCCCTGAACTGGGTGATGCGCATGAGTCCGTCGCCGCTGCTGCCGAAACGGTTGGTCCGTTGGACAAGAAAACCTGCATGCTCATCAAAGTCGGCATCTGCGTCGGCGCCGGACTGGAGTCGGCATTGAAGGCCAATGTCCGAAAAGCCATACAGGCTGGCGCCACTGAAGCGGAAGTCGAACAGGCCATTGTCCAGGCGATGAACACCGTCGGATTCCCCACCACGGTCGCGGCATGGAGTTGGGCGAAGAAGCAGTTTGAACGTGGCATTTGAAATGTCATCCTGAGCATGACGGTACACACGTATAACTTTCCGGCGGACTCAAAAGATCAGGCAGTTTCTGTCCGATAGTACTCATAACAGTACGTCCATCCATCGCGTAACAAGGACAGGAATTGGCCTTTAATTCGATTGAATTTCTGATTTTCCTGCCAACGGTCTATCTTTTGTACCGATTGCTGAACCTGCGCCTGCAGAATGTGATGCTGCTTGCTGCCAGCTATTTATTCTACGGCTGGTGGGATGAACGGTTCCTGTTTTTGATTGTGCTCTCGACTGCCATCGACTTCTCGTCGGGGATCATGATCGATGAAGGCAAACTCACCAGACGCGATCGCGCCAAAGCCTCTGCATGGACACTTCTCTCTGCCATCGCATTTCTTGGGATCAATTGGCAGGCGCCGGAATGGGCAGCCAAATTTCAGAACACCGTCGGTTGGCAGTACTGCGGCTATGTGTTGGGACTGGTGATCGCGGGTAATGCACTTTACCCCCTGCTTGCCAAACTTCCAAAGCAACGTCGCCGCGGTGTGTTCCTGTTTATCAGCATGGCAGCGAACCTTGGTTTGCTGGGCTTTTTCAAGTACTGCAACTTCTTCATCGACTCGGCCGAGAGCGTGATCACGTCGATGGGCATGCATGCCACGGACTTCCGATTGGACATTGTCCTGCCGGTGGGGATTTCGTTTTACACGTTCCAGACGATGAGCTACACGATTGATATTTATCGTGGCCATCTCAAACCAACGCATCGCTTTCTGGACTTTGCGTTATTCGTCTCGTTCTTCCCGCAGTTGGTTGCAGGCCCGATTGAACGCGCTACACATCTGCTGCCAAGCATTCTCCATGAACGCAGGATCGATTGGGAACAGTCGATGCGTGGCTGCTTCCTGATCCTCATGGGCCTTTTCAAGAAGATTGGTGTTGCAGACAGCGTTGCCATCGCGGTCAACAGTGTGTATCTCACGCAAGGCGATGTCACGCAACTGGACATCATCGTGGCAACGGTGCTCTTTGCGGTCCAGATTTACTGCGACTTCTCCGGCTATTCGGATATTGCACGTGGCTGCTCGAAGATCATGGGCATTGAGTTGATGACCAACTTCAAATTGCCTTACGTCTCACGGACTCCCAGCGAGTTCTGGACACGATGGCATATCAGTCTCTCCAGTTGGCTGCGCGATTACCTGTACATCCCTCTGGGTGGTAACCGTGGCAACAAGTTCATGGTCTACCGCAATCTTTCACTCACCATGCTCCTTGGCGGACTCTGGCATGGGGCAGCTTGGAACTTTGTCCTCTGGGGTGCTTACCAGGGCGCGATCCTATGCATCTACCGACTGCTGGGAATCGGTGTGCGACGGGCTGGTCAGGAAGAAATCGGCATCACCATCAAGCAGCGCATCCTGGGTATGCTCAACATGATCTTTTTCTTCGGCGTCACCTGCTATGGTTGGCTGCTTTTCAGGGCAGTAAGCTTTGAACAGATCGTCGGCTTCACCGGCCAACTGCTCACTGACTGGGGTTCGAGCAGCATGCACCTGACCATGCGTAAACCCACCCTCGCTGGCATGCTTGGCGTGCTGGTGTTGATCGTTTATGAACTGACCGAATACAACCTCAAGGACACCTGTTTTTACAAACGTTTCCCCGTACCGATCCGTGCGGGGCTGTATGCTCTGATGATTTTTATCATCTTCATGGGAACCAGCAATGCCCCCGTTCAATTCATCTACTTCCAATTTTGACTCACCCAATGGTGAAGTAAAAACCGGCAAGTCTGCACTGATCTGTGCGGCATGGCTTATGCTGTGGATACTGCTGTGGCTCGCTGCCATGGACATCGGCATCAATGTGCTTTTCCCCTATCCCAAAGCACCCGACGCTCAACCGTCACGTTTGAAACAGTATTTTGAATACGGTCGCTCCACCGAAGGCAAAATCCGGTACATGGTTGGCGACACCAATGACAACACCGCATCAGTGAGTCTGGCAGGTTGGATGGATGACAGCAAGACGCGCCCAACCACCGCTACCAAACCTGATGGCACACTCATTGCCGTCTACGGCCAAAGCTTTACGCAACATGCCTGTAACACCTGGGCCAAACAAAATGATTCGCTGACGATGCGTATGATCCTCGGTCCCGGTGCGCCGTTGAATCACTCCTATGCCATGTATCTGGAAGATCGCGATAAACATGATGCCAAGGTCTGCGTCCTGGGAATTCTCGCAAGTTCACTGCCCTATCTGGACACCATCGCGGGGATGACATGGAGTTTTGAACGGCCTTACACGTTCATGTTCCCCAAGTACACTGTCGTCGATGGCAAGCTCAACGTCATTGATCCGACGATCCATTCCATGCAGCAATTCCGCGACACACTCAACGATCCAGCCAAGTGGCAACAGCTCGTCAGCCATGTCAGTGAACATGATGCGTTTTTTGATGCAACGACGTTTAACGCTTGTATGACTGACCAATCCGCGATTGGCCGCATGCTCCGCCGTGCGTGGGGGCAGCGACACATGCAGGCCATGCAAGCGAAGTATCACACTGCAGATGGCTTTAATCCTCAGACGGGGATCACCGACACCGCACGCTTTCTCGTGGTGGATTGGGCGAAGAAAGTCCGCGAAGATGGGCGTTTGCCGATTGTGTATGTCATCAATGACCGTGGCTTTGCAGATCATCTGTATCAGGAACTGGGTGACACGCTCAAGGAATACAACATACCGTTTGTGAGTACCCATGCCTATGCTCCCGCAGCGGACCTTGCCAATTTCCAATCCGATGGCCACTTTGTGCATGCTGTCGATGAGATCACCGCGTTGAAATTTGAAGCGATTGTCCAAGACGCATTGAAATAGGAATCACATCACCACCTTTGCATCAAGGCACCCGGACAAGATGACCGGGCTATGTGGATACACCATTAAGGCAGTTGATCCGAACTGGATAGGTCCTGCCCGGTCATCTCCTGTAACTCACGTAAACTCTCAACCTCATGCCGTCGGATTTCAGGGGATTTGCCTGTTTCGGCGTTAAAGAGTTTGTCTTTGTCCTGCGGATCAACCAACACAAAACGAGCGGGATAGTAGACGTTATGGTCATAGTGATTGCCAATATCGCCTGGCAGTTCCTGTGGGACATCCATTGCAGCTTTGCCGTTGTGTTGCATGACATTGTGGACGATGACATTGCCACTGCGACGAATGGGAATGCCGTAGTCGAGCTTGCGGTTGGTTGCCAGGCCCATGCGCAGGCCAAAGTCCACATTGTATTCGAGGATGTTATGTGCGATGTAGCTATCGGAAGTGTCATGCATGTAGATACCGCTGCCCCCGAAGGGTCCGGCTTGTGTGTGACTGACGTGGTTATGTGTCACGCAATTATTCCAACGTGATGCTTCGAGAAAAATACCCGAGCAGGTGCAATGGTCTATACGGTTCCGCGTAATGTGATTGGTTTCGCATTCCCAATCCAGCCAGATGCCATGAGCATCACTGTCGGACATGGCGCAGTCCTTAATGAGACATTGGGATGCCCGACAAATCTTGACACAGGCCGCATGCCACCCCAATCCAAAGCCGCGCTGGTTACAGCGTGTGAACTGACAATTTCGAATCGTCAATTCGTGAACGCGGTGATGTTGTCTTGCCCACGCTTGAATGGCGGTACAACCCACATGATCAAAGCTGCAGGATTGGATCGTGTGTCGTACCCCGTTATCGATGTTGATACAGCCGCCGGTTGTGTGCTTGAAATGACAATCTTTGAATGTCCAATGCGATGCTTGTCCCAGCAGATCGACCATGGCAAATTTCGGGTTAGCCGTAGCACGCTCAAAACAGAGATTGCGCAAAACCACATGATTACAAGGCTCATTGTCATGTGTCAGCAAACACGGGATCTGTGATGCGGTGATCTGCATTTGCTCGGGTGTCTGCCCATCGGGGAGTTTGATGTAGACATATTGCCCATCAACCTCACCGCCCAATTCATACGCAAAGTCGTTTATGACCAAGCCCTCATCGACATCGGGCATGCTTGTTGGCAACTGCTTTCCCGGATCAGCAGTCAAACCTGTTTCGGAATGTGTATTCCAGTGATGGGTTGATGCGGTGAGTTTGAAACGATGTGCCCGACCAGCTTGAGCATCCAGAAGAATGAGCAGTTCATTCCAACCCTTCTGCCAGGGGATGCCACGCAGCAATGGCGAATGACGCCCCCAGAGTGTCTGCTTCTTGCCATTGACATAGACAGCGATGGGTTGTTTGCGTTTAGCAAAGTCCTCATCCGCACGGCGGTATCCGTAGAAGTCATTGACTAACGCCATCGGCCACTGCCCCGTCCCTGGAGTCGGGCGTGTGTTATCCAAATGCAGTGAACCTTCGCATGCTTTAGGACAATGGACATAGGTTTTGAGAATGTGTCGTTGGCTGGTCGATGGATCACTTAAAGCATTGGCATCCAAGTCTAAAACACCCTCATCATTACAGTGAATCAATGTCGTGCGATTGACCGTTTCAGGATATGCAAACGGCTGAGCCTGCAGCAAACCCCAACAAAGCGGTTTGAGTTGATCCAGACCTTCCACTTCCGTCAGACATTGATCGTCTGCAAACAGATCACCAATGGCCTTGTCGAATGACAACGGGATCGCCATCCGCCAGCAATGATCTCCAAGGGATTCCCATTCACCGGGTAACGGCGCATCACCCCGGAGAACAACTTTTTCACCGGGTTTTCCCTGAATAACAAGGGGATTTTCCGCGTTTCCGCCATGTCGCAGAATCAGGGTTTGATCCAGATGATAAACGCCTTGATCAAGGGTGATACATTGTCCGGGTCGGGCATAATCGAGCCGTTGTTGGAGAGTCTGCGTTTGCGATTGCTCGGTGATATCTTGCATAGCAAGCGCGTTAGTTGATGAGTTGCGGGAAGATGTCTGCTGCACCGATGACGCGACTGATATCGTGCTCGGGTTTGGCATCAAGTGTCAGCTTAATCACCGTCATGATGTCATCGGGTGATTGAGCCGGTAAATCCGTGAGAATGGTTTGATGGTTACGACGCGTGACGGTTAACGGTTGACCGGTCGATAGCACTTTGGCTTCAAGGACATTGGGAATCAGACCGCCAACGATCAGTTCATTCCCCCAATAGTTTTGCAAGTGCAGATACAGATGGTTGCCCTGCACGGAGACGGGGCCCCAAAGGTTAAAACTCAGGCTGTGGCGATCCGATGCATCGTAGATACTTTCGCCGTTACGCTTGAGCCAATCTCCGACCTGACTGAGAATTTGCTGCGCCTGATCAGGAATACGACCTTGCGGGTCCGGTCCGACATTAAGCAGTAGATTCCCGCCACCAGAAGCCACTGTTGCCAGGTTGACTGCAATGTCTTTGGGTGATTTGTATTCAGTGTCATAGGGTGAATAGCCCCAGTGTCCGTTGAGAGTCATGCAGCTTTCCCATAGTCGGCCGACCGGTGCTGCTGTGACGTGCTGCTCGGGAGTGCCGAAGTCTTCACTGGTGTAGGCACGGTTGTTGATGATGATGTCCGGCTGGAGATTTCGGAGCATGTGGTTCAGATCAACCGCCTGCCACTGTAGCGCGGTGTAGCATTGGGGCAGGTCGTACCAGAGAATGTCGATCTTGCCATAGTCTGTGAGCAATTCAGTGAGTAACGCGCGGGTGTAATCCATGAACCGTTGGTAGGCTGCTTCGTCACCTTGAAAACCACGGGCCCAATCCGGGTTGTACCAGTCACCCAGGGAATAGTAGACACCGACTTTCAAACCCGCATCACGAAAGGCCTGAACATACTCACCAAAGAGATCACGTTTGGCAGCGCTGTTGGTTGCATTAAACGTACAGGTCTTTGAATCCCAGAGACAAAAACCTTCATGATGCTTACTGGTCAAAACCGCATAACGCATGCCAGCACCCCGTGCCAGCATCGCCCATGTCTTGGGATCGTAATGCTCAGCGTTGAACTGATCCGCAAGCTTTGCATAGTCTGTCATCTCCCAGCGTTCGCGGTTAAAGACCCACTCCCCACGCCCCAATACACTGTACAAGCCCCAATGCATAAACAAGCCGTACCGGGCCTGGGCAAACCACTGCAGACGCTCGGGCATCATCATCGTTGAATCTCCACACCATGAAACACGGTTACTACCTGTCATATCACCAGGCAGCTGGATGGGTGTGTCGATAAAATTAATCATCCCATCCTGACCAAGCACATGGTATGGCAAGAATAGCAGTCATCAATATTGGGTTTCTGATTAAAGATGATAAAACATCAAACCGTGCAAGTATGATCAGCAGGTTTGGGCCAACAACTGCTTACCAATGTCGTATCGTCTGACCACTGAGAGGTACTGTACGCATTGATCCTGCCATGGCATGATTCCATCCTCAACACAACGGTCAATACCCATCCCGATAGCAGACAATTATTGATCCATACTTCTGAGCACATATATAT
>MDTD01087776.1_pt1 | contig 23506 bp, 21 predicted proteins | sample 811221 | NCBI WGS metagenome assembly MDTD01 (sample SAMN05326646, study PRJNA326480) | marine metagenome | isolation source: seawater | place: Pacific Ocean: South West | collected 2011 | reverse complement strand
CTAAAAAATTTTTTTTTTTCATAAAAAATCTTCTTTGCTTTAAAGGCAAATCCTCTTGCCAAGATCTTTCATTCCATTTGGGTGCAAGAAATTTAATTATTGGAGCTAAAATAATTTTCCATCCTGACAATAAAAATTTATAATTCATATTAAATTCACAAAACTCTTTTCTTGTTTCTCTTATAGTAATGTGGGTAACAGAGGGGCATCCTAGAAAATTACTAAATGAAAGCATATTCTCCTCATCTTTTTGAACCATAAAATGTAAGGATCCCATCTTAAAGAAACTAATTATCGGTAAAGTGATTTCTAAGTAAACAACTGCGCAATTTTTATCTTCATAAAATACTTGTGCTTGCTTAAAACCTTCATGCGCAACCGAAAAATGCTCATGATCCCACTGGTTCCACCATGCAGTATCAGAGTCTACATTAAGTTCTTTTTTGCAATTAATTTCAACAATTTTCATATTTCATATATTATTTAGTATTAACAATTAAAGTGTTGTTATTTATCTCACATTCATAAATCTTAATTTTGCAGTTTAATTTTTTAAAAGTTGCACATTTTCCATCATAAAGACTAAACTCCCAGCCATGCCATTTACATTTTACCTTATTATTTTTTGGTAAAGAAAACTCTCCTCCATTATGTGGACAAATATTAGAATATGCAAAAAAATTTTTTTCGTTTTGTTTCCATACACAAATTTCATCTTTAATCTCTTCTACCCAAGATTTGTAAATTGATTTATTATTTTTAAAATTATCTAAAGATATATTTAAAATATTTTTTTTCATTTATATGATATATAGAATGCAAATAATTGTTATACTTAAATTAAATATATGTCAAACTCATGCAGGATATGTGGTGGAGATCTTAAAATAATTATAAATTATGGTGAGCATGCGCTGGCCGGCAGTTTTTTAAAAAAAAAAAAAGAATTTAAAAAAGAAGAAAAATATCCTTTAAATTTGTGTTTTTGCAAATTTTGTGGCCACATTCAGATTAAAGAAATAATAGAACCTAAGAAATTATTTGAAAACTATTTATGGGAAACGGGAGTATCTAAAACTAACTTAAATTTAATTGATAGATTAATTAAAAAACTAGCTAAGTTAAAAAAAATTAATAACAAAACTAGAATTTTAGAAATTGCTAGTAATGATGGGACTTTTTTAAAGGAAATACAAAAAAAATTTGGTTCCTATGTATTAGGTGTTGACCCAGCTAAGAATTTTAAAAAATTATATAAAAAAAAAAAAATTAAATTTTTTTGTAATTTCTTTAAAAAGAATATTAGTACAAAAATTTTAAGAAATGAAAAAAAATTTGATTTAATAATTGCCAGAAATGTAATTGCTCATGTACCAAACCCAAATGAAATATTTTGGGAAGCAAAAAAATTATTAAATAATAATGGAATATTTTTAGTAGAATTTCCAAGTTTATTAACCATTTATAAAGGTTTACAGTATGATAATGTTTTTCATGAGCATGTGGGCTATCATTCTTTAAAGAGTGTAATAGACTTAGCAAATAGGAATGAATTAAAGTTACATGATCTCTCCATAATTGAGTCACAAGGGACATCTTTGAGATGTTTTTTTAAGAAGGAAAATAATTTTAAAGAAAATAAAAAAATTAAATATTATTTATCTAAAGAGAAAAATAATAAATTATATAATATAAATACATGGTCTAAATTTGCATACAGAGTAAAACAGCATTCAAGTCGCTTAAAAGTTTTCTTAAAAAATTTGAAAAAGAAAAAAAAGAAAATATCTGTTTACGGTGCCTCTGGTAAGGGCCAATCACTTCTCCAATTTAATAAAATAGACAAATCTTTAATTGATTACGTATTTGATAAAAGCACATTAAAAATTGGCAAATTTACACCAGGATCAAATATTAGAATTTTGTCACCAAGTAAAATTGATAAATCTAAAGTTGATTTTATTTTATTAATGGCTTGGAATTTGAAAAAAGAAATTCTACTAGAAAATCAAAAATTCGTTAAAAGAGGTGGGAAGTTTATTATTCCTTTTCCAAAAATTAAAATTTTATAATGAATTATACTCTAGTCATTGGTGTAAATAGTTTTTTGGGTAAATCTTTTATATCAAAGTATAAAAATAAATTAAAAATTTTAGGTATTTCGATTTCAAAAAAAAAAAATTGAGAATTTTAAATTAGGAAAAAATCTTAAATTTTCTTTTAAAAATTTACTTAAAGAAATTACCGATAAAAAAATTGACTCAATAATTTACTTTCATTCATATGGTACATCACAAAATCAAAATTCAAAAAAAAAAAATTTTTTATAGTAATTATACATTAGCTAAAAAGTTTTATGAGTTAGCAAAATCTTTAAATGCTAAATTTATATACTTTGGATCTGTTTCAGAAAATGATAAATCAGCTGGTAATTATTATGCAATATCTAAAAGAAAAATGATAAATTTTATGAGAAAAGATAATAAACCCAAAAAAATTAAAGTTTTAGTTTTAAAGTTATTTTATATTTATGGAATTAATGAAAACAAAGGAAGATTGCTTAGTTTAATAAGAAGTTCAATTAAAAAAAATAAGATATTTTATTTAAATAATCCTGATCAAAAAATAGATTTTTTACATGTATCTGATTTTGCAAGAGCATTATTCAAAGTTGTATCAGTAAAAACTAAAAAAAAATTTTCAGTTTATAAGTTGTGCTATGGCAATAAATATAAACTTGCAGAAATTTTTAAAAACTTCGAATACGTTAAAATTCGCAAAAAAAATTCTCAATTAAAAAAAATAAATTATAATATTTTAGGTTATAATAAATTTAATATTGATTATAATTGGAAACCTCAAATTAAATTTTTAAAAGGTATAAATGATTTCTTCAAAAACATATGATTTAGTCATAGTTGGTGCTGGGTTTTCAGGCTTGTCTACGGCATATTATTTCAGAAAAAAATACCCAAATAAAAAAATTTTAATTATTGAAAAAGATAAAGATGTAGGTGGATTAGCATCAAATATGAAAATTAGTAAATTTAAATTAGAAAAATTTTATCATCATTGGTATCAACATGACAAAGAAATTTTTAGTTTGATAGATGAAATTAAATGCTCAAAAAAAATTTCTAGTAAAAATATTTCTACTGGTATGTATTATGCTAATAAAAAATATAGATTTTCAAATTTAAAAGACATAATTCAATTCGATGCACTTAGTATATCAGGAAGATTAAGGTTATTATTTTTTTTATTATATTGCAGAATTAAAAAAGATTGGATTTACCTTGATAAGCAAACAGCTGTAAATTGGTTGAATAAGACTTGTGGCAATGAAGTATTTAAAATTATATGGAAACCTTTATTAAAGGGAAAGTTTGGTAAGTTTTATAATCGTATATCAGCTGCGTGGATATGGAAAAGAATCAAAGATAGAGCAGAAAACAAAAAAAAAATTTCTTCAAAAGATCAATACTATTATTATAAAGGTGGATTTGGAGACTTAGCTATTGATATACTAAAATACTTAAAAAATTTTAAAAGCTTTAACTACAGGTCAAATTTAAATATTTTAAGCATTCGCAATATTAAAGAAAAAAATAATTTGTTTAAAATCAAAATTTCAAACAACAGTGAAATTTTTTTTAGTAAAAAAATTATATTTACGACTCCAAATAAAGAAATACTTCAAATTGGTAAAAAAATATTAACTAAATCTGAACAAAAAAAATTAAGTTCAATTGAATATTTTGCCAATATTTGTCTAATTTTATTTTTAAAGAAATCTTTAAGTTCTGAATATTGGATGAATATTAATGACGCTTCATTCCCTTTTGTAGGTGTTATTGAGCATACAAACCTAGTTAGTAGTAATAAATTTAAGAATAACCATGTCGTTTATCTTTCAAAGTACCTTGATAAAAAATCAAATTTATACAAACTTTCTAAAAAAAATTATTTTCTTTATAGTTTAAAACATCTAAAAAAAATTTTTCCTTTTTTAAAAAAAAATCATGTGAATAATTTTTTCCTAAATAAATCTGAATTTGCTCAACCTTTAGCATTCAAAAATTATTTGAAAAAAAAAATTCCATATACGTTATCAAACAAGAATGTTCACATTATAAATATGACTCAAATTTATCCAAAGGACAGAAGTACTAACAATGCAGTTCTAGAAGCGAAGAGATTTATTCAGGATTTATATTAATTTTTTTAATTATTTTTGGTAATGAATTAATTTGATTTAAAACTAGTTTTTTAAGGTACATAAAAATTACTATAAAAGAAATTCCACTTAAGCCTATATTTAAAAGAACAAGTATATGTATACTAGCTAGACCCTGTGGTAAATTTTGAATATGAAAAATCTTAATTAGTAAATACATTAGAGCAAGTGTAATTGAAATAATGAACGCAAGCAGGTTGACATAAATAATACTATTAAAAATTGAATTATTTTCATAAACAAGAGCTTTTCTTATTATTTTTAAATAAGTCGATATATTAGTTTTAGAAATACCCCTGGTTCGTTTACTACGCTTATAGGTCAAGGTTTTTGTTTTGAAACCTAAGTCGAAAATAAAAGATCTTAAGAAAATTTTTTTGTTTGTATTCTTACTCAAATATCCTTTTATTTTAGAACTAATTAATCTGAAATCACCAATTAAACTGAAATTTTTATTTTTATTTAATATTTTTTTATAAAAAAATTTTTTCATAAAAAGAGAAACAGAATTTTCATAGTCTTCGTTTCTTTCTGTAGAAATTAGCTCATATCCATTTTCCCAATTATCAATCATTTCTAAAATTAATGATGGTGGATCTTGTAAATCACAGTCTATAGAAATTATGGCATCACCTGATGAATATAAGTATCCAAGTTCTAATGATTTTTCATAACCATAATTTTCACTAAATTTTATATATTTAATTCTAGTATCTTTTTCGATTAACTTTTCGATAATAAATTCTGAATCATCTGTACTATTATTATCTGTAAAAATTATTTCAAAGTTATATTTATTATTTGTTTTTTCTAAAACAGAATTTAATTCATCATAGAAAATATTAATATTTTCCTGTTCGTTAAATATTGGAACACAAATTGATATATTTTTCACTTTAATAATTTTTCAAGTTCCATCTTATCTTTTGTTGTATCCATTGCATACCAAAAGGAATGATGTTTATAAGTATTTAATTGTTTCAATTTTGCTAACTTGTTTAATATTTCTTTTTCTAAATTTGTTTTATGATTTTTAAGATATTTAAATACTTTCTTATTCATAACCATAAAACCAATATTAGTCCAATGAGCCTTTTTTTCAGAAAAATTTTCAACATTATTTTTTTTTAGCTTGATTGTTCCAAATCTTTCTTGTGTTTTAAAGATACTTATTGTGCAGGTTCTTTTACTTTTTTCATGACTTTTTATCAATTTTTTTAAATTGATATCCCCCACACCATCACTATACGTTAATAGAAAGTGTTCAAATTTAGATAAATATTTTTTAAGTTTAAGTATTCTACCACCGGTTTCTGAATTTATACCAGTATCAATAATTTTGATATTCCAATTTTCGTTTTTTTTTTTCAAAATCTGAATTTTTTGTTCATTGATATTTACGTCTGAAAAATAAAATTTATAGTTTAAAAAATATTTAACTAATTCTTCTTTCTTATAACCAGCAGCTAAAATAAAATTTTTGAAGCCATAAGAATAATAATGTCTCATTATTCTTACAATTATTGGTACATCATTTATAGGAACCAAAGCCTTTGGTAAAAATTTTGTGATGTCAATAAGTCTAGTACCCCTTCCTCCACACAAAATTACAACAGGGATATCTTTAAATTTTTTCATAATATTCAATGTTTTTATATCTTTTAAAGATAAATTTAAACTTCTTAGTTGAAATTTAGTATGTGAAAATAAAAAATCTATAAAAATTAGGAAAAGTTATAACATCTTTTCATGGCACTACAGTATTTACTAAACCTTATATTGTCAATTGAGGTTAATTTTTCAAAATAATCAATATATTTTTGTTCATACGTTTTTACTTCTATAAGATTTGTAAAATCAAAATAAAATTTTCCTGAATTAACATTTTTTCTAAATTTTATTTTATCATCAATGTTGACAGATAAGTTTTCTTTAAAAAAATAGTTTCTACTATAAGAAATAAAAACCTTAGGCTTACAAAAACCGTATATTTTATCATTAATAAATTCAAATTGATTTTTAAGTGTTTCAACATATTTTTCTCTTACGAAAGGATTTGTAATTTTTGTTTCTAAATTAATAAGTTTTTTGTTTGGCATTTTTTCATTATTATACCATCTCAATCTAATTTTTTTTCTTGGCGTTACTCCTTCTTCAGAATCTTTAAACATATCATTATTTTTATTATCAAAATAAACTGAAAATATTTTTCTGTTTGGAAATTTTTTATAAAAGTTTTCTTCATTTAAAATTTTATAAATATTTGAAAGATGATTTTTTTTAATTAGATATTTTCTCTCTATTCTTTTTGTCATAAATTTTTTGAAATATTTAAAATTGATTTATTATCAACATATATTTTATTTTTATTATAATTTTCACATGAAAATTTTTGGATACTTACTTCTGCACCTCTAAATTCCTGTTTTTTGTTATATAAACTTAAACAATATTTACTTTTTTTTGAAATTTTTTTATCAATTGTAACTTTGCTATCATCTTTAGCAGCTAATGAAATATTAGTATTTTTTGATTTTAAATATTTTACATGTAATTTAGAATTTTCACCAACTGAAACTCCTTTATCACCACAATTATTTACTTCTAAATTATTTATATGATAATCTCCCCATGAAAAATCTAAACAATCATTCTTTGAATTATAAATTGTAACAACATTAATATTTAATTTAGACATATCAATATCTAGACCATCACTTTTTGAGTTTTCAATAAATATTTCATCAATGTTTCCAGTTGAATTAATTATGTTAATTTGATCTTCACAATATCCTTTTTTGGAAAAAATTTTGGTTTTATTAAAAACAATATTATAAAAAGTTAAACAGCCTGTAAGGTTATTTACTTTTTTGAAAGTATCTTTTTGATTAGAGCTTGATCTAAAAGTTATTTTATAATCAGAAATTTTAGAGTCATAAAAAATTACCTTATCATTAGCAGTATTTTGATAAATTTGAATTTCCTTATCTTTATTATCAAAATCTATTTCAACTCCTTCAGTATATTTTAGTTTAATTTTACCCAATTTTTTTCTTATAAACGGGTCCTTGAGTGTTGAAAAATTATCAGAAATATAGTCTTGATATTTTCCTATATATTTTATTTTTTTCTTATTTTTTATATTTCTCTTTCCAGACAAAATTTCTTTTGTTTTATTAATATCAGAAAAAAAATTACACTTTTTTAATTCGTCACATATCAAATATTGTCTATTTAATTCATCGTAAAAAACGATTTCATTTTGTTGATTAAAAATTTTATCTAAAAAATTATTATTGTTTGTTTTTCCAAATTTTATATTTTTAAAATAATTTAAATTATCAATTCCACTTTCTAATATTTTTTTAATTTCTGTTTTTTTCAAAATTACACCCTTAGAATGTGCACTTTCAATAATATTATCAACTTCTAAATTTTTAATTTTTATAATTGCAGAATTTATAAAATTATTTTCAATAAATAAATTAGCCTCATTTAATCTAATTTTAAAATCATTTTCTGTTTCATTTATTTTAAAAGTGGGCATTTCATCATAACTAAGAGGGTGAATTTTATTGCTTAAATAATCTACAAAATATTTTCTATTGTTAGGAAATAGGCCGTGTTCGGCACCAAAAGATACATTTATAGCATCATAAATTTTTAATAAATCAGTATTAAATTTTTTATTTACTTTATTAAAATTAAGGTATTTGTCTTCACAGTTCAGTTGATTTTGATGATAATTAAAATAAACTTTATTTAATTCGTTTAATGAATCTAAAGACATTTGATAATTGTCATAATCTCTTTCTAACCAATTTTCGTTACTAACTTTAAGCATATATGTGTAGCAGTTTACCTTTCCGTCTCTCCAAATTTCTTCTTCATTTGCCACAATAATTGGACCTTCTCTTAATTTATTAAATTCTAAATTTTCTTTTGAATATTTTTCTTGAAGCAGAAATTTTTCATTGATGCCCAATATAGATGCATCAATAATTTTCTCCCTTCTTTTTATGAAACCCAAGTTTTCAATAATAGAAGAAAAAATAATAGCTTCTCTAGATTTTTTCGTATTCTCCAAAAATAATTTAAATTTAGTAAAATTTTCAATATTACCTTCCTTTAACTCTACATCGATACTAGCTATAAAAATATTTTCTTCTAAATTAATTCTTATATGATCAGTCCTATCACCATTAATTCTAATTTTTGATTTAAATAAACATTCTGCATTATCATGTGTTTTAATTGATACTATGGCATTAAACTTTTTTTTATATTTTGGATCAATTAATCCATTAGATGACTGTTGAGAAGATATAATGTACTTAATCCATTTTCTTTTATTTTCTATAATTACATCAAGATTTTTAATTTCAGATAACTTAATTGAATTTGAACTGGCCCTATTTACACATAATTTTTCTTCTGAATAACTATTAACTGTAAATAAAATAATAATAGAAATTAAAATAAAATATCTAAAAATTGACATTTATTTTTTTAATTTTAATATTTGGCTCTCTTATTTTTATTAGCAAATCCTCAATAATAGATCTTTTGTTAGATGACAAATGGTAAATAAATTCTTTTTCTTCATTATTGTGATCTATAGAAAAAAAATTAGTATTTTTGTTTTTTTCCAAAAAGTCAATTTGTTCGTATGAAATAACTTCAATTGAAAAATGGTCTTTTTGAATATCAAAAGATAAGTTTTCAGATTTAATAAAAAATTTTCCTATTAAAACGCAGCATAGTATCAACAAAACAAAAATTAATGACATTAAAAAATTTACATTACTTATTATTCCTAAAGAAATGAGGGCAAACAAAATTACAAGTTCATAAGAACTTCTTACAGGATTTCTGAACCTAACGATTGATAATGCACCAACCATACCAAGTGATAAAGCTATATTTCCAGAAATAACTTGAGTTATTGAATATGTAATAAATGGAAGTAAGCTCATCGAGATAATTGAATTTTTATTATCACACCATTTTTCTCCTGTTTTTCGTAAAACTAAATTAATCGAAAAACCAGCAAAAATTGTCCACAATCCTATATATATAACAGGTAGTTGTTGTGCTATTAGTGAGCTCATATTTCTAAATTAATAAATTAAAAATTTTATACAATGAAATTTTACAGCTCTATAAATATTAAATCTATTAAATTAATTTTTAATTATTTATTAATGTTTGTTTTTGTAATTTTATTTTCATTATATTATTCGTTACCTTTTTTTCAAGATCTATCAACAGATATTGGATATTATTACTTAGGTTCTAGCCTTATTGATCAGGATTTTATTTTATATAGAGATTGGTTTGATCACAAAGGTCCTGTAATTTATTTTATTTTATATGTCTTAAATTCTTTAATCGGGGTAGGGATTTATCAGATTTTTATATTTATTATCTTATTATTTACAATTTATTTAATAATCACAAATTTAATTGTAGCTAAAAATTTAAATTTTAATTTTGAAAATATTCTTATTATAGTTTTTTGCTCAAGTATTTTTTATATCCAAGATTTTAATTATACGATTAGTTTAATTAACTATTTATTCATCTTTGTTGGAATGTATTTTTTTTTAGAAAAAAAAAATTTAATATTAAGTTTATCGTTTTTAGCCTTATCAGTATTAACAAGAATTGACTCTATTATTTATTTTATACCACTAGTTTTTTATTTTTTTTATACCCAAAATTATGATTACTACAAAACATTAAATTTTTTGATAAAAATTATATTAATATTTTTACTTTATTTATTTTTTATTTCATTAATATTGAATTATGAACTTAATGATTATTTTGTTATGAATTTTGTATGGAACTTAAATACTTATCAAAATTTTGATACAATTACCTCGAATATTAATAAAGAAACAATAATAGATTTTTTTAATCGATTCAGAATTTTTGCTATAAATTTTTTTTATGAAATTAATTTTTCAAAAAAATTTCATTTACTTTATTCCTACTTGATTATTTTATTTTATTTAATCATAAAAAGAAAAAAATATATTACCTTATCAAGAAATGAAATTTTGTTTTTATTTTTAATTTGTTTTTCAGGTTTTTTATTATTTTTTTTATCAAAATCATCTAAGAGCTACCATGTTATGAATATATACTTTCCACTCTATTTTGCTGTAATTTATTTAATTAATAAAAATAAAAATATATTAAAAGATATATTTTTTATATTTATATCTTTAACGCTTTTGATTCATCCCATAACCCATGGAATTAAAACAATAAAAGATAATTGTTTAAATTATAAAGAAAATTGTAATACAGTAGTTTCTAATAACAAGGAACTGATTAAATATTTAAAAAAAGAGAAAAAAAGCAAAATAAATATTATTCTTGATGAACCATATTTTTTTATAGAATCAAAAATTAAACCCAATCTAGGTTACGCAAATTTTATTGTTTTCAGAGATAACAATATCCAAAACAATATACAAGAAAAGATTAAAAAAAATTTTTATAATTTAAAGAAAAATAGCAATATTATTTTGCCAAAAAATTTTAATAATTCATTAAATAATAATTATATAAATATTTTGAAAAATAAAATTCAAATAACTAAAAAGTTTGAAAATTATGATTTATATGAAATTACGGAAAATTTAAATTTTAAATAAGGTTATTTAAAATTAATAAGAGTTTCCAAATCATCTAAATTTTCTTTTGTAATAAGTTTGTTTTTATTCTTAATGAACATATTTTCATAAAAGTGCAAAAATGGGTCATCTCTTCTCATTAAATAATTGAAGTAGTTCTTTATTGAAAGTATTTTTGCAAGTTTAGAGTAATTGTCTGTCATAAATTCACTATGAATTTCAATTATTTTGGTTTTTTTATCACACGCAATCAAATTTGTTAATGCTGATCCGTGACAAGTCAAAATTATTTTTGAATTTTTAAATATGTTAAATTGATTGATTACATTCTCTTTTTCAAAATAAAAAATTCTGAAGCCTCTTTTTTTTAAAAAAGTAATAAGTTTTTTTTCATTAACAAAATTTCTATATTTAGCTAATTTTCTTGATACAAATACTTTTAGTTTTTTATTTGTTTTTTTTATTTTTTTCGACGAAGATATTTTCTTATTTAAAAAAGATACAAAATATCGATATTTACTAAAATTGTACTCGAAGTTTGAATTTATATGATAAGCATTCTCACAAAGGATTGTGGTTCTATTATCAACAAAATATAAATTTTTTACTTCTTCTGGAAAAAAAAATAAAAGAATTTCTTTTCTATAAGAAGTGAAATTTTTTTTTAAAAAAATAAGCTTATAATTAGATAGCCCAAGGCTTTTGAAGACATATAATTTGTACAACATATCAATTATAAAATGATAATAATTCATATGATTTATATTACACATATTAAGAACATTACCCTTAATAGAAATGGTCTTCTTAGTTGTTAAAATTTCATGGTCTCTTGCATAGTGGTCAATACTTTCCCTAATTATTTTATTATTTTCATCAAAGTATAAACAAGATGAAGATATGATTTTACAATTAACTATTTTATAAATACTAGCAGCTTTAAAACTTATTTTTGTAATATTTTTAAAATTCGAATTTACTTTTTTGTAAAAAAAATTCATTTTTACTTTTTTATTGTAAAAATTTTTACCTCTTTTAAGTAAATCAATAACAAAATTTTTATTTCTAAGCATAATAATTAAAATTAAATATTTGTAGTTAACTAATTAAATTAATAAATTATAATACATAGAGTAATTAAAAAAAAATTAAAGTTTATAAGTAAATAATTTATAGTTATTAATAAAATTAAAAAAATAAAATTTTTATACAATATAAATGAATAATTTAATTTATTTTCTTAATGATAGAAAAAATATAGTAATATTTTCTTTATATTTATTATTTTTTTTTACTCTATCAACTAACGTCCATCAAATTAATGCAAATTACGTTTTGCTCATAAGTGGCAAAAATTACTCAATATATGATTTCATTTTAAGTAGCAGAGCACTCTTCACTTATTTGATGTTTGTAATTTTATTAATTTTTTTTGTTATTAATTTAAAAAATATCGAATTTAATTTTAAAAGAAATTTTATTTTTTATATATTTTTTCTCTACTGTTCTTCGTCGTTACTAGGATTGAACATGTCATGTAACTACGTTGAAAGTGATTATAAATTCAATGAATACGTATGTATAGAAAATTCAAATAAGAATTTTTTATTCTCTTTTCATTTTTTGTTTTCACAGTTTACAGTTATCGCATTTTTATTTTTATTACAAAATTACAAATATAAAAAAGAAAAAGGAAATGAAAATCTTTTTATTAATGTGCTCTTCGCAGTAATTTTTTTCATTTCTTTTATTACAATTTATTTATTAATTTTTTCCGAATACAATTATGGAAGTCATACTATTAACTTAATAAAAAATGCTTCAATTAATAGTAATGGAGCTGGAAGATATGCATTAATTTTCAATATATTTTTATTATCTTTTTATTTTTTTGGAGATATTAAAAATAAAATTATTTCTTTTTTTATAATTTTATTATCAATTTTCGTCTCATTTTATATTTTTTTATTGAGTGGCAAATTTAATATTTTAAGTTTGTATATATCTTTTGTCTTTTTTTTATTATTTTCGAATAAAAAATTTTTTAGAAAATTATTAGTCATTATTTCAATTATTTTTATTGCTAATTTTGCTCAATCTTTATTATTGATTCACCAGTATAATAATATTGAAGCCAAATGTATTTCTGGTCTTGCTGAAAAAGAGGGAGATACAATTAAAAAATGCATTACTAAACACAAGTTTTTAATGTCAAGTAATTCAACTAGATTATTTAATTTTTTTTATTCTAAAGCAAATGTTGGTTCCTCATCAGAAAGAGAAATTCCTGATAGTGTGATTACTTTGAAAAGATTACATAAAAATTTAGATACTAACATGGATAATGAAGTATGGGACAATCTCTGGTTAAATGGAAGATCTTTAAAGTATAAATTTTTATTAAAAGAATTTTTAGATAGGCAGCTTTATTTTGGCGGAGGACCTGAATATGATAGGTCAATTTTATTAGCACGAGCTACTTTTTATGAAAAACTAAACTCACTCAAAGATGGGTTTATTGTTAATCAAATAAGTTCAGACGCTGCAAATGGGTTTTTGTACGCCTTATTAAGTTCAGGAATTTTAGGTGGAGTACTTTATTTATTTATTATTATTTATTTTATTTATGCTATTTTGTTTATTTATAAACGAAAAAAAAATTACATACATCAGCGAAATATAATTTTCAGCATTATAGTCTCGGGTTATATAATTGGTAGATCTCTAGTTGAAAATGGTTTTATAAGTTGGAGTTCTGATTTTTTAATCTTGGCTGGAAGTTTGAGTTATATAAATGCTAAAATTAGTTCTAAAAACAATAATTTTATTTAGACTTGTTATTCATTGGACCCTTCGTATAGTCATGGCAGAGGAATTTTTCTATTAGTGTATTAGGATATTTTTTTTTTATTTCATCATAATTTTTTTCTGGGTTTTCATAATCAAAACCCCAATATTTTTTAAAAACCTTTAAGTGATGACCATATTTTTCAACTTGAGAGCTATTTTTTTCTCTTCCCACATGTGCAGAAGACCAATGAAAATTATATTTTTCTTTTATTTTTTGATTATTCATGATGTATAAATTACTATCTACAGCTAATTTAATATTATTGTATAATAATTGATAAGCAATATCATTAAACCATATATGAAATATATAACCTTTCCTAGGTTTTACATATTTTTTCCAAATATTTGTATTTATAGCTATTGTTGACCACATGGGTAATTCACATTCAAATATTCCATTATATAATTTTGATACAATTTTGTGAGCTTTATTTGTAAAAGGTGAAAATATTCTAGAACTTAGGATGTAACTTTGTAAATCTTTTTTTGGCGATTTAAAAATTATTAAAGATTTAATCAAAGATTTTATAAAATACATAAAAGGAACTCTTTTAAAAATGTTTACATTTGCGCTACTTAGAGAAAAAACACATAAGGATCCTTTTGGCTTTTCTTTATTATAGAATTTTTTTAGAATATTTTTGTTCATCAATATACTATCTTCTGACAATTGATTAAAGCCTAACGCCCCATAATCTTTATAATTTCCATTTTTAATTTTTTTTTCAAATTTTTTTAGAAAATTTTTAGTTAAAAAAAAATTATCTTGTTGTAAGATTATAACCCACTCACAATTATATTTTTTTTTAAGATAATTTATGCCTTGATCTGTTGCAAATTGAACACCTTTTTTTTTATTTATTTGAAATTCAATATTATTTTTTTTGCATAATTTTCTGCCATATATCTGGTTTTTTTTATTAGAGTGGTCATCAATATTTATTATCGGGAAATTATAAAAATTATTATTAATCAATGTCTCATTCTCTAGTAAAATGTAGTTATTGTATGAACAAATAATGATGCCAATTTTTTTTTTCATAAAACTTATTATTTTATATTAATGGATTATATTTATATGAATATTAATTTTTAATTAAAAAAATAATTCCCAAATAAATAATAGTACATATTACTATTGTAAATAATTTGCCAATATAAAAAGGCAATAAGAAGGGTGCAGTTGATAACGACAAAATAATTAATAAACATTGATAATCTTTAAATTTTGATTTCAAGATATGATGTATATGTTGACTGTCTGCAATAAAAGGATTTTTTCTATTTAAACTTCTTACTATAAAAAGTCTTAGCATATCAACACCCGGTAAAAACATTAATAAAAAAATTTCTTCACAGTAAAATATATTTCTTAAATTATACTCTTTAATAATACTTACTGAAATTAGGTATCCAAGTATTATGCTACCAGCATCACCAAGAAACGATTTATTTTTAAAATTTAATAATGAAAAAAATATAAGCGGGATTAATACATAAAAATAAAATTGGTCTCCTGTTTTTAAAAAAAGAATAGTAAATACAAAAATTGAGTAAAGTGATGTTTGTAAATTTGCACCATCAAACATATTTAAAGCATTAATAAATATCAAGGTACATATTGTTGGAAAAAGGAATTGTAAAAAAATATTTAAATCTATTTCATATATAAATTCAAATTTTAGTTTTTCTAAAGTTAGGCTTTCATCAAAAAAAATATTTATTAGTATTATTAAAAAAAGTGATAAAAGTTTTTTGCTAGGACTGAGATCAAATTTATCATCAAAGTAACCAATCAAAAATGCTAATGTAAAAAATATTAAAAAGCTTTTAGTTTCTATAAAATTTAGGAATCCAAATAATAATATATTTAAAAAAATTATTATTCCACCAGTAAGCGCAACTTTTGTTTTGTGTTTTTTTCTTAATCCATCTGGTTCATCAAAAACATTATATAAATTTGATAATTTATTATGAAAATAAAATAAAATTAAGTTAAAAAAAAAAATATAAATGATGATATTAAAAGACATTATTTTTTTAATAATTTACCATTATCGTCTATCTCAAAGATAACATCAAAATTTTTTATTAAATTTTTTTTATGTGTTACAAATATAATTGTTTTATTATCATATTCACTGAGCAAAGACTTTATAAAGTTATTTTCAGTAATTTCATCTAATGCACTTGTTGCTTCATCAAAAATTATTATTTGTCTGTCTGCATAGATTGATCTTGCAATTCCAATTCTTTGTTTTTGCCCACCTGATAACCTATTTCCTTCTTCCCCAATTATCTGCTCGTTTTTATTTTTTAAGCTACTAATAAAACTATCTAATTGTGCAATTCTAGTTGCCTTTTCAATTTTATCAGAATTTACTTGATTAGGATTATTTAAAAAATTAAGTGTAATATTATTATTTAAGCTAGTGTTAAAAATAAAAGTATTCTGTGAAACATAACTAAATAAATTTAAATAATAGGCTCTATCCTTTTTATCAAGCAGATTTCCATCCACTAGTATTTGACCCTGTTTGGACTCGAGCAAATTACAAATTAAGTCTATTAATGTGCTTTTCCCGCTACCTGACTTTCCAAGAATTCCAATTTTTTCACCTTTTACAATTTTAAAATTAATACTTTTTATTACGTCATCAGCACCATTGTAAGTATAATTCAAATCTTTGAATTCTATTTCTCTCCATTTTTCAAAAAAACTTCTACTATTTGAATTTTTCTCATTATTTTTTAAGACATCATTATTTATAAAACTTAAATCTTTTAAAATTCTCTCAACTGATAATTCTGAATATCTCAATGAATTCTTTGAATTAATTATTTTATTCATTGATGGCATAATTCTAAAAATTGATACTCCGTATAATCCCAATAGAGTAATAAGATCTTTTGTATCAGTATTAAATTTTAAGAAAAAAATTATAATTAAAACAAAACTTACAACAGCACCTATTTCAAGATAAAATTTAGTTATTAATTGTATAAATATATGTTTGAAGGATACATTATTTAATTTATCATTGTTTATATTAAAAATTTCAATAATATCATCTACCATCTGAAACAATTTAATCTCTCTAATCCCGTAAATACTTTGGTTAATTAATTCAACTTTATTTTCGTGATGTTTTAATCTTATTTTCCCATATCTTTTGAGTATTGGTTTTATAATATAGAGCGATACAATAGTAATTATCAGTAATACAATAATAGCAATTGTAGTAATTTTAAAGTTATAAATTAGCAACAAAAGACAAATTGCAAACAAAACAAATAACTCAGCTACAAATGTCATGAAAGGCATTATTGTTCCTTCAAGAACATTTTGAGATTCAGCAACTATATTATTAATTCTTTTACTTGAAGAAACTTTAATAAAATCATTATACTCTTGAGTAACATAAGATTTATAAAGCTTTTTTACTAATAAATTTTTAATTTCATAAAAGAATTTTGATAGAAAAAAAGTAATTAAAATTAAAATAAAATTTTTAATAATAAAAAAAATACAAATAAATATACTTATTATTATTACTAGAGATATTTTATCAAATGATTTCAAATACATTTGGAGTTTAAAAGGCAGATTGTTAATAAATGAATTATTAATATCTATAATTGTTGATATTAGTGGTATTATTAAGCCAATTCCAATCACTTCTAAAATCGAAGCAAATATTAAAATTAATATAAAAAAAATTAATTTATTATTTAAGCTTGGATCTATATTTGAAATTAAATTATATACTTTTTTAAACATTGTTATTTTTTATAATTATTTTCTTTACCATAATTATGTAATTAAAATCTTTAAGAATAATTCTATTTTTTTTTTTTTAATTTCATTAATCAACATTTTGATTGCTTTCTTAGTCGATATTTTGGGACTATAGCCAAGTATTTTTTTTGCTAAAGACAAACTAGGTTTTCTTCTTCTTATGTCTTTATAATTTCCAAATATTTTTTTTTCTGGAATAAATTTAATTTTTACGTCTTTAATATTTATATTCATTTCTTTTAAGACCATCTTAAGAGTTTTAAAAACTGAAATTTCTTGATCATTTCCAATGTTAATAATTTTTCCAATAGCTCTTTTTGATTTCATAGCCAAATAAGTACCATTAGCTAGATCTAATGCATGCCCTATAGATCTTGTTTGTTTCCCATCCCCATGAATAGTTATTGGTTTTTTTGTAAGAATTTGATTTATAAATGCTGGTATGTGTCCTCCAGACCAAGAAAAACTTGATTTATGACTGAAACCACCAAAATATCTTATTATAACTACATCAACTCCAAATTCTTTATAGTAGCAATAGCAAAGATGTTCACAATAAATTTTTGACACAGCGTAAGACCATCTCTTAGCTAGAGACTGACCCAGAACTAAATTTTCATTCTCTTTAAAAGGTAATTTTTTTGAAATACCATATACATCAGATGTTGATGCAAAAATTACTTTTTTTTTATATTTTTTTGCAGCATCTAAAACTATCTTTGTTCCTGTTACGTTTATGTCAAGAGTAGGAAAAGAAGATTGGATTTCTGATACTTTTTTAATTGCTGCTAAATGAATAACAATATCTACTTTTTTAATAATTTGAGAAACTTTTGTTTTATTTCTTATATCTAATTTAAAAAATTTAAATTTTTTTATATTTTTTATCTCTAAATTATTTTTTTTACCTACAGATAGATTATCAATTCCATAGACTTCATAGTTTTTGCTAGTTAAAATTTCTGCAAGATGAGATCCTAACATCCCCGCAACACCTGTAATTAGTATTTTCATAAATTATTTGTATTTATAATACTTTAAGTACCATTCAGTAAAAATTTTCAGCCCTTCATAAAGATTAATAGTAGGCTTGAATTTAATATATTTATTTAACTTATTTATATTTGATTTTGTAATTATCATGTCACCTTTTTGAAGAGGCAAATATGATTTAATTGCTTTCAAAGACAAAATATCCTCAAGAGTTTTAATAAATATATGTAATTTTATACTTTTGCCTCTACCCACGTTATAAATTTCGTATTGTTTATTTTTTGATTTATTAATTTTAAGAGTAAGCTTGAATACTGATTTCGCAACATCATCAATATATGTGAAGTCTCTGTGCATGTTTCCCTTATTAAAAATTTTTATTTTTCTTTTATTTAATAAAGAGTTCACGAACAAAAAAGGAGCCATATCAGGCCGACCCCATGGACCATACACAGTAAAAAATCTTAATCCTACACAATTAAAATTAAATAAATCAGAATATGAGTAAGCAAGTATTTCGTTTGATTTTTTTGTTGCGGCATACAAATTTTTCGGAAAATCTGTGTTTAGTTTTTCACTAAAACTTTTTTTTATTTTATAATTGTTACCATAAACGCTAGAAGAGCTTGCATATATCAAAGATTTAATTTTATTTATACGTGAAGCTTCCAGTATATTATAAAAGCCCTCAATATTTGATTTGATATAAACTTTAGGATTTTTTAAAGAGTATCTTACATTTGCTTGAGCGGCAAAATGTAAAATTGTTTTAATTTTATATTTTTTAATTATTGTATCAATTTTTTTAATATCTTTTGATAAATCTAATTTGAAAAATTTATAATTTTTATATTTTCTTAATTCCTTATTTCTATCTTTTTTAAGTTTTAAATCGTAATAAGAATTTAAGTTATCTACACCAATTATCTTGTAACCTTTTTCAAGAAAAACTCTAGATACGCCCATTCCAATAAATCCTGCTGAACCTGTAATTAAAATGTACATAAAATTTGATAGATTTTTATTAAGTCAGAAATAGTAAAAAGTAAATTAAATAAATTTTTTATTTAAGATATTGATAAATTGACTTGACTATTTTACTACCTGCAATTCCATTCCCATATGGTTGGAAATTATTAGTATGTTTTTTAAACTTTTTATTTAATATCAATTTATAAAATTCTTTATCTTCAGGATTTATCAAATAATTAATTTTTTTATTAACCAATTCTATCCATTCTGTTTCTTTTCTAAGAACAATACAGTTTTTTTTAAAAAAATGACTTTCTTTTTGGACTCCACCACTATCAGTAATAACAAGTTTGGAGTTATAAATAAGTTTTCCAAATTCAATATAACTTTGTGGTTCTATTATTTTTATATTTTTTGATTTAATTTTATTTTTTACATACTTTTTGATTCTTGGATGCGCAGGCATTACTATTTTTTGATTTTTTGATAGTTTATTTAGATTTTTGATTATATTATTTAAAATTTTAACATTAGTATTTTCTTCTCTATGAATAGTAACTAAAAAATAATCATTAAAGTTATTTTGGGTTAAAAATTTATTTTTAAATTTATTATGAAGATCAAGCATTACATCACCATGATTAAATATCATTTTATCTTTCATTAGATTATACCCTTCATTAATGAGATTTTTTTTTGCAGATTTACTGGGACAAAATAATATTGAGCTAGCTCTATCTGTTAAAATCCTATTAATTTCTTCTGGCATTTTTAAATTGAAACTTCTTAATCCAGATTCAATATGAGCAATTGGAATTTTTTCTTTTGAGGCACTAATAGCTCCTGCTAGTGTAGAATTTGTATCACCATAAAGAATTACAATATTAGGTTTTTCATATTTTAGAATCTTTCCTATACCAATCACCATTTTACCAATCATTTCAGAGTGATTAAGTTTAGATATATTTAAATTATATTCAGGTTTATCTATTTTAAGTTCTTTAAAAAAAAGGTCACTAAGTTTAAAATTATAATGTTGTCCGGTATGAATTGTGACGTCTCTAATTTTATTTTTATAAAAAAGATTCAAATTATCTTTTATAATTGCATGTTTAATTATTTGAGGTCTGGCACCGACTATTGATATAGTTTTCATATTTTAGATTTATATTTTTTTAGAATACTAAATATTTTTTTTTGATCGCTAATTTTTAAATATGGTCCAAAGGGAAGACTCAAAATTTTTTTTGAAATTTTATAACTTTGTGGTGTAAAATAATTTTTTGATTTGTTAAAAACTTTTTGTCTATCCATAGGTAATGGATAATAAATTGCAGAAGGTATATTATTTTTTTTTAATTTTTTAATTAAAAAATCTCTGCTTTCTGTCATGATACAGAGTTGAGCATACGCACTATGACCATACTTTTGATATTTAATTAACTTTGTTTTTTTAAAATTATTTTTATTAAAAAAATTAAAATATTTTTTATAAATTTTTTCTCTTAATTTAAGTTCAGATTTAAATTTTTTTAGTTTTTCAATTAATATTGCGCATTGAATAGTATCAATTCTACCATTTATTCCTAAAATATCGTGAATATTTCTTTTAGATTGACCATGTGATCTAATATTTTTGATTTTATTAAAAATAGTTTTGTTATTAGTAAATATAGCGCCTGCATCTCCATAAGATCCAAGAGGTTTGCTTGGAAAGAATGAAGTACATCCTATTGTTGTTAAGTTTCCACTTTTCATATTTTTATAATTAGCCCCAAAGCTTTGAGCCGCGTCTTCAATAACTGGTAATTTATATTTTTTAGCAATTTTATTTATTTTTCCTATATTTGGAGTGTTTCCAAATAAAGATACGCAAATTATTGCTTTAGTTTTTTTAGTAATTTTTTTTTCAATAAGATTTTCGTTAATGTTGCAGTCGTCATGATTTACATCAACAAATACTGGTTTTGCACCTATTAATTTTATCATTGTTGCTGTTGATATCCATGAAAATGAAGGCACTATGACTTCGTCATTATTTTTAATATTTAAAGACATTAAAGATATTAATAATGCGTCTGTTCCAGATGAAACACAAACACAATATTTCGAACCTACAAATTTACATAACAAGCTCTCTAATTTGGATACTTCAGGTCCTAGAATAAATTGTCCATGGTTTATAACTTTTTTTATACTTTTAAGAATATTAAATTTAATTTTCTTTGATTGACTAAATATGGGATTAAATTTCATTTCGATATAATAAATTTACTAATTTTACTGACTTTAATGAATCATTTAAATTTGAATTTCGTGATTTTAGAATTTTTTGATAATTTAATGTATGTAAACTTTTAAAAGTTTTTGAAAATTCAACTTTTTTTTTATTTATAATTATATTCCTGTTTACTTTAAGAATTTTTGTATTTTTATTTTTTAGGTGTAATTTCCATTTAACTTTAGCATTACGAAAATATACATAACCTTCAGCTAATTCTTTATTTAAATTTGTTATTTTACTTTTTAAATTTTTTCCAAAAAACCAAATTAGCATATCAAAAAAATGTATACCTACATTCATTATAATTCCACCAGATTTACTAACATCTCCTTTCCAAGAATTAAAGTATTTAGCATTTCTTTCACTATAATAATTTAGTGTTACGTTATTATTCTTACTATTTTTTAATTTCTTTTTTAATTCAATTAATGATGGATGACATCTTAGCTGAAGAATAGAATTTATTTTATTCTTTTTCGAATTATTTAATTTATTAATTTCCTCTATTTGGGATTTATTAATAACAATTGGTTTTTCGCATATAATTTTAAGATTATACTTTAGTCCTAATTTGATATGATCTAAATGAAGATAATTTGGAGAACAAATACTAAGATATTGTATATTTTTTTTGACAATTTGTTTTTCAAAAAAATTTAAGTCTTTAGTAAATAAACATCTAGGAAAGTATTTTTTAAGAATCTTTGTTTTTTTTTTAATATCATAAGCTAAAACAAGGTTATTTTTTGTTTCTTTTATTGCATTAAAATGCCTTTCGGATACAAATCCAGATACACCAATTAAAGCAAAATTCTTCATTTAAGATTTAATAATTTTTTTTGATTTTTTTTTATAAACACCCCTAGTATCTATAATTAGCTTCGAATATTCTTCTATTTTCTTTGGATTGTATTCATCATGATTTGTTAAAATAACAGTTGCGTCGTAGTTTCTTAATTTTTTATAATCCAATATTTTACTTTTTATATTACCAATAATCTTATTTTTTATTTCAGGAATATGAGGATCATTAAAATCTACTCTACACTTATATTTTTTTTTTAAGATTTCTATTATTTTAATTGAAGCAGACTCTCTATAATCATCAACATTTGGCTTATAGGCAACACCTAATATAAAAATTTTTTTATTTTTTTTTTTTTATACTTGAGTTTACCGTCTTTGATATATAATGAGGCATATAATCGTTAATTTTAGCTGCTAAGTTTATAAATTCTATCTTAGAGTCTAATTTCTTAGCTTTCCAAGTCAAATAATAAGGATCAATAGGTATACAGTGGCCACCAACACCTGGTCCTGGTTGAAACGGAAAAAAACCGAATGGTTTTGATTTAGCAGCATCAACTACTTCCCAGATGTCTATACCCATCTTATTACAAATTATTTTCATTTCATTTATAAAGCCAATATTAATTGATCTAAAAGTGTTCTCTAAAAGTTTGGTCATTTCTGCTGTTTTAATATTTTTTACCTTGTAAACTTTTTTCACTACTTGATTATAAAGAATATTTGCAAGGTTTAGACAATTGTTTGTTTTACCAGAGATGACTTTGGTAATGTTTGAGATATTATACCGCTTATTACCCGGATCTTCTCTTTCTGGAGAAAAATTTAAAAAAATATCTATTCCTACTGTTAATTTTTTTTTTCTAAAAAGTTTTAAAAAATATTCCTCTGTAGTTCCTGGGTATGAAGTGCTT
>MDTD01073781.1_pt1 | contig 23526 bp, 21 predicted proteins | sample 811221 | NCBI WGS metagenome assembly MDTD01 (sample SAMN05326646, study PRJNA326480) | marine metagenome | isolation source: seawater | place: Pacific Ocean: South West | collected 2011 | reverse complement strand
GAATTGTATTTTATTACAAATTTCTTTTTTTGATTTCTTTAGGGCGTTCTCGAATTATGTTTATATTCTATAATTTATTTTGTGATCTCTTTGCCAGATCGCTGAATCCCTATCTTTTTTCTTTATTTCAGAAGCAATCTATTCTAAATCAATTAATTTCAGTAACTTCAGTGGAAGATAGTATCCGAAAAACAGATGAATAAATCATTTTTTTTCCTAGAGCGCTCTGAAGCCACTGAGTGGTTTACGCCCTAGGATCAATGCAATAGTCCCAATGTGAGCGGTTTACAGACCTTTAAGTTATGGCAGCAAATGGTGTAAAAATGTTTCCCGATTACTTGAAAAGTGACAGCAGAAGGCCATTGACTGAGTATTTAACTCTCCTGACTATCTACACAAGAAGTAGACTTATTTGAGCAGTTGCTGATGGACTTGCTGACACACGTATCACACAGGAGCAGACGAGACTGGATCCAGCCATAGGCAACATGACCCCAAGTATTTTTGAAGGAAGTGTTACAGCTGTATTTCTATATTGATTGCATAGTCACCACTACCTATCAAAAAACTTATAAAATACTGAAAATATTTAAGATTTTGTATTATTCCTGTCAGCAGATTCCAGATTCAAGTCTTTGTGGTGCGCTTGCAGAATCAAATGCTTATCTGTTTTTTGATGCACGAAACTTTTGTTTTTGCTTAGCAGAGGTGTAGCTAAGAAAAAATGGAGAGGTTTTATTGACGGTTAGCCAAGTATGGTATGAGCGTAGTATTTGCTGAAGATAATTGCAGGCAGATAAAGTAAACTCCTCGAAAGCTGAGAGGGTAGGTAAGCACTGTTTTTATATTTAGCGAAGTTTTTTTGGTAGGACTTACTTAGGCTTCTAATCGGTAGGTTCCAGTTTCAGGTCCTGTTAGGCGGGCCAGCAGTATCAACTATCTATCTCCATTTTCAATTTTCTCAACTTTAGTTTTTGGGGTAGTCTAGAAACATACTCTCGATAAATTATTTTCTTGTGGAAAATTGAGTCCAAATGCTACTACTCGTTTAGTTTGCGTTCAAAATCCTTTTCTAGGTAATCCTGAAAATCAATGCTCTCTTCCACATCCACTTGATTGCCCGAAACGGCTACGACTCTAACTTTTTTGCCGACTGGTACTTCCACTTCACATGATCTTACTTTCCAAACATCTGCATTGATTTTGACTTTGCCAGTACCCTTTTGATTATCGATCGCCTCCACGAGGAACCCTTCCATCCCAATCAATCCATCCACTCCTGATTTATATTTTTGCTGGTCTTCACCATTGAAAGATTTCTTAATCCCAACAAACAAGACCATACTTAGTATTGGCCAAATTCCCAATACTAACCAATGATCAACAAAATAGCTGACTGCAGCTGTGGCAAGGGCCGCTAAGCCCAGGGGCATCCAGAACATCATCGGCAGGACTAATTCCAGTCCAACTAGTCCTAACCCAGCAAGAAACAAAATCAACCAAAGTTCCATCAGTTTTTCGATTGATTAAACAGATCTCCTAAATTCCCAAATGCTGCCATCGATTTAGATGCATCGTATGGGAGATAGACCTTATCCCCCTCACCGTGCGTAAATTTCTCATAGGCATCTATGTACGATTTAGAGATCATGTAGTTCGTGGCTAGTTTGACATCTCCTCCAAGGGCCTCTGCAATTTTTTTGATGGCTTCCCTTTCTGCAGAAGACATGATTTCCAACGCTTGTGCAGTACCATTGGCTCTTGAGATAGCAGCTTCTCTCTGCCCCTCTGCAGTTTGAATCAAAGCCTCTTTTTCACCTGAAGCTTGGTTGATCATTTCTTGTCTTTCACCTTCAGATCTTGCAATTCGAGATTCCTTATCACCCTCTGCAGACAAAACTGCAGCACGACGCTCACGTTCAGCCTGCATCTGCTTCTCCATAGCTTCCAAAACTTCCTTGGGAGGCGAAACATTAGCCAACTCCACACGGTTTACTAAGACCCCCCATTTGTTTGTTACTTCGTCGAGAACGACCTTGAGACTGGAGTTAATTTTATCTCTGGAAGCCAGAGTTTCGTCCAAATCAAACTCACCAATCAATGACCTCAGAGTTGTTTGGGTAAGTTGACTGATTGCTAAAGGTAAATCATTGATTTCATAAACAGCTTTTTCTGGATCGGTAATCTGCATGTAAACCGCTGCATCAATTTCAAGGGATACATTGTCTTTGGTGATCGTAGTCTGTGCCGGAATATCCAGTACCCTTTCCCTCATATCGATTCTCTCTAATTCTTCATCCCTCCAATTGATTTTACGAATCTGCTCAATGACTGGAAGTTTGAAATGAAGTCCAGATTTCATTGTTCTATTAAATGATCCTAGCCTTTCAATCATCATTACTTCGCTCTGACGCACAATTTTCACCATGTTCTTCATCAATAAGAAGATAATTAACAGGGAAATCAGCGTGGAGAAGCTGGGAAAGGCATCTAGCAACATATAGATGAGTTCATTTTCCATGGTTGGGTCTCCTCAAATTAAGAATCAGGAACTGGGTTCTCCTGTAGAAACTGGTATAGTGCAGTCCAAAAATTGGATCCTAGTGCTTCAATGAGATTTTCTTCTAGTAGTTAGAAAGGCTTTTCTGAATTATTGTGTTGATGAAGTCAAGGTCCAGAAGCTCACTCTTAAATCTAAGCATCATTCACCGCTGTCCACACTCCACTACTTTTTCCCGTGTTGACGATACACCTCTGTTCTGCCAACAACACCTTGCGTTCTTCCTTGGCGAAAGGCTTGTGTTCTCAACCTCTTCGGACCACGAACATTTCTCCTTTACTCAAGTAGGCTATCCGATCCTCAGACCCAATGCACATTGATCCCTCCAAGACAATGAATGTCTTGTCTGTGTCTGAATAGTTGTGACAGGTGAACTCACCTTGAATCTTCACCAACTTGAACTGGTAGTCGTTCATGTCTGCAATGGCCTTGGAAGACCAATGCTTGGAAAAGAAGTTTAGTTTTGATTGAAAATTGACGGGCTAGTTCATGCTTTAGCTCTCTACAGCTTATGAATGACCTGCCGCCGCACCACGCCCCAAATTTGGGAGTCATCGCCTACGGATACCGGGATGCTGGGGCAGTCTGGGTTTTCTGGTTGAAGCTCAAAACAATTCTGGGTCTGCAACAGACTTTTCATGAGAAATTCCGCGCTGAGGGAGGCAATCACAACCTTCCTGTTGGGCTTTTTCTACAAGCGATTCACGATTAGCAAGTCTCCATCATGAATTCCAGCAACTACCATTGAGTCCCCACTTGCCCGCACATTGTTGGGACCGGGTCTATGTACTGTGTGGGTCAAGGGAGCCGTCGTAATAATCCTGAGTTTAACTAGGAAAGCTCGCAACGACCATCGACTCAAACGAAGACGGCTGATACTCTTCCGCGAAAAATATCTGTACGGGGAAATGAAAGTGAGTGGGAGTAGGTTCATGTGTATGGTTTTTACCTTAATCACGTGATCAGCAGTTTCTGTACGTTCTCTCTCTCAGGATGATCTTCCCCTTTTCTCTTCAAATCCCGCAGTTCATAAGCATACGCCCAAAACTTACGATAGTCCTGCTTCGTAAGTCGGAGGTTCCCATTCTCATCATGCAGCACCTGATCGAGACTCTTTCCTAAATCAGTCACTCGATCATCAAACCAACTCTGCCACGCTGTGCTGTAGTCCCCATAATCAAGACCAGCTTTCTTGTGCAGTAGTCGCCAGATCACAACTTCGCACTGACGCAACCTCGTTTGATCCTGTCGCGTTAGCTTCTCCATTTTGTTTCCCAATTTAGAATTACTCTCTGCAAATTGCTAATCGGGCGGCCAACACTCATCTTTCTGAGGAATTCAAGGTTCCTGTATACTTTTTTGAAAAATTGTGTGCTTTGAAAATCAGAGTAGCATGTCATTAAAAGTGTTACAGATTAAATTGTAGCTCATTCCACAGTGGCTTTTTAGTGTAAGATTTGTTTGAAAGAGTTTCGTAGGACGAGACAGTACGCTAAAAAGAGTTGATCTGCTACTCATTTAGCAGAATTTGTCGAGGATGAGCTACTAGCTAGTTGAAGCCAACCCGACCAGAGCTAATCAAACTGGCAAATCATTTTTCAAGGAGAAACCATTGAGTGAAAACCGCCAGATCGTTTCATCCGCAACTCGCCAGGGTGAGTTGATTTTATCAATCGTGCAAAACGAGATACCCACGCCGAATGACGACGAGGTGGTTGTGAAAATGGAAGCCGCCCCCATTAATCCGTCAGACATGTTTCCCATGCTCGCTTTTGCTGATTACTCAAAGGGCAAGCTGATGGTTGACGATCAACAACAAAAAATGGTAGCGCCGATCTCAGAACAATATCTTGACGCCATTCGTTCTCGACTTGACCAAATCCTGCCTGTTGGCAATGAGGGGGCAGGTTGGGTTATTACTGCTGGTACCAATGCTAAACACTTAGGAGGGAAACTCGTCTCGCTCGTATCAGGCCAATGCTATCAGCAATTTGTCAAAGTACCTGCTGCTATGTGCCTGGCTCACAAAGAAGAAACCACAGCGGCTAAAGCTGCTTCCTCTTTTGTAAATCCAATCACTGCCTTGTGTTTTATCGAAACGCTGAAGACAGAAGGGCATAAAGCGATGGTGCACACTGCTGCAGCTTCTAATTTAGGTCAAATGCTCTTGAAGCTCTGCCTGCAGGAAAACATTGAGCTGATCTGCATCATTCGTTCAGTAGAACAGGCGGAGCTGCTTCGAACATTGGGAGCGAAATACATCATTAATTCGATGGATGAGGACTTCAAAGAACAGTTAATGGATGCAATGACAGAAACCAGCGCCACATTGGCGTTCGATGCGATTGGTGGTGGTAGAATGGCGGACACTCTGCTTTCCTCGATGGAACATGCCTTGAGCCGCAATGCTTCTGGGCTGAACACCTATGGCTCGGAACAACACAAGCAGGTTTATATTTACGGAAGGCTAGCGCGGGGTCCTATTACCCTGGGACAAAACTATGGCATGTATTGGGGAGCTGGTGGCTGGCTGGTGACGCCAGTCTTGAAGAAATTAGGACTAAAGCGCGCTGCAGAGTTGCAAGCTCGAGTAGTCAACGAAATCAAGACCACATTTGCTAGCCACATTACTGGTAACCTAAGTCTCCTCGAAGCAATCGATCCAGTGCACATCGCTCGCTACTTGCCAAAAAAAACTGGAGAGAAGTATCTGATCAAACCCCAGAAGGGACTGTGACAGATCTCAATTTGTTTCTCCTTAATACTGCTGGCAGAGGTGAATAAAAAACTCTGGCTTTCGGAATTGATTGAGAATGCAATCGGCCAGGTTATCAGGAAAAAACCAACAGAGCGATTTGGAACCAATCCCGAGGAGTCAACATCCAGTAAGGCGAAACCTATGAAATCAATTGCAGTTTTGGACTCTGGGTACTCTATGTCGGAGCAGTTTTAGTTTCACTGGCTATCATGGCGTCCCTGCTGGAAGTTCCAGCTATTCAGTAGGAGAGCTTTTCCCTAGATTTAACAAGAAGAGTCACTAAATGGCAGCATTATGGCAGAAAGGCTCCTCACAGTTTTCAACCTAATTTCTTGCTTCTCAGGCCTGAACTACAACCTTCAGAAATTTCACCAACAAACTCGCAGTCAGACCTATCCAGCACAAGTTATTTACTGGAGATCAGACCACTACCTTCTTCCTGCTTATCGAACTAGAGATCAAACTGGCTCAATTTCTGCTGAGATTACTTTAATAACCAGAGGCCACTTTCATTCTTAATTTTTTTGGAGGTTTTCAGATGACATGGCAGAATCGTTTCTCAGGAGTTGTCCGCGCAAAGAACTCCAGTGGTTCCAGCAATACAATCGAACCAACCGAACAAGAAAATTACCGCCTGATTCTCCTAGGCATGCAAAAAGTGCACGGACATCTCTTTCAAGTGAGTGAACCAAAAAAGACGAATTGATGGGATGGGACATGGAGTCCCTTGATTCCCACTCCTAGCAACACCACTTAAAAATTCCTGCGTCTGCCAAACTCCTTCAGCAGTTTTTTCACTTTAAAAAGTTCACATTCATATTCTTTCTGCTAGTGCCAATCTTTTAATTGATCTGCTGAGAGGATTTTACTCTTGAATTCCAACATGCGATTCAGCAAATCAAAGCGATCCATGAATGATTTTTTCTTTTGCAGAAACTAAAGTGATCCTTATTGTGTAATAGTCATTATATAATGCATAGTAATAAGGACTTAAAACGGATTTTGTTGAATTATATAGGTTTCTTCTTGATTGGAAGAATCACTTAAGCCAAGTAAGCTCGATAAATGGAAGGCCTTAGGCGGCAACAGTTGTTTAACTGGCCTGGAATCTGGAACAAAGACGGAGATACCCGATAATTGAACACGCGATAGAGGTAGTACTGCCTGTGATTTCTCTCAGAGAACAGCAATTCATTGGCAGTCACGAAAAATGGGGTCAGTTTGCCATACTTGGTAGTCTTCACTTCAATAAAACGTTCCTTGCCATCCTGCTCAAAAGAACGAATATCGTAGCCGACATTGGGTCCAATCGTCTCGGACGCCTGCTCCACAAAGTCCAGCAAATCCATCCGGCCCATCATTCGCAACCGGGCTTTTTCGTAGGCCATCACTAGTTTTTCTCCGACATCTCCCAACTGTTGATTTCTCGCTTCTAACTCGAGGTAGTTGATGCCAACCCACTCCTCTGCATCATTTGATGAGAGCAACGGCAAGGAAGAATTCTTAGGGGCACTCTCCATAATCTCCAGCAGTTGATGCATCATCCGTGGTTTGGGGACTGTCAACGTATCCTGTAAAAAAAACTGTATGAACTCAGAATTCTGCTGGAGAAACTCCCGAATCACTGCTGGAACGAGTTCTTTCTGGTAGTTGTAAAGCGGCTTGTACCCACTGATACTCGGCAACCCAAGCTCGATTAGAGCCGCACTGATATTTTGGTACATCAACTCAATTTCATGTTCTATTCGCAAATTGAGTCGACTAACCAGTTTCTTACAGTGATCTACTTTATTGTAGAATTTTCCCAACATCTCGCTTCGGAGCATCGAGAAATAGTCTTCCACTATGATTTCCACTTCGGTGCAAGTCCATATCCGATACATTGGACGCCTGATCGTTGTTGGAATTACAATGGTGAGGAAAATAAGATTTTAGCAGAACACAGAAGGATTGGGAGAATCAATTTTACTGTTGGGTAAAAGAAACTTAATAAGGCAACAAAATCTAGACTGCACCAAGAGTACGGATACGAGGAAGTTGTGGGTGAGAATTGTTCATTCTCAAATGATTCTGAGTAAAGAAGCACTGAACTTGGATTCCGAGGTTCTTAAGCTCGCACCACATTAAGGAGGGAGTTGATTGCCTGAAGCTAGGGTCTGCGAGTCAAACTGCATGGGCTTTTTTAAACGACAGGTTAATCACAGCAGATATTACAACTCATCTCGTAGACGTTCCAATCTGACTCGCTAGCAACTTCTTCATACAGCCTACGAGGCTGATAATTGCTATCTCGGGTGATCCAGCGTAGAGGTCTCTAGCCTTCGGAAAGGCTAATTTGCTGGAGTTCATCCAGCAGCAACTGGCCCGCCCACCCCAACATCACGAGTACCGGGCAGAACAACCAAATTACCCAGAAAGCCGATATTTTGACAACCCAAAGGACTAGGCATCGTCTGGAAATGAGCCCTATCAACTAGCGCAGCTTATTACACAGCGACTAGACCTTGAAGTAGTTGTGATCAATCCATCAGCTAACCCCAAGTGGTTTGAATACCCATTTCAGTGAGAGCAACTCGATTGTGTTCAGCATAAACATCGTAGAGTGCCAACCATTGATTAAAGTCTGCTTCTTTCAGTCTACGGATGAGAGTAACAGGAGAGAGATTCTTATATTCTTTGTGGGATTCAATGGCATCCACCATATTCAATACGACCGTCTGGCATCACGGTATTGCAAAGCCGCGAGCCAAGCATCAGTGCAAAGTTCATTTCTGCTCCTTGTAAGTCAGCACCATCCAGATCCGCTTCCCGTAGGTCTACTCGATAACATACAGCTTCTCTCAGGTTAGCTCCTCGTAACTCAGCTCGACGTAAATCTGCGTAGCTGAGGTTAGCTTTTTCAAGGTTTACGTTCATCATTACAGAGCTCTGTAGCTCCGCTCTCTCCAGATTTACCCCACGCATGTCGGCTTCGTTCAGATCTACATCCTCTAGATCGGCTCCCTGAAGTTGTGCTCCCTGCATCGTTGTAAAATCCAGATTGGCTTCCCAAAGATGAGCTCCACTCAAGTTGGCTCCTTCCAGCTGGGCTCCTTCCAAATTGACTTTTTCCATCTTGGCCCCAATCAGATTTACCCTACGGAGATCTGCATAACTCAGATCGGCTCGGCTCAAGTTGGCATAACTCAAATCTGCATCAATCAGATCTGCCCCATTCAATTCAACTCCTTGCAGATCCACACCAGACAGTTGACCTTCCGGACAAGCGCTTGTCTCACGCAATTGCCGCAAATGAGCGGGATCAAAATTTTCTTCCATGCCTCCTACCTGTGCATGAAGTGCAATGATGCTGTAGAGTTTTATGATTTATAAAAATGTTTAGCAGATATAACACAAAAAGTCACAAATTGAACACAAAACAAGATTATTTTCTTGACTCAGAACAACAATTTCTCTGTATCACTTCTGCTATGACAAGAACAGAATATGACTTTCTGACAAATCCACCACTTTCTGCACCAAATACATCCCTGATTTTTGTTCAATACGACTGAGGAATTTCTATGTTATTTTTTGTCTTTTATTGATATTTTTATAAATTAATAAAAATTATATTATTTTTTTATAAATTAAATCAGTAATTAATAAAAATATATAATTCATTATTGATTTTTTAAATAATTTTATGTAACATTAATGAAACTTTAAGATCATGGCAAAAAATTTGGTTTCACATTGCACACAACACTTGGAGAAATAAAAAATGGCTAACTATAATCCGCTTCACTTTCAGCAACTGACAGAAACTAAGTCGAGCCCTATCTGCCGCTTGTCTGGCGCTTTATTGAGCGGCTTAGATCTGTTGGGAGCCGATCTGCGTTATGGCACGCTGGAAGGAGCAGACTTAAGGAGTTCTAATCTAGTAGACGCAAAGCTGACGACAGCAAATCTAAGCAGAGCCAAACTGAGTGAAGCACGTTTGGCAGGAGCAGATCTATATGGGGCTAATCTGGAAGGGGCTGACCTACGAGGGGCTGACCTGCAGGGAGCTGACCTGCGCCGAAGCAAACTAGCCCAAGCTGACCTACGGGGAGCTGACCTACGGGGAGCTGACCTGCAGGAGGCCGATTTGTTTGGAGCTGATTTTCGCGATGCAGATTTGCGAGAAGCTAATCTAGAAATGACAGCCTTCGGTGGACAACGTTTCTCTGACTATATCAATGTTGCTTGAGCAGTTGGAAACACATCACCGAAAGCTCCCTCTTCCGTCATCCAAAACAACACATCCTACGTTGGCTCCTCACAGTGGGAGCCAATCACGAAACTATCTCAACAAGTCCACAATCTCTTGTTCCTCTGGGAACCTACACTCATTCAACTTTGAGAAAAGCAACTGATCTTCATTGAAGATCTCAAAAGCCCCTCTTCCGCCAACTACCAGTTGCGTCTCTAGTTGCAACTGTTCCTTCAATATGGCAGCCAACCTGGCTGCTCGGGGTTGGTAGTTTCAAACCCTGCAGTATTCAATACGAATCGTCATTTTGTCTCCCAGTCATTTTTATGTTGAATTCTAAAGATTATTACATTGGATTCATCAGCTGGCGTAGTCGATTGAGAGCCAAGATACCAAGCTGACTCTTGCATCTGGTATCGAATCAGTCCCCCGGCAGGGGAACTGCAGGACCAATCATGCCTCTATCTCGAAGTTCCAACCAAAGATCGCGGGGAATTTCCAACTCAAACAACTGTAGATTTTCCTGCCACTCCGCACGATTTCGTACACCAGTCAATACCGTGGCAACTGCCGGGTGACCAAGTGGGAATTGTAGGGCAGCAGCCTTTAAAGGCACACCATATCGTTGGCAAATCACTTCCATCGCCAAGGCACGATCAATCAAGCCCTGGGGCGCTTCCACGTAGTTGTAGGTGGTTCCACGTACAGGGTTGGCCAAAATTCCACTGTTGTAGACACCTCCAATAACAATTGAGGTCCCATGCTTCAGACACTTGGGTAGAAATTCAGCCAGCGAACTTTGATCCAGCAAGGTATAGCGTCCTGCAAGTAAAAAGCAGTCAAATCTCCCATGATCAAGGAAATCGGACAGCATCTCCCATTGATTCATTCCAGCTGAAACAGCTTTGATACTACCCTCTTCACGCAAACGATTCAGGGCCCGATAGGCTCCCTGCACCGCATCAGTAAAGTGTTCGTCATCGTCAGGATCATGGATATGCAGAATGTCGACTGCATCTACTCCAAGACGCTGAAGGCTCTCTTCGTGGGACCGTAGCACTCCGTCGTAAGAGAAATCAAAAATGAAGCGTTTGTCTAGATTAGCCAGATAAAACGGCTGTTTGTTTCCGTAAAATTCATTGCCTTCACGAACACCCGGACGAAGTAGCCGACCAACTTTAGTAGAAATCAGTGGACGCTTGGACAATTTCGGCAGGCAACGACCAATCCGTTCTTCAGAAAGACCATATCCATAGAAAGGAGCTGTATCCAGGTAATTAATGCCTGAGCTCATTGCTGCCTCAATTGTAAGCAGTGCTTCTTCTTCAGTGACTTGCATTAACAGATTGCCCAAAGGAGCCGTACCTAGAGAAAGTCGAGACACACCGAGGCCGCTGGCCCCTAGAGTATGGATTTCAAGTGGATTGGGCATAGGAATTCCTGAAATGGGTTCTGATTTGCGATCAAGACCAAAATAATTTTATTTAGCAACTGGTACGATCCAAAAATGGCTAACCGAAAGATACTCTATTAGAGAAGTGGTGCAAGGATTCATATTTAAATGACAGCGGAATCTAGGCTTGCCATATTGATTATATTAAAAAAAGCCTGGGTTAGGTTGACTCAGTTCACCATGCTAACTTTAGCCTTGTCCCTTTCAACCAAAAATGGGGCTCATGATCAAACTGAGTGAAATTGAAACCTTGATAGTACTGGTAGATCTCGTCCAGGAATCTGATAACCTGCCTGCGAAGGCCCGTTTAGAAGTTGATGGGAAGGTCAAATGGCTACTAAAGCAACACGAGCAGATTTAGTGATCCTCAATGGACGCTCTACCACCGTAAGTGGAAAGTAACGAGCCAGCACAATGAATTTTATGAATCCGCTATTGCTGTCTTAAAAAATAGTATTTTAGAGACACACCATCGGGCTTGTGCCTAGATGTGGGCCGCCGCTATAGCCGCTGGAGCTGCTTCAGCTACAATTGATGAGAACAATATCTCTGCCAAGGAAATGAAGCTAATCCAACGAGTTCGAAAAGAGCTGGGTGTTTCCGTCACAGAACAGTACTTAGCTTTTGGCAAACTACCGAATGCAGCACTGGAAGAATTGAAGCTTTGTAGCTAGTACAGGGGGACACGTGCTAGAATAGAGGCAGAAAATAGCCGGTAGGAACAGGTGAGATTCAGCAATCCCACCCAGCAGAGTTGGACGTGGCTTAGACGACGTCATCGCCGGCTCCAGCCATGATGAGTTTGCCTTCCTCTTCAAGCTTCTTGACAACCTTGATGATCTTCTGTTGAGCACCTTCTACATCTGCAACTTTGACTGGTCCCATGTTCTCCAAATCATCGTTGAGCATCTCTGCTGCCCTTGTGGACATTGAGCTAAGGATCAGTTCCTTGACTGCATCACTTGCGGTCTTCAAGGCCATCGCTAAATCTGCTTTGTCCACATCCTTCAGAACTGTCTGCATCTGCTTGCTATCAATCAGCGTCAGATCTTCGAAGGTGAACATCAATTCACGAATCTGTTCGGCCAAGTCAGGATTCGATTCTTCGATTGTTGAGAGGATCCTTGTTTCAGAGGCCTTGTCAATCGCGTTGAGAATTTCAGCCACTGGCGCAACTCCACCGACTTTGGTCACCATGCTACCTGCTTGTTTCATTTCGTCCGTTAACACTTCGTTGAGTTCATTGACTACCCCTGGAGGAATACTATCCAAAGAGGCGATTCGGTAAACAACATCAGCCTGTAAATTTTCGGGAAGTGATCTCAGGACAGTGGCAGCCTGGTCAACATCTGTGAGGTAGGAAATAATCAGAGCAATGGTCTGCGGATGCTCTGTTCGGATGTAGTTGGAAATCATCACGGGATCAATGTACTTGAGAGCTTCGAGACCCATATCTTCGGTCTGAGCACTCATCGATGCACCAAGTTCTTTCGCTTTGTCCGGACCCAATGCTTTGCTCAGGGCATTCTTGATAAAGTCTGGAGAAGCCATTAGGTCTCCTCCTCCATCACTCATCACGGACTGTCGATAGAACTCTTCAAGAACCTGGTCCAATTCCTCAGACGAGATGTCATTGAATCGAGTCATGTAGTAGCCAACCTGCTGAATCTCAGCTTCTTCGAGGTTCTTCATAACATCGGCAGCCCCTTCTTCGCCCAAGGCTAGCAGTAGGATCGCCGCCTTTTTGGGACCCGTTAGTTTGCCAACCGCCATATCTACTCCTTAGACAATATTTTTATTGTGATTAACATATCAAACATAAATTTATTTCATATTTAGGCAAAGATGCAAACCACATACGCTTTACCCGACAGATTGGCAGATTTTTTTAGTACTCCATTCTTTGAGAGCGATCTTACACATTGATGAATGAGGAGTACCAATTAGCTTTTGTCAATTCGTCATTCTTGGGGCGGCAGTGCTCCGATCGTAGTGGATCGCAAACAGATAAGTCACTGGAATGTTCACCACCACAATTACCTGCCCGGCAAGCAGAGAAAGCCCCAGCAGATTCACTTCTGCAAAGAATTCCAGATAGTCTCCCGAGCGGACTGGGCTGGCCTTCATAAAATACTGGTGAGTATCCCGCAGAAAACCTATGCACATGAAGACTTGAGTACATCATGTATATCAGCCTCTATCTCAGCTTTAAGGAGACCTGTCTCTTGGGCCAAGCTACGAATTAGGTTGGAATGGTAGCAGTGATAATCTTGGACCTGGTTCAACAGAAATGAGGTGCAGAGATCGCAGCGAGTCCCGATCACATCGTGTACACCGTCTCCAAACTCGTTAAGGCCACACTAGTCCAAGGTTTTAGCGGTGATCGTTGCCAGTTGGCGCAAGTAGGGGAATCATGACCAGAGTTGATCTCCTGTCGAGAGATGCGTTCAGTGCTCGTGTTTTACCGCTATAAAAACGTTCCTTCAGATTCTCTGCCTGCTAGAGAATGAGATCTCCGACTTGCGGTCCTTCTCAGAATAATCCAAAAGAAGTGACCAGCTGGAATTTCGAACTCCCCTTGGAAGCACCTCCGAAGACTCCTCTAATTCAAAGTTTTTTGCGCACTCGGAAGTACAGATCCAAGGGAGCCACCTTGAGTTGGTTCACTGGATAACAAACCACTGGTGGGATGGCCTTGCGCTGTTCTGCATCTTAAGGCGGCGGAAAGTCAGGGACTTTGAGCTTCATGAGATGATTCAGTTTTGAGGAGCGTCGCTGTTGAAGCAATGAAGGGAGAAGACATCTATCGTTAATGCAAGTAGTTTTCACTATCAGAGAAGTTGAAAGGCTTGATCAAGATCGTTGATAATGTCCTCGACCTGCTCCAGCCCGACTGAGAGGCGAATCACTTCCGGACCAGCTCCTGCAGCCACTCGCTGCTCATCCGTCAATTGTCGGTGTGTAGTCGATGCCGGGTGGATAATCAGGGATCGAGTATCGCCGATGTTTGCCACGTGGCTATGCAGTTCTACCAACTCCACCAGCTTCACACCCGCCTCATAGCCTCCCTTGATGCCAAAAGTGAAAACCGAACCGGCTCCTTCTTCAAGATATTTTGAAGCCAAAGGATAGAAAGAATTGTCTGGTAAGCCCGCATAAGAGACCCAATCTACTTGGGGATGACCATGCAGAAACTCTGCGACCCGCTGTGCATTCTCGCAATGCCGTTCCATCCGTAAAGCTAAGGTCTCTACCCCGTTCAGGGTCAACCAGGCATGAAAGGGAGACATGGTTGAGCCAAGATCGCGCAAGCTAACCGCATGGCTGTAGAGTGTGTAGGCCAAGTCATTGCCAAATGTTTCAGCGAAGGTGATCCCATTGTACTCCGTTACTGGTTGACTCAGGCTTGGAAACTTCTCATTATCAAGCCAAGGAAAGGTTCCAGAGTCGATTACAACACCACCGACTGCATTGCCCTGCCCAGAAAGAAATTTGGTCGTGGAGTGAGTGACTAGATCTGCTCCCCACTCGATGGGCCGGCAAAGGACTGGAGTTGCCATTGTGTTATCCACAATCAGGGGCACACCTGCATCCTGAGCAACCTTGGCAATTGCTTCGAGATCAATCACCACACCCCCAGGATTGGCGAGGCTCTCGACAAAAATAGCACGTGTTCTTTCCGTTACTGCCTGCCAGAACGCATCTGGATCGGTGGCTTCTACAAAGATCGCCTTCCAATCAAATTTCTGAAAGCTCTTGCCCATCAGATTGATGCTACCCCCGTAGAGCTTGTTTGCGACGATTACTTCCTTTCCAGGGGACATCAGGGCAAAGAGCGCGAGGACCTCAGATGAATGACCCGAAGCTGTGCAGGTGGCTCCCCGTCCCCCTTCGAGGGTAGCTAAACGTTCCTCCAATGCTGCTACCGTTGGATTCGTCAGGCGAGAATAGATGAACCCAGGCGTCTGCAAGTTGAAGAGCGACGCAGCATGATCTGCGTCTTCAAACACGTATGAGGTCGTCTGATAGATTGGAAAGGAACGCGCTCCGGTAGTCGCCTCTGGAGGGGTGCCTGCATGGATCGCTAGCGTCTCGAACCCGTACTGGGAATGCAGAGGTTTTTTCATCGGCGTCTCCTTTGGCTGGAGATCACTCCGGTGTTGATACCTTGCCAGCCCAGTTCTCCCCAGAGGCGGGAGTACTCGATCTTAGGGCAGCGATTCATCACGACCTGAATACCACTCCTTTCTGCTATTTCCCGGGCTTCTTCGCTGATCACGCCGATCTGCAACCAGAGCACCTTCGCACCACATTGAACCGCCTCTGCAGCAATCGCTGGTGCTTCCTCCCCCCTGCGAAACACCTCGACCATGTCAACTGGGCCCACATCAGCCAACTTCGCCTGCACGACTTCTCCCAGCAGTGTTTGGCCCACAGCTATTGGATTGACAGGCAGCATTTGGTAGCCCTTCTGGGACAGGTACTTCATCACAAAAAAACTGGGACGCTTCCAATTGGTGGAAGCTCCCACTACAGCGATTCGGCGAACGCTTCGTAGGATGTCCCTTAGCTGCCGATCCGATAATTCAGTGGTCAATGTGTTCACGCCGGCTTACAGAAAAAAGAGTTCAATTAATAGAGAACTAACTAGGCTTCAGGAGTGCAGAACCGAATTTTACAAAATGCAGTAGACTGGCTACCACTCCTCAAGAACAAAGCTCAAGTTCTGTTCCATCGAACCATCTTCAGAGAGTACCCAATGGGTGGTGATTCTCACGAGTTGGGAGATTACTTTTTTGAATCTGTCCTGCGGGTTCCTGCCAATTGCCTAGGTTTTCAAACCCTCGGCGTGGGGCAACTGAAGGTCGTGCAGCAACCTCTCAAATTGGATTATCCCTAGGCCAGCTGCTACCTACGGTCGGAGTTGTCCGTTTTGTGTTTCGGTCGAAGCTAGAAGTAAGTTACAGGCTGAGCAATCGGCTCACACGAAGAATAGAAGCATGTTTCAGCCCTACTTCTAGTACTGACTCACCAGTTCGTGATCGAACCATCCCGACGCCTCAAGTGTGGCGCTTCCCAAAACTCAAAAGCCTGATGTTGCAGGCGCTTCTCATCGATGTTAATACCCAAGCCAGGAGTCGAGGTAATAGGAAGGACTGCTCCATTCAGCCTAGGTTGCTCTATAAAGATCTCTGAGTCATCAAATCCAAATTTTTTTTGCTCTAAAGGACTAGCTCTGGTTTCGAGCCAGGAGAAGTTAGAAATCGCTGCAGCAAAATGTAACGTAGCAGCTGTACAGACTGGTCCCAGTGGGTTATGCGGCATCATATCAATGTAATGTGACTCACAACAGCCTGCCACCTTCATCGACTCAGTCAAACCACCCACATTACATACATCGATCCGCGCAAACTGAAGGATATCTTCCTCAACGTAAGGCTGAAACTGCCACTTGGAGGCAAACTCTTCACCAATGGCAAAGGGGATATCTGTCAGTTTCCGCAGCGCATGGTAGGCGCTTGGGCATTCGTCTCGAATTGGTTCCTCGATGAAATCCAGGGTACCCCTCGGCATTTTATGGCAAAAGCTGGCAGCTTCTGCGACTGTCAGTCGATGGTGATAGTCGATGCCGAGAACAACCTTCTCCCCCAGTTGTTCCCGAGCCTTCGTACACCATTTGGCAGATTCCGCTACGTGCTCCCGAGGCTCATAGAAGTCCTTGCTACCATGACCAGAAGGCGAGAGCCGCATGGCGTTCCACCCTGCCTCCACCAGTTGCTTTGCCTGGTCGATCATTTCTGGACCCGGGGGAGCACTAGTCGTGGCGAATGTCAGGATAAAGTCTCTCTGCTTGCCACCCAGTAACTCGTAGACTGGAACCTGTAGGGCCTTGCCTTTAATGTCATGCAGAGCGATGTCAATTGCTGAGATCGCTGCTACCAGTACCCTTCCACCTTCAAAGTACTGGCTTCGGTACAACTCCTGCCAGAGGGAACCAATCTGGAAGGCAGGCTTGCCCAAGAGCCACTCACTGAAATGTTCGATCGCACCAATCACGGCTTTTTCACGACCGGACAAGCCACTCTCCCCCCAACCAAAGATGCCTTCATCCGTTTCCACCTTGACTAGCAGCTGATTTCGGATACCAACTTTGACGGGATAGGGAATGATTTTGCTGATTTTCATATTGGATTTTGCGAAAAGATTTAGAAGAATCCATTTTATAGGAGAAAGCTGAAGAGTTTGTTCTGATCAAAGACAACCCCATGACCGATCACGTCAGGGGGTCTGGCTGTGCCGTTGCTGAACTGAAATGGGTGAAGAATGTACCGGTCAATAGGAAAGGAGTGTACCTCCAGATAACCTGAATTAGGAACGCCTGCCAATAGGCTAACATGCATTTCGTGCATGCCGTGTGAAGAGACCATCAGATCCCGATCTGCACAAAGTTTGGCGACATATAACCAAGGAGTGATGCCCCCGATCGTCCCCACATCCGGTTGAGGGAACTGCAAAACATTAGTCTGCAGAGCTGCCTGGAATTCAAAAAGGGTGTGGAGGTTCTCACCCTGCGCCAAGGAGATCTGAATCTGCTCTCCAATACTTTGAAACGCAGTGAAATCATCGGGCAGTGTAGGTTCCTCAAACCAAGTTACAGAGAGATCTTCCATCGCCTTGCCAATCCAAATGGCATCTTGCACATTCCACTTCATGTTGGCATCAACCATGAACTCGATGTCTGACGGTATGAGATTGCGGATGCTTCTCGTACGTTGAATGTCTCGCTCCAGATCATCCAGACCAATCTTGATCTTGATGCCTCGGTAGCCCTGTTCCAGTTTTTCGGCGATCACCTCCTGCTCACGTTCCATCGGGTAATTCAAGTCGATGAGACCCGCATAAGCCCGAACTTCGGTTTGATTGCCACCCAAGAGTTTCCAGAGAGGTAGCTGTTCAGACTTAGCTCGTAAATCCCAGAGGGCAATGTCCAGTGCCGCGATGGCAAAGCTAGTAACTCCTCCCCGGCCCACAAAATGAACGTGCCAGTTCAGCATTTTCCAGAGTTGTTCCACCTTGTCGGCTTCCTGACCAACTAGTGCCGGAGCTAGGTCATCAACTAGCAGGTGATGAATCGCACTTCCACCCTTACCCCCTGTATAGGTGTAACCTATTCCTGTCAGGTTACTCTCTAGTGTGATTTCGACCGTGATTAATTCAAAGTGAGTGTGCTTCCCATGTTTGGCATCATAGAGCACTTCAGCCAGGGGAATCCGGTAGTGATTAGAGACAATAGATTTGATTTTGTTGTTCAAGACTTGGTTCCTTAGGCTCGCTCGAAAGGCATCGTCTGCTCGATGGCTTCTACCGGTTCATTTTGCAGAATCTGGTGTAGGCGGTAAGTCATCACGACATCCCAGGCGTTGTAATGCAACAGACGCTTGAGCCAAAAAGGGTTGCCATCGCGATGGTAGCGTCGCCAAAGAAAGACCGCATCCCGTCCATTTGCCTCGTTTAGATAGGCGGGACTGCGGATCTGAAGGTTCTCACAGATCTTCTTCAATCCACCACGAAGTCCTTGTTTTCGGCTGACCTGGCAGAGGTCGAGATGTTCCGAGTGTTTTTCGACCCCAAAGTGCTCAACGAGAAAGGGTTCATCAAAGCGTTTGCCATTGTAGGTGATTAACTCCGAAGAAGTGTGCCACGCTTCACAAAATTGCTCAGGAGCGTTTTCTCCAGCAATCCAATGTCCCCAGCCCTGTGCTGCAGACCACCAGACAATCGTTGTGATCTGGTTACGCGTTGGGCTGAGTCCAGTTGTTTCGATATCCAAGTACATAGAATCGCTCTTTAGCTGAACATTAAAGAAATGTCCTTCAATGCGGGAATTTAAAGGTTAAATCGCATGTTTTGCCAGAAGTTGCCGAAGCCTGCAATGTCTCAATTCAAACCATTCCCAAGACTCGAACTGGACTGCATGATCACTTTGAAGGATGCTGAAGCCCATGTAATAGGAATTTTGCAAAGTCATTGAACATTACCCCACTAGATTGAGTGTCGATCTGTTGAGAAAAACGTATTGGTGGAAACCAAAGAGGAGTAAAGGGTGCCGTCAGAAAATCAGGAACACTCCGTAGAGTTTCAAGGATGGCTGTTCGGAATGCTGGGGATGTTGATTTTCAGCCTCACCCTACCGATGACCCGAATGGCAGTAGAATCCCTTTCACCCTATTTTGTGGCCGCAGGAAGAGCGATGCTGGCAGCTTTGGTTGGACTGCCAATCCTTTTGATCACATCACAACCACGCCCCACACGGTTACAGTGGAAGGGACTCTGGCTTGCTGGCTTGGGGGTGATCTTTGGCTTCCCCGTATTAATGACAGTAGCCATGCAGTTTGTGCCAGCTTCGCATGGGGGAGTGGTGTTGGGCATCCTACCGCTGACAACCGCCATCACCAGCACTATCCTGCTGCGTGAGCGGCCTTCCATTGGTTTCTGGATCTGTGGAGTTTTGGGAAGTGCTGCCGTGATCATCTTTTCCCTCAGGGAAGGTGGAGGCTCCTTTCAAGCAGGCGACTGGCTCCTATTTGGTGCAGTGATCTCTGCATCCTATGGCTACGTCAAGGGGGCTGAGATGTCTGCACAACTGGGTGGCTGGCAGACGATCTGTTGGACGCTGCTGTCTTGGAGTCCTATTCTGCTGCCAATAACCCTCTGGTTGGTTCAGGATCTCCCAGAAGAAGTATCTTGGTCGAGTTGGATTGGCTTCCTCTATGTCGCCTTGTTCAGCCAATTTTTGGGTTTCTTTGCATGGTACAAAGGACTGGCGATGGGGGGAGTTGCCCGAGTCAGCCAGACCCAATTATTGATGCCCTTCTTCGTCCTCTTGTTTTCCTGGCTGCTATTGGGGGAAGCTATTGACTGGGAAACCTTCCTCTTTGCCGGATTTGTTGTTGCTACAGTGGCTATCGGCAAGCAGATGGCGATCAGAAGAAAACCAAGCGGGGATTAAAATCTTTATCTTCCCTTCTAACAGTTACATGCTACTGAACAAATTGAACGAACCAGCTGAAATTTCATTCATCAAGTTCAATAGCGAAGAAAAAAATGCAGGGAGAAACTTGTGTCCCCCACAGATCGGTAAACGTTCTTCACTGAACAACTGCTACAGCACATTGACCTTGACCACGGTCTTCAGAGGCTTTACTTTTTGGTCCTTCAATTTCAATCGATAGCCTTCCTTGTAAAGACGCATCCTTGAGAGTTGATACCCCATGCGCCTAGCTCGAGCATACATTCAATACATGGATCGACTGAATTGGGTGATTGGTCGTTGTACAATGTACGGAATCTTTCTCCTGATGGGTGTGCTCTTCTATTCATCAATCTCCAAGACCTTCTTTGTCCCATCTCTCTGGACTCTAGAGATGGCACAGTTTGTCATGGTTGGCTATTATGTCCTCGGTGGGCCCTATTCCCTGCAACTCGGTTCAAATGTACGAATGGACCTACTCTACGGGAGTTGGCCGCAACGTAAAAAATCCTGGTTTGATTTATTCACCGTATTTTTCCTGATTTTCTACCTTTGTGTGCTGCTCTACGGAGCGATCGGATCAACCGCCTACTCACTCGGTTATTTTGGCATGGAACCCTTCTTCTTTTTCACTGGATTACTGGATGGTTCCGAGAAAATTGGCATGCTAGAGCGTTCCTCTTCAGCATGGCATCCCTACCTCTGGCCTGTGAAGGTGGTGATGATCGTTGGCATTACCCTGATGCTGTTGCAGTGCATTTCTGAGTTCTTGAAAGATATGCTGCGACTGAAAGGTGAGTCGGTCTGATGTCTTACGAAATGATCGCCATGCTGATGTTCTCCTCGATGATGCTGATGCTGCTCACTGGTCAGCGGGTCTTCGGAGCAATTGGATTCGTCGCTGTAGTTTCAGCCCTGCTTCTATGGGGAGATCGAGGAGGTTACGATCTTGGCTTCTCTGCCGCAATGAAGCTGATGAAGTGGTACCCGTTGTTGACGCTACCGATGTTCATATTTATGGGCTATGTGCTCTCAGAGTCCCGAATCGCAGATGACCTCTACCGAATGTTCCACGTCTGGATGGGAGGACTCTCTGGCGGACTAGCGATTGGCACCATCGGACTGATGGTGCTTATCTCGGCCATGAATGGGCTGAGTGTCGCAGGAATGGCGATTGGGGCAACAATTGCGCTCCCCGAACTGCTCAAACGAAATTACGATAAACGGATGGTGACTGGAGTAATCCAGGCAGGCTCAAGTTTAGGCATCCTGGTTCCTCCTTCAGTGGTGTTGGTCCTCTATGCGATGATTGCCAGACAGCCGGTCGGTCAACTCTGGTTGGCAGGAATCATTCCAGGGTTGATGATGGCAGCCCTGTTCATCGGTTACATTGCGATTCGCTGCAAGGCTAATCCCAAGCTAGGACCTGCTCTCAGCAAGGAAGAACGCAACGTGGGTTGGCCAGAAAAGTTACGATTGCTCAGAGCAGGACTGTTGCCTTTAGTCATCTTTTTTGTGATGATGGTGCCCTTTGTCAATGGGTGGACTTCTCTGGTAGAAAGCTCTGCATTAGGTGCCGTAGCAGCGTTCGTGGCGGCAGTGTTGAAAGGCCGGATGACACGCAATGTGTTTGAGAACTCCGTGCGGCAAACCCTCGGAGTCTCCTGCATGTTCATGTGGATCATTCTTGCAGCACTGGCCTTCGGTGCGGTGTTTGATGGACTTGGCGCCGTCAAGGCGATCGAGAATCTGTTTACGACTCAGCTTAACCTCAGCCCTTGGATGATCCTGATCTTGATGCAACTCAGTTTTCTGCTGATGGGGACGTTTCTCGATGACACCGCGATGCTGGTGATTGTTGCACCACTCTACGTACCTCTTGTAGGTGCACTTGGATTTGACCTGATTTGGTACGGTGTTCTCTACACGATTACCTGTCAGATTGCCTACATGACACCGCCCTTCGGTTATAACCTCTTTCTGATGCGCGCAATGGCACCTCCAGAGATTGGCATTCGCGACATCTACAGTTCCATCACACCCTTCGTACTTGTGATGGTTTTTGCCCTTGCGCTGGTCATGGTATTCCCCGAGATCGCGCTGTGGCTTCCTAACTACATATATGAGAAGTGACCCCCCGATTTCTCATGGAGCAATCCAAACAGCAAACCAAGGAGAATTCTATGAATTCAAGACGTTCGTTCCTTCGCAAAGCTGCACTAGGTAGTGCTGCCGTAGCTGCTGCACCAGCCATCATCACAGCACAGGCCCCGATCAAGTGGCGCTTCCAAACCTACGCCGGTGCAGCTCTTGGTGAGCATGTGACCAAGCCCATTGTTGATTACATCAACACCGCTGCAAAGGGCGAAATGGAAGTCGAACTATACTATGCGGACCAAATTGTCCCCACGGGTGAACTCTTCCAGGCTTTGCAGCGTGGAACCATTGATGCCGTTCATTCAGATGATGACTCAATGGCATCTCCGACTCCACTGCAAAAATTTGGCGGTTACTTCCCATTAGCAACGAAGCACGCCCTGGATGTTCCAGTTCTGTTCAATCAGTATGGACTGGCCGACATTTGGCGCTCAGAATATGAGAAAGTGGGAGTGGCCTGGCTGTCAGCAGCAGGACAGGATCCCTGTAACTTCAACACCAAGAAAGAAGTCACCTCACTTGCCGACCTCGAAGGATTAAAGCTCTACACCTTCCCGACAGCTGGACGCTTCCTCTCTCAATTTGGTGTAGTGCCTGTCTCTATTCCTTATGAAGATGCAGAAGTTGCAGTTCAGACTGGAGAGCTCGATGGAATGGCTTGGTCTGGAATCACTGAAGACTACACCGTTGGTTGGGCCAATGTGACGGACTACTTCCTGACCAACAACATTTCTGGTGCTTGGATTGGTTCATTCTTCGTCAACCAGCGGCAGTGGGCCAATCTGCCTGAGCACCTGAAAGCGGTTGTCATGTCTGCTATCGAAGCTGGCCACACCTACCGCAACCAGTGGTACTGGGGTGGGGAAGCCCGACTTCGTGCCAAGGGTGACAAGCTGAAGCTGCGCTCCATTCCGCAAAGTGAATGGAAAGCTGTAGAAGACGCTGCTAAAGTCTTCTGGAAAGAGATTGCTGAAGAAGGCGAACTCCACGACAAGATCGTCAGGATCTTCCAAGATTATAATGAAGTGATTGGGCAGGCGGGACCTCCTTACAACTTCGGTTGATCGGAGCTTGCTGAGCAAGGCAGCCTTTTGTACCTCTCGACAGTTGCTATCAGAGATCCGAAAGCACTCCGAACTGCCCCACTGGCTGACCTGTCATTGGTAGGTCAGCCTTGTTGCTAATCCTGAGTCGCATTCCGGGAATCACTTTGGTTGTCTCCCGGTATCGACTTTTTCTCCCTATCCTTTAGCCCAAGCCGAATCATGGCCGGAAACCTGTCTTTTGAAGACCTCAAGTCCCTAGCGGCAGAAGGTTCCATCGACACGGTGTT
>MDTD01177119.1_pt1 | contig 23531 bp, 25 predicted proteins | sample 811221 | NCBI WGS metagenome assembly MDTD01 (sample SAMN05326646, study PRJNA326480) | marine metagenome | isolation source: seawater | place: Pacific Ocean: South West | collected 2011 | reverse complement strand
TGCGCCTCGCTGTCGTCTCCTGCGATCCGATTGGAGCGGATTACGCCACAGCGCGTGCAGCGGTGCAGGATGCGCCACTCGCCGTCGGGCTGTACCCAGATACCGATCGGCTCCATGATGCCGCGACAGCCACTGCGGCGGTCGCCCGGGCGCAGGTCCACGTGTTTTGAAGAGAGACAGTACGGACAATGGTTCCGGTTGCGCGTGCCGGAGTCTGACGGCGCAACGGTGCGACCACAGGCGCCGCAGACGTACGTTGTGTGCGTTTCGTGATGTGTGATGGTCGGTCTGGACACGGAAGTATCCCCCAGCGCGTCACGATTGGGTGGAGACTACTGATGTCCTGTTCTGGGGAAGAGCGCGCGCCGGACGATGGCCGGTCGGACGCGGTGACGAAATGGACTACCCGCGGGAAACCCGCGCGCCGATCCTACGGATCTAGTCGCGGGGGCTCCAGAACAGGAGCATCCCATTCACAATTGCGTTCATACAGACCTCCCGTTCGGCAAAGATGCCGCTACGGTACGCGTACTCCGGCGACGTGTCAAGCGCGTCCGCGCCGAGGGCTCGCTCGCCAAGTGCCCGTCCACCGAGGGCCGCGCCACGGTGCTTACCTCCGTCGGGCGATGTAGAACCCGTAACTCAGCCAGTCCTGGTAGCGCGTGTACAGGTCGTACTCCTGATGTTCCATCTCCGCAAGCGCCCTCGCCTCCGGTGATCGGCCGTGCCGGTCGAGGAACGCCGGAATTCGTTGCTGGATGGGGAGGTAGTAGCGGTCGATCCAGCTCGACGGCGGAAGGGTGAAGTATCCGAGCAGGTCGAACCCACTGCGTTCCAGGATCGCGATCTTTTCCGCCGCCGTTGCGATCTCCGGGTATTCGGCATTCCAGTGGTCGCGGATCTCGGCCGGCGGATCCGGATGGAGCCACGTGATCTCGGACACCGCAAGAACACCTCCGGCTTTCAGGAACGGACGCCACGCCGCGAGTCCGGTGGCGAACCCGATGTTGTAGATCGCCCCTTCCGACCAGATCAGATCCAGCGACTCCGTGGCGAAGGTGAGCGCATCCATCGATTCGGCGCGCGTCTCGATCCGGTCGCCGCAGCCGGCGGTGCGAGCGTTCTGCGTCAGAATGCCGAGGAACTCCGGAAAAAGATCCACCGCGGTGATGCGTGCCCGGGGCAGCGCGCCGGCAAGGGTGAGCGTGGAGGCCCCGGTGCCGCAGCCGATGTCCGCCACGGCCAGCTCGGCGGTGTCGTCCGGCCGCGCCAGATCCAGAGCCCGCAGCGTGTCGTCGGTGCTTCCCGGCCCCTGGCGCTCTCCCTCGCGGTGGAGATCCACGAGGAGCGCAAACATCGTCTGTTCGTCCATGGGAGTCTCTTCCATGGCAGATCAGTACCACGACCGGCGAGGTCGCGCCAAGCGGTCCGCCGGCGTGTGGAACGCGGTACCGGAGACCGGCGACCAGCCCCTACAGGTTCAGGGAGACGGGAGCGTTGTTCACCAGATACGTCGTCTCCCAGTCACTGACATCGACTCCACCTGGCAGGAACCCGTTGATCGTCGCGACGATCGTGTCGTAGTTGACCGGTGTCCCGTTCTGATCCCAGTCAGACCGCAGCGCCCGGATCACGTCCACCAGGTCCGCGGCGCCACCGGTCTGGTCGGCAATCCACACGTTGAGGGCGTAGGCGTACACCGCACCCTTGAAATACACGATCGTGTAGTTGGAGAAGGATGTGCTGTAGAGACTCTGATCCGCAGGTGTGCCGCGGATCGCCTCGTACTGTTGGTAGAACGACCGCATATAGGCATGGGGCTCAGTCAGTCCGAGTTCCGTGAGAACGCGGTCGCAGAAGTACTCGTTGAACCCCTCGATCCAAAATCCGCGGTCACGGTCGTCGCCACTGTCCGCCCCCCACTGGATGCCCAGTCCCCACGCGTTCCAGCGGTGGTAGATCTGATGCACGAGCATTTCGCCGGTAACGCCAAACGCGGTTGAGAACGCCTGTCCAGATGTCCACTCGCCGGCGTAGATCTGACGGTCGTCGTCGACGAGAAACACCGTGTACGCGGCGTCGCCGGGGGAGCCGCCGCCCCAGGCGCCGCTCGTGGCGCGGTACGCGTCGTGGACCGAGGACACGGTTTCCGGGGAAATCGAGTTCTCTGCGATTACCCGGACCGCCACGCCATCGATCGTCTGCGTGGTACTGCTGAACAGCGCCGGATCGAAGGCGAGCAGCTGCCCCGCCGACACCCCTTCGTTGGAGTCGTAGAGGTACACGTCTGCCACGCCGCAGGTGTCCACCGGAAACACCGTCGCCACATCCCATTCCGCCGGTACGATGAGCGTGGCGTGGTGCAGTCCCTGGTCGTGGTACGAATAGAGATCCGGGACGTACAGCAGTTGCTCGCCGCTTGCCATCAGGTAGCTGGAATCCAGGAGCCCCTGCGACCCGTGGTTGTCGGTGAGACGGAACGACCGGTCGGAACGGTAGCTGAGGGCGAAGAACGACTCCGACCCGGCGGCGGCCAACGAGAAGCGCTCGGTGCCGCCGTCCCAGGCGAGAACGCCGTTATCATTGCGAATGATCTGCGGGTCGCCTTTCAGGTTCAGAAACTCGCCCTGGGTGTGGTACGCCGCGGGACGCAGGCCGAGGGAGAGATTGTTGTCCAGCCGACCGAATGTGGTGACCGCCACCGTTCCGTCGGCGGGGGTACGCGCCTCCACAAACGTGAACAGCTGGAACTCCCGGTCGCCGTCGAACGTTCGAAACCCGAACGATGTGACCACCCGGTCGCCGGCGGCAACCTGGACCCGGTATGAGGTTCCCGGCGCGAGGCCGGTGACGCGGACGCCGGTGCCCTCCAGGTCACGTACCGCCCGCTCCACGGCGATCGATGTGCCGGAGACGGACACAGTCACGGTGGTATCGGCGGCGATCGATCCGTCGAAGTCGAGCTCCGCAATAAAGGAGTCGGTGGTAAGCTCAACCGGTGTGACCGTTGCGCGCCACACGGTCTGGTCCTCGTCGTTCGATTGTGTGAACATGGCACACGAAGCGGTGAGCATGAGAACCACAAGGCCAGCAGGAACGAGTTTCATGACGTTTTTTCTCCCGGGGGGACAGACTGACTGTCGCCTCAATCGTAGCGCATTTTCGGGAAAACGCCAGAGGAACGTCGATCCGGGAGGGACCGTGGCGGTGTTGCGCGTATGGGCCTGAAACGGACGCTCCGGCGGGTGCGTCGCCGCGTCGCAGTGGTGGCGATCGGCATGCGCGACCCCCGTACGCCGTGGCACGTGCGCGCCCTCGCCGCGGCGGTCGTTGCATTCGCCGTCAGCCCCGTCGATCTGATTCCCGATTTTGTCCCCATCCTCGGGTATCTGGACGACGCGATCCTGATCCCGCTCGGTGTGCTGCTCGTAGTGCGGTTGATGCCGCGGGACGTCAGACGGGACGCAGTGCGGGAAACGTGCCGGCGAAAGACAGCCCGACAGAAACAGCGGACACCGCGCGCGTTTCGCGTGGCCGGGGCGCTCGCGGTCGCTGCGGTGTGGGTCGCCGTGGCGGTTGCCGTGTGGAGCGTGATCAGCCGGTAGGTGTCGGCGGGCGGGTCGGGCAGGCCGAGGCGTCGTACGAATCGCCTCGCCGGATCAATCGCTCGCAGCTCCCGGCGCTGACTGCTGCATGTCCGCGACCCGGATATCGGGATGGTGGTAGCGATCCACGCCACGGGTGCGGCCGCGATAGTCGATCGCCTGAACGGGACACCACTGCAGACAGCCGAAACACTGCTCGCAGCGGTGGTGCCACTCGGGGCGACCGTCGACGAGCGATATGTTCCCGGCAGGGCACACGCGGGCGCACACGCCGCACCCGGTGCACGTCCCGGCGGCGGCAAACCCGCTGTCCATGCCGGGAATCGCACCGTGTCCGAGTCGATACAGGAGCCCCGGGTGCACGTGTGCAGCGAACCACGAGGTGTTGCTGCCGTCGACGTGGATCGCCCGGCGGGACACGACATCCGCCACGGCGTCGATTCGCCGTTCCGCCTCCGCAACCAGCCGCGCCTGTTCCTCGCGCGAGGGGCACCCGAAGGGGGTATAGTTCGACGGCATCCGGATATTGAAGAGGGCCGAGAGGGGGAGCCCCGCCTGCGAGAACCGCTTCTGGGTCCACGCCAGGCCCGCCCCCAGATTCCCGCCGCCGGCGTACACCATGAACAGGTACTCCGGCCGCGTGATTCTGCCGATGAAGGCGTCCACCATGTGCGGCATTCCGTGCATATAGATGGGAGCAACGATGCCGATTACCGCCCCCGCCGGCACCGGATCCAGCGCGGGATCCTGCGCCATCACCTTCGGTATTGAACGCACCTCGCAGTCCGGCAGGCGCGCGGCGAGCCCCCGCGCCACCGCCAGACTATTCCCCGTTCCGCTGAAATGGTACACCACCGTTTTCATCATCGATCTCCTCCGGACGTCGCCCTGGCTGTTTCTCCGTGCAACACCGGAGGATCCGAGAATCGTCACCGGGTGACGCGGTCGCGCTACTGGTCCGTCCGGATCTCATCCTTCGCCAGCGCGATCTGCGCCGCGGTCAGCGCCCGGGGAAAGACCGCGAGGTCGTCGATCCGTCCGTGAAACTCCCGGTTGCTTTTGCCACCGCCAATGTTCAGGTTGCCGGAATCGATATCCAGCGACACGACGGCGGTGTTCTTCTCCTCGCCGTCCTGGTACAGGCGCAGCTCACCATCGGCGGCGTCGTAGACCATGGCAACGTGCACCCACGATCCCGGAAAGACGTTCTCGGTGGTTCGCGTTCCGTTGCTGCCGGAGTTTTCCACCCACGCCTCGAAGGAGCCGTCTTCCCAGGTCTCCGATCCAAGATTCCGGATCCGCATCGCGAACTCGACCGTGGAGGGACCGGAATCGTAGGCCGCGATCCGACGGTCCTTTTGGGTCTGGGATCCGTCGTCGCGAATCCACGCCAGAACCGTAACACTGTCACGGGAACTCAGGTCGAGGTCGGTCACCTGGACGAAGCTCGAGCCGTCGAACTCGATCGCCGAGGACGCGCCGCCGTGGCGATCCTCACCGTACGCGGCCGCCCCCTGACCGCCGCTGCCGTCGAGGACACCGACACTGGACACCGTTCCGGTCTCATCCGAGAGGTCCCCGTCGAACGACAGGTGCAGGAGCATGTCCCCGGTGTCCAACGTGGCTGCTGCGCTGTCGCCACCGCCACCGGAGCCGGAATCGTTTCCGGCCCCGTTGTCATCGCCGGTTCCCGCTCCCGCGTCCTCGCATCCCACCGTCAGTACCGTCAGTCCCACGACCGTCACGAGGACGGTCCATGCATGTGTTCGTTTCATACACCTGAAATACCAACGGATTACCTGATCATTCTTATCCTAAATTGCTTTTTGAACGCGGTGCGGCCCCTCGATCAGGTGGGCAGAAGCGTCGCCTTCTTCAGGGTGGTGGCGATGTCGATGTTCGCGGCCTCGAACAGCTTTCCGACGGGGCAGGCGTTCAGTGTTTTGTCGAGGATCCGTTGAAGCTTCTCCTCGTTTTCGTCGCTGTCGATTGTGACCACGGCTGTACCGGCGGTGAACGTGGGCGCGCTGTCGGGCTTTTCCATCTCCAGCTCGACGATCATCTTGCGGTACGAGCACTTTGAGTTGCCCGCAACCACCGCCCAGATCGTCGAGATGCATCCGGCAAGGGCCATGGCGGCGAGCTCCAGGGCCGTCGCGCCGACGTCGTCGCCGGATTTGGCTTCCGGCAGGTCCAGTACCACCCCGTGGTGGCGACCATTGTCCACGACCGACTGGTAGCAGCCGGTCACATGTCGTGACGTGATTTTCATACGTCCTCCTCGCTATTGTCTCCGGTCGATGCCGGGCTTTCCCACCGTCCGCCGCCGGCGGCGGCGCGCAACTCCCGGAGCAACGGTTCCGCACCGGGCCATGAAAGCGAGTAGTAGATGTGCCGCCCCCTCCGTTCGCTGGAAACGATTCCGAGCGACCGCAGCAGCCGCAGCTGGTGCGAGATCGAGGACTGCGACACCTCCAGCGCCAGGGCCAGACAGCCCACACAGACGGGACCGTCGGCCAGTGCGGTCAGGACACGAATGCGCACGGCGTCGGCAAAACCGCCGGCCAGGAGCGCCATCTGCGCGCTGACCCCCTCATCCGGAACGGAGCGCCGGACTCGCTCGATATCGGGGCCGTCCTCGTGGGGGCCGTATGAGCCGTTCGAGTAATCTTCTAACATATGAACATATCTTCATATGAATTGTACGCCCGGAGGGTCCAGCGCGCAATCGGGTTCGATTCTGCGGAAAAAAAAGATTGACTTCCCCGCAGGAATTCGCATTATTGACTCATCCTGGTTGGCGATCAGAGGAGATCGTTGATTGAACGTACTGGATTGTCCCGACCTTCGGGATACTCGGGTCGACGAACCCGATGAACCGGAGGAGCCTCCCGGCGCAGCCGCCGAGGCCCACCCCCACCGGTCGGCGGCCTCCGCCGCCTTCGTTCACATTCCCACAGCGAATGCACGCACTCGTTGCCCCGGTGTCGCAGGGAGCGTCCGTCCGGAGGCCCGGCGTTTCATGCGCCGCTGGTTCCCGGGGACGTCCGTTGGCGCGTGGAATGACTGGCGCTGGCAGCTGCGGAACCGCATCGTTTCGCCGCGCCTTCTGGCGGAAATGCTTGCGCTTTCTCCGGAGGAGCGTGGAGCGCTGTTCGCGTGGAACGCGACCGACGCGTCGGGTGTGCCGAACCCCACTTCGCCGCTTCCGGTGGCGATCACGCCGTACTACGCCTCGCTGATCGACCCCGATGATCCGGAGGACCCGATCCGGCGATCGGTGGTGCCGGTGGCGGCGGAGCGCGACCTGTTCCCCGGCGAGGATCCGGACCCCCTGGCGGAGGAGCACGACATGGTCGTACCGGGTCTCGTGCACCGCTATCCGGACCGAGTGCTCTTCCTCACCACATACTCCTGTGCCGTGTACTGCCGCTACTGCACCCGCTCCCGGGTCGTTGGAAAGTCGCAGCCCCGGACGACGGCATCCGGCGTGAGTCCCGCCGGCCACGGTCACTGGGATGCCGCCATCGCGTACATCGCCGCTCACACCGAGGTCCGGGACGTACTGCTCTCCGGCGGCGATCCCCTCACCCTTCCCGACACGACCCTGGCGTCACTCCTTGAGCGCCTGCGGGCGATCCCGCACGTGGAAATACTCCGCATCGGCACCAAGGTACCGGTCGTTCTCCCGCAACGCATAACACCGGCACTGCTGGAGACGATCCGACGGTTCCATCCGGTGTGGATGAGTATCCACGTGACGCACCCCCGGGAAATCACCCCGGAAATGCGGGCTGCAACCGCACTCCTTGCCGACGCCGGCATCCCGATGGGAAGCCAGACGGTGCTGCTGCGGGGCATCAACGACGACGTCGAGACGATGACCCGGCTGAACCAGGCGCTACTCACCTGTCGTGTGCGACCCTACTACCTCTACCAGTGCGACCCGGTACCGGGGTCCGCTCATTTCCGGACGCCGGTGTCGCGGGGACTGGCGATCATCGAGGGCCTCCGGGGGCATACCTCCGGCTACGCGGTGCCTCACTTTGTCATCGACGCCCCCGGCGGCGGTGGAAAGATTCCGCTTCTGCCGCAGTATGTACGATCCTGGAACGACGATGGACTCGTTCTGCGGAACTACCGCGGTCAGACGTGCGTCTATCCCGACACGCCGGGACGCGCCGATACCGCTGACCGCCCCCGTCGGGCACGGCGGCTCCGATGACCGTCGGCATCACCTACGACCTCCGCGACGACTACCTGGCCCTCGGGTACGATGAGGAGGAGACGGCGGAGTTTGACCGCCCCGCCACAGTGGAGGCGATCGCCGGAGCCCTGACCGAGATCGGGCACCGTCCCGACCGGATCGGGAACGGTCGCCAACTGGTGGAGCGGCTGGCACGCGGAGACACGTGGGACCTGGTGTTCAACATCGCCGAGGGACTCCACGGTGTCGGCCGCGAAGCGCAGGTGCCGGCGATCCTCGACCTGTTTGGAATCCCCTACACGTTTTCCGATCCCCTCGTTCTCTCGCTGACCCTGAACAAGGCGATGACCAGTCAGGTGGTTCGGTCCTTCGGAATCCACACCGCGGATTTCGCCGTGGTCGCGACACCCGCTGGCATCGAGACGGTAAACATCCCGTTCCCGCTCTTCGTGAAGCCGGTCCGTGAGGGAACGGGGAAGGGGATCTCGCCGCGTTCGATCGTCCGCACCCCTGAGGAGCTGGCGACGCAGTGTCGGGAGATATTGAGTCGCTTCCGCCAGCCGGCGCTGGTGGAGCAGTTCCTCCCGGGACGCGAGTTTACCGTGGGGCTTGTGGGTACGGCCGACGCCGCCCGGGTTGTGGGGGTTCTGGAAATCCTGTTGGGCCCCTCGGCTGAGGGCTCGGTCTACTCCTACCGCAACAAAGAGGAGTGCGAGGAACGGGTCACCTACCGGATCGCGACGGACCGGGATGCGGAGGCGGCGGCGGAGCTGGCCCTGCGCGCCTGGCGAGGGCTGGGATGCCGCGACGCGGGTCGCGTGGACGTTCGCCTGGACGGGGCCGGCGTCGCGACCTTCATGGAGGTGAACCCCCTCGCCGGCCTCCACCCGGAGCACTCCGACCTGCCGATCATCTGCACCGGAGTGGGAATGTCGTATTGGGAACTCATCGGCGAGATCATTGCGTCGGCGACGGCGCGTCCAGCCAGCGCGGCCGATGCTTCAGAATCTCTGCGTATACCGGACAATCGGGGTCGTGGGCGCCCGGCAGAAACCCGATACTCATGAGAAACTCGTTGACGATCTCGCCGCCGGTGAAACGAAACGTCTTCCGGAACAGGCGGGCCCACTTGTCCCGCGTCCGGGGATAATGGTGATCGAGCCACGCGTCGAAGGAACCGTACTCTCGCTGAAGGCGCTGAATCGTCTTCGCGTTCTCGATCGCCGCGTTGACCTTGAGGCGGTTGCGCACAATCCCGGCGTCTGACAGGAGGCGCTCCCGATCCACGTCGTCGTATGCGGCGACCGTATCGATGTCGAATCCGTCGTACGCCGTGCGAAAGTTCTCTTCCTTCTTCAGGATCGTCTCCCAGCTCAGCCCCGCCTGGTTGATCTCCAGCACCAGGCGGCAGAAGAGTCCGTTGTCGCTGTCTACCGGAAACCCGTACGCCTCGTCGTGGTAACGGGCGTGGAGAGACCGGCGTGGCTCCGGCATCGCTTCAATCGCGGAACAGTAGGACATATCGTCGCCTCGTTCCCCGGGCTACCGGATGTCGTCGAAGAGCGCGGAGAAGTCCTCGTCGCCCCGGCCGTGTTCGCGGGCGGCGGCAAACAGCTGACCGGCAGCGGCGGTGGCGGGAAGCGCCACCCCGGCCTGGTACGCCGACAAGAGCGCCAGGTGCAGGTCCTTGGTCATGTGTTTCAGCGGGAACGCCGGCTCGTACTGCCCGGCGGTAAAGTTGTCGCGTTTGCCGGCCAGGTAGGGCGCCGTCACGGCACCGCCGATGAGCCCGTTCAGAAGCGCCTCGCGCTCGATCCCGAGCGACTCGCCCAGCTTGGTGGCCTCGGAGAACGCAACCATGCTCTGCGCGAGCATCGTATTGATCACCATCTTCATGGCCGTACCCTGACCGTTGCCGCCCACGTGGACCGTTTTCCGCCCCATACGGTCCAGCAGGGGCTGCACACGACGGAGCGCATCGGTGTCTCCGCCGGCCAGGATCAGGAGTTCACCCTTCTCTGCCGGCACCAGCGTTCCGGCGACGGGGGCGTCTATACACCTCACGCCACGCTCAGTTGCAGCGGCCGCCATACGACGGGAGAACTCCGGATGGACCGTACTGCAGTCGACCCAGGTCGCGCCCCCGGGAAGGGCGTCCAGGAAGCCATCGGTGCCAAGCGCCGCCGCCTGCACCGCATCGGGATCGCTCAGCATGGAAAACAGCACCTCCACCCGGGAGGCCACATCCGCCGGGCTCTCGCAGACCGTTGCCCCCTGCGCCTCCAGACCGGCGGTCTTCGACCGCGTGCGGTTGTATACAAAGAGCTCGTGCTCCGGCGACACCAGGTGTGCCGCCATCCGCGAACCCATGAGTCCCGTTCCAACGAATCCAATGCGCATGATCTGTCACTCCTTGCCTCCATAGGTACCAACGATCGCGGGGAACGGCAAGGCGCGGCGAGACGCGTCAGGCGGAATCCGTGGCCCCACCGCACACTTGACACGCGATAACATATGCAATCAAATGCATATGTTATGCACACCGTCCTCGCCGCGTTCAACGCGGTCGCCGATGAGACTCGATTGCGGATTCTGCGCATCCTGCTCCGGGCGGGTACGCCGCTGTGCGTGGCGGAGCTCGTGGATATCGTGCGAAAGCCGCAGTACGCGGTGTCGCGGGCGCTGTCGCAGCTGGTCGAGGCGGGCCTGGTGACCGAGGAGAGACGGGGCAAGCTTCGCTTCAACGCCCCGCGGGCGAGCGACACGACCGAGCACCTGTTTCCCCTGGTGGAGTCGGTGGACGGCGCTACGGAGCCCTTCGCGGTGGACGACGATCGACTGCGGTGGCGACTTGATTTGCGACGCGGAAACGAGTGCACCGTGACCTACACGGCCGGTTACGCCCCCGATGGCTACAAGACGAGGAGGAATCGCTTGGCGAAGGACGAGAAACGGAAGGTCCTGTTCATCTGCGTGCACAACACCGCCCGCAGCCAGATGGCGGAGGCCTATCTGCGCCACTTCGCCGGCGACCTCTTCGAAGTGGAAAGCGCGGGGCTCACTCCGGGAACGCTCAACCCGTACGTGGTGCGGGTCATGCAGGAGGAGGGATTCGACATCTCCGACAACGTGCCGCAGAGCGTGTTCGACCTCTACCGGGCCGGACGGACCTACACCACTGTGGTGACCGTCTGCAGCCGCGAGGCGGAAGAGGGCTGTCCCGTGTTCCCGGGACCGGTCCGGCGCCTCAACTGGCCGTTTCCGGACCCCGGGCAGTTTACCGGAAGCGACGAGGAGATCCTTGCGCAGACCCGCGAGGTTCGCGACCGGATTCGTGAGACCGTGAAACGGTTTGCAGAGCGATACCGAAAGGAGCACCAGCGATGAGTGAGAAGACCCGTGTTCTGGCGATCTGTATCCACAACAGCGCCAGGAGCCAGATGACCGAGGAGTACCTGCGCGCGGAGTGCGGCAACGAGGTCGAGGTGATGAGCGCCGGGATCGAGCCGGGTACCCTGAATCCGGTGGTGGTGGAACTGCTGAAGGAGGATGGGATCGACATCACCGGCAAGCAGACCCGCAGTGCCTTTGATCTGCACGACCAGGGCTACCGCTTCGACTATGTGATTGCGGTGTGCGATCCCGAGGCGGCGGAACGCTGTCCGATCTTCCCGGCGGAGAAAAAGCGGCTCCACTGGCCTTTTCCGGATCCGTCGAAGGCGACCGGGACGCTCGAGGAGAAACTGGCGTACATTCGTCCGATCCGTGACCAGATTCGGACGCAGGTTGCGCAGTTCTGCCGCGATCTGCGCGCCGGTACGCTGTAGAGCAGAACCCGAGAACGGTGCACGCGCCCGGCAGCGCCGGCTGACGCCTGCCGGCGCGCTACACCGCCTTGAGACGGTACCCCACCCCGCGGACGGTCTCGATGAACTTCCCGTGCTCGCCGAGTTTCTTTCGCAGTCCCAGAATCTGCACGTCAACCGACCGTTCCGTGACCGGGTAGTCCTTGCCCCTCACGGCATCGATGATCTTGTTGCGAGAGAACACCCACCCGGGGTTGTACATCAGGAACTCGAGGATCGAGAACTCCGTCGCGGACAGCGTCACCTCGCGATCGTCGCAGTGTACCTCGTAGCGCGTGAGATCCATGGTGATTCCGTGGGCGTTCAGCTTTTCCACCCCCGCGGGCTGGTCGGGATCGCGCTTCTTCCGGATCGCCGCCCGAACCCGGGCGATAAGCACCTTCGGGCTGAACGGCTTGGTGACGTAATCATCGGCGCCGATCTCCAACCCCGCCACGATGTCGGCGTCCTCCGACTTTGCGGTGAGCATCACCACGGGAATGCCGCGAGTTGCACTGTCCGACTTGAGCCGGCGGCATACCTCGGTTCCGTCGATGCCCGGAAGCATGAGATCGAGGATGATCGCGTCCGGCCGCAGATCGGTCGCCGCCGCAAGGGCGTCCTCGCCGGTACCCACCGCCTGTACGGCGAACCCGTCCTTTTTCAGGTTGTAGCGGATCAGCTCCTGAATATCGACCTCGTCATCAACGACAAGGATTACGTCCCGACTCATGTGCACCCCATCCGTTACAGTTTGTTGAGTTCCTGGTGATAGCCGGACTTGGCGTACACGATCCACTCGCACATGTTGGCCACGTGGTCGCCGAGTCGCTCCAGGAAACGGTTGAGAAAGATCAGCGCGGTCCCCTCTTCGGTCCGATCGGGGTTGTCCTTGATGATCCCGATGAGCGTCTGGTACATCGCCCGGTGCATCTCATCGATCTGGTCATCGCGGCGGGCAACGTTCCGCGCGCTCTCCGGATCGTGGTTTACGTAGGCGGTGATCGAATCGTGCACCATTCCGATTCCCATCTCCGTCATTTCGCGAAACCGCGGCAGGGTCCCGCGAAAGGCGGCGTCGGTGAGTTCGTCCATGACCCGCACCAGATGGCGGGCATGATCGCCGATGCGCTCGAGGTCCGAGGCGATCTTCATCGCCACCAGTATCTCCCGAAGGTCCGTGGCCACGGGCTGTTCGGTGGCGATCATCTCGGTACAGCGACGGTCGATCTCGAACTGCAGCGCGTCGATCTTGTCGTCTTCGCGCTTGACCGTCTCCGCCAGATCCCGGTCGTCGTTGGTAACCGCCGTGAGCGCCTTTTGCAGCGCCTCCTCCACCAGGGTTCCCATGCGGAGGACGGCCTGATACATCTCGTGAAGCTGTTCCTGAAAATGGTGTCGTACGTCCATAGTCTGTTCCTTCGTCGGAAGCCTCAACCGAAGCGGCCGGAAATGTACGCCTCGGTTCGCTCTTCTTTGGGATTGAAGAAGATATCCTTGGTGAGCCCCGACTCGATGATAACACCCTGGTAGAAAAACGCGGTCTGGTCGGAGACGCGCCCCGCCTGCTGCATGTTGTGGGTCACGATCACGATCGTGTAGTTGTTCTTGAGCTCCGAGACGAGATCCTCGATCTTGGAGGTCGAAATCGGATCCAGCGCGCTGGTCGGTTCGTCCATGAGGATGACGTCCGGTTCGACGGCGATCGCCCGGGCGATACACAGCCGCTGCTGCTGCCCTCCGGACAGCCCCAGCGCCGGCTTGTGCAGGCGATCCTTGGCCTCATCCCAGAGCGCCGCCTGTTTCAGGCTCTGCTCCACGATCTCGTTCAGCCGGCTCTTGTTCTTCATGCCGTGGATGCGGGGACCGTAGGCCACGTTGTCGTAGATCGACATCGGGAACGGGTTGGGTTTCTGGAATACCATACCGATGCGCTTGCGCAGTTCGATCACGTCGAAATCGCGGTAGATGTCCTGACCGTTGTAGGTGACCTGACCGGTAATCGTGACGCCATCGATGACGTCGTTCATGCGGTTGAGAACGCGGAGAAAGGTCGATTTTCCGCAGCCCGACGGCCCGATCAGCGCCGTGGCCTCCCGGGAGTTGATGTCCAGGCTCACGGACTCCAGCGCCTGAAAGTCGCCGTAGAACAGATCGAGGTTCTCAACGCGGATCTTGGTTTCGGTTGCCGTGTTGTCGCTCATGCGTGTGCTCCTGATGCTCCTATTGTCCGGCCATACGGTTGAGACGGCCGATGAGTCTGGTGGTGGTGTAATTGACGAGGAAGACGATGACCACGAGGATCGTCGCCGCCGCGAACGCGTTGGGCAGGGAGACGTTCTCCCTGATCAGCATGTAGAGATGCACCGACAGAACCCGCATCGGCGAGTTGATGCTGTGGAGCAGCGCCAGGTTACTGCCGAGGGTGTAGAGGATCGCCGCCGTTTCGCCCACCGCGCGTCCGATGCCCAGAATGACGCCGGTGAGGATACCCGGGGACGCCGCCGGCAGTACGACCCGGAAGATCGTCTGCAGCTTGGTTGCGCCGAGGGCCAGGGATCCATCGCGGATGTCGCGGGGGACCGACTTGAGCGCCTCCTCGCTGGTGCGGATCACCGTGGGCAGGATCATGAGCGTCAGGGTGAGCGTTCCGGAAATGAGCCCTGTCTTGAATCCGAGGAACTGGGCAAAGAACACCATCCCGAAGAGCCCGAAGATGATCGACGGAATACCCGCGAGCGTGTCGGTTCCGAGGCGAAGCAGGTACACCAGCCTGCCCTGCTTCGAATACTCGATGAGGTAGATCGCCGCGGCGACACCGATCGGCGTGGCGATGACGATCACGAACAGCACCATCGCGAGCGTGTTGATGATGATGTAGCTCAGGCCCCCGACGGCGCCGGCCCGACTCGGGGCGTGAAACAGGAGCTGCGGTCGCAGGTTGAGCCAGTGGGTGATCCGCTCGACCTGCAGGATCGGGAGGTCGCGGTCCATCGCCTCCTTGGTTCGTATGATGCCGATCGCGCCCGGGGTTTCCATGACCGTGTTGATGTACTCGTCCAGCCCGTCGGCGGTGACGGCGTTTTCCCGGATCGGCGCGTCGGAGGCGTCGTCGTAGACATCGTCAAAATACGCCCACAGCGCGTCGGGGTTCGCCGGCACCACCGGCACCGCCGGAAGCGGGTCGTAGACGCCGGGGATGTTGTTCTGCAGATCCTGTTCCTGCACCACGATCCCGGGACCGCCGACGTCACTCCACGCCGGCGCCGCCCCGGAGATGAGATCCGCAACCTGCCCCAGCTTGAGGTGGTCCAATCGGCGGCCGCCCTGCAGCTGAAGGATCTCCGGATTCACGATGACGGTACTCTGCAGGAGGCCGATCACTTTCCCGTGCCGCAGCCCCTCCGCCATCTCCGACGGAACGAGGGCGATCGTGCCGTCGTTTTCCGCCAGGATCGACTGAATCTCCTCCGCCGACCCGGCGTAGGTCACGTCGTCACCGTAGAAATCGAAGGTGCGCCCCTCCGACAGCACAAACGCCTCCGCCTTGGCGGCGAACCCATCTCCGTCGTAGACGACCGCCGTGGTCTGCCGGTTCTGGGTTGTGAGGTACCCGAGGAACGGCAGGCGACCGGTGTAGATCTCCTCGAGTTTGGGGAATGTGATATCCCGGATACGCATGGAGCGTTCCACCACGATGGACATCGTCGTGCCGTCTTCGGCGATCGGAACGCGCTCTTCCACGTAGGGTGTCACGGGGAAATCCTGCACCTTCCGGGTGTAGAAGCCGTTGAAGAGGATATAACCCACGATGAGCACCAGCGTGAGGATCGTGACCCCCGCCGCGGCCCAGATGACGCCCTTGGCGATCGCCTGCTGCCGGCGAACGCGAATCGTGTGCGGCGCCAGATACGCCCGGGCGGCAGCCTTGCTTGAAACCTGAGAGTGTGTCGACATCGTTACTGCACCTTGATGGAGGACCTGCGGGTGATGATCTGCGTGACCAGGTTGAGAATCAGGATAAACGCAAACAGGACGATCGCCGTGGTGAAGAGCGCCACGCGGTGGTCATCGGCGGCGTAGCCCATGTCGTTGACGACCGCCATGGTGAGCGTTCGCACCCGGGAGCGGAACCCTTCGGTGGGGATCGTCGGCTGGTTGCCCGCCACCATGAGCACCGCCATCGTCTCGCCGATCGCCCGCCCCATGCCGAGGATGACGCCGGTGATGATCCCGGAGCGTGCCGCCGGGATGAGCACGCGAATGATCGTCTGCCAGTGCGTGGACCCGATGGCGAAGGAGCCGTCGGCGAACTCGCGAGGCACGGAGCGGATCGACACCTCGGTGATGTTGATGATCGTCGGCAGCGTCATCACCGCAAGGATCACGGAGGCGGAGAAGGCGTTGTAGTTCACGATCGGGTCGTCGAAGTTCTGCAGGAAAAACCCGATCATCATGACGCCGAAGAAGCCGTAGACCACCGATGGAATCCCGGCAAGGATCTCGGTCGCGCTGCGGAGGATCTTCTGCGCCCGCCCGCGGGCGATCTCGGCGATAAACACGCCCACGGCGATCCCGATCGGAACCGCCAGCACCAGGGCTCCGGCGGTGACAAACAGCGATCCCACGATAAACGGCATGATTCCGTACTTGGGAGGGGTGTCCGTGGGAAACCACTCCGTACCGAAGAAGAACTCGAAGAAGGTCGGCGGCGGGTAGTCCGTGGCCGAGTGAAAGAAGAGCGGGAGTCCTTCGATCAGAATAAAGAGCGTGATGAAGATGACGCTGAGGATCGAGGCCAGGGCGCTCACGAAGAACAGGGTCTCGACCGTGCGTTCAAACTGCTTCCGAAATTTCAATGCTACTCTCCGTGTGTTCCGAACGTCGTGGCACCGTACGTGGCGGGCGTGCAAACTATGTTAGAGGCGTGTTAGAAAACGGTTAAAACCAAACGCAAAAAAAAGTGGCCGCCCCGGGAGGCGGCCACCGATGTTCAGATCCGACTCGCGGTGCTCAGTTCACCGGGAGATAGCCGGCCTCGGCCACGATTTCCTGACCGCGGTCGCTGAGCAGAAAGTCGATGAAGACCTTCGCGTCGCCCTCGGGCTCGCCGACCGTCGCGACGTTCAGCGGGCGGCTGATCGGATAGGACCCGTCGATCACGTTCTCGATGTCGTCCTTTACGCCGTTGATCGAGAGACTGCGGCCGCCGGCCTCGCGAAGGCGGGGCAGGACGTTGAGGGACGCATAGCCGATCGCGTACGGGGTCTGCGCAACCATGGTAGCCATGTTTCCGTTGGACTCGGTGACCAGAGCATTCAGCGTGAACTCGGCCTCGTCGCCGTAGACCGCCTCCAGCACCAGCTCGAGGAACGCGCCGCGGGTACCACTGGCCTCGTCACGGTTGACAACCACGATCTCCTGGTCCGGTCCACCGAACTCGCTCCAGTTGGTGACCTCGCCGGTGAAGATCGACGCGACCTGCTCGATCGTCATGTCGTCGACGGGCACGTCGCCGTTCACGATCACGGCGAGTCCATCGGTGGCGATCTGCGTCGGAACCGCACCACCCTCGAGCTCGCTGTCCTTGAGCTTCCGGCTGGCCGCGCCCAGGTCGTAGGTCCCGTCGAGGAGACCACGGATACCGGCGGACGAACCGGGGGCGTCGTAGCTCAGTTCGGCGTTGGAATCGACTTCACTGCGGTAGATTTCCATGGCGCTGGTGATGATCGGCTCAACGGTGGTGGATCCACCCATGGACAGACGGATAGACTGCTGACCGCCGTCGCCCATATCTCCACCGGCCTCCTGCTGTCCACCGGCGAACACGAGGCCCGCCACCATCAAAAGACTCAGCAACACAATTGCCTTTTTCATCGTTTTCCTCCTTACGGGAAACCAGAAAGTGTTCGTAAACGTTGGCGCCAGTTAATTCCTGCGCTGTGAGTCTTTTGTGAGGGAACTGTTAGATTCTCATGAGGAGCCGAACGCGAGGCGCCGCCAGAGCCGTTCCATCGGGCCCTGCCCGAATCGCCGGGACCACCACCGCGCCCCCACCGTCTGCAGCATCACGACTCCCAGGACGATAATCCACAGTTGCAGGCGCCCCAGGGCGCCCCACAGCTGCGGCGCCACCGCGATGAAGTACCCGACCAGAAGGACGCTCTGACTGAGATACACGGTGAAGGCCATGCGACCGGTGGTCTGCAGGCGTGTCCGCAGGTGGGGAGCACGCTCACTGTCCGCCCACCGCACCAGTCCGGCGGCGTACCCGAGGGCCATGAGAAAACCTGGAATCATCATGATGCTCATGGTGGCGGCGGCGGCGCTGCTGTCGAGTCCCACCCGGAAGCGGAACCACAGAACGCCCGCGGCGGCGACCGCCCCACCCGCCGACCACGGCAGCACCCGGCGCCACGCCTCGCGATCGGTGAAGAAGCCGCGACGGTACAACGCGATGCCGAACGCCATGAGCCCGGCTGTGTGCCAGAAGAGGGTCAGGGGGATTGCAGCGAGGAGCTCGGCGTATGCCGTGGCGTTGGCGGTCGCACGCCCCGTCCCCGTCCACGTTGCCCGGAGCGATGCGAGATCCGCGGAGCTGTAGGGAAGGGTCGGCACCTCCATCAGATTGTCTCCGGTCGCCAGCGATGCGGCGATGGCGGCGCCCAGGGCGAGCTGCCCGACGAGCACGAACGCGACCCCGACCCGCACCAGTCGCCGCACGGGCCAGTCGACCCAGTGCAGCACCACGAAACCGGTCACGGCGTACAGCGCCAGCACGTCTCCGGACCAAATGAGAAACCCGTGGGCCAGGCCGAACAGCAGCAGCCAGCCCAGCCGACGCCGGAGCATCGGCCGCGGGTTCACCCCGAGCCGCACGAACCGATCGGCCTGAATGGCCAGTCCCACGCCGAACAGGATGCTGAACAGGGAAATGAAGCGACTCTCCACCAGCAGGCTCTGGACCACGTAGACGGCATAGTCCGCGACACCGGCGCCCTCGTACCAGCCGGGAACGGAATAGGCGACCTCCGGGGCCGCCATGCTCATGATGTTCATGAACGGTATTCCCAGGATCGCCACACCGCGGATCAGGTCGAGACTGCCGATGCGCTCCGACACTTCCATAGGGAGCAAAGGTAGCGCCTGCCGGGTCCGTCGGCTACTGCGGTACCGCTGGCTACTGCGGTACCGCCGGTGTCAACGCGCCGAATGCGAGCCCCGCCAGAGTGGACAGGACCACCACAAGCGCCACGTACGTCACGGTTTTCCGCACACCGAGTTCCCCGCCGATCACCAGCAGAGACGGCAGCGAGAGCGACGGGCCGGCGAGCAGCAGTGCGAGCGCCGGACCGGAGTTCATGCCCGCCCCGAGAAGCCCCTGCATGATCGGCACCTCCGTGAGGGTGGCGAAGTACATGAGCGCCCCGGCGACCGAGGCGAACAGGTTGCTCGCCAGGGAGTTAGTGCCGACGGCGGCAACGATCCAGCGCTCGGGGATCAGCGCCGCGTGTCCCGGTCGTCCGAGAAGAAATCCCGCAACGAGGACGCCGGCGAACAGGAGCGGCAACGTCTGCACCGCCAGGTCACGGCTTGCGGCGCTCCAGTCACGAATGTCGGAGCGCGAGAACCACCGCACCAGGGCCACTGCGAGCACGATTGCCAGCGCCGCCACGATCGCATACTTCCATCGGTAGAGCGCGTCCCACCAGGCGACGGCGCCACCGCTGGGCGCCCAGTTCAAAAACACCAGAATCGCCACCATCACCCCCAGGAACGTCGACATCTGCCGCATGCCACGCTGTCCCGAGGTGTCCACCGCCTGGAACATCGCCCGGTTGGTGACACGGTTTCGATCCTCGTTGCGAAAGAGCAGGTGCATCAGGCCGCCGATGAGCGCGGCGAACACGATCGCCCCTACGGCGCGGGCGATCCCGAAGCGCGGGCCAAGCACGCGGGCGGTGAGGATGATCGCCAGGATGTTGATCGCCGGTCCGGAGTACAGAAAGCTCACCGCCGGACCCAGGCCGGCACCCTTGCGGTAGATGCCCTTGAAGAGTGGAAGAACCGTGCACGAGCACACCGCCAGAATCGTCCCGGAGACGGAGGCGACGCTGTAGGCGACGAGTGGCGGCGCGTCGGGGCCAAGATACGCGATCACCGACTGCTGATTGAGGAACACGGTGATGGCGCCGGCGATGAAGAACGCGGGGACCAGACACAGCAGCACGTGCTGCCGCGCGTACTCGCCGAGCATCAGGACCGACTCGTTGACTGCCGAGGAGACCCTCGCCGCCTCCCAGGGAACAAAGGCGGCCGCGGCGAACACGGCGACCATCGCCACCAGAACGCGGTTCTGCCGGGTGTCCCAGAACCGTCTGAGAACCGCGGCGACGCCGTGCCGCGTGTCGCCGAGATCGGGGGCTGTACCTGTCGTCGCCACTGCGGGCCCAGCGGTTGTGGATCGCGAGGTACTCATGAGCTACACGTTCGCCGGCCGGAGGAGCTCGGTGATCTCCTCCACCGACGCCACCGTTCCCGAGCTGCGCACCTCACCGTCGACCGCCAGCGCCGGGGTGCGGAGCACGCCCATCTCCAGAATCCGGTCGGAGTCGGTGACCTCCTCGAAATCCGCCTCGATGCCGAGCGCCGCCGCCGCCGCCCGGGCGTGTTCTTCCAGTTTTCTGCAGTTGGGGCATCCGCCACCAAGAATCTGAATCGTCATGAGAGGTTCCTTTCGAAGTAGTATATTTGGCAATTCAACCAAATAGGCACGTCGTGTCAACCGGACTTTTGACCTGCCGGCGCATTATTGGCTATATTTGCAACTATTCATGATGACCGAACAGGATCAGTTGAGAGCAGAGACCCGGGCTGCCGTTCTCAAGGCGCTTGCCCACCCCACTCGCATTTTCATCGTTGAAGTGATCGACCGTGAAGGGCCCCAGTCGGTACAGAAACTCGCCGCCATGGTCGACGCCGACACCTCCACCGTGTCGCGACACCTCTCGGTCCTGAAGAACGCGGGCATCCTCCGGGACCGCAAGGACGGCACGACGGTGTTCTATTCGCTCTCCTGTGGCTGCATCGGCGGTTTCATGGACGGGCTGGAGGGGCTGCTTCGTGCTCGGCGCATGCGGGACCAGGAAGCCTGGGCCGCAACACTGCCCGGGGAATAGCCACCGACGAGACGCCCGGCGGTGCCCGCGGCCGGTGTATACTGACCGCGTGAACCCATCCCACACAGAGTACGTCCAGCGGATCAACCGCACCATGGACTATATCGACCGTCACCTGCACGAGCCGCTTCCCCTGGAAACGCTCGCCGGAGTTGCGGCGTTTTCGAAGTACCACTTTCACCGCATCTTCTACGCCCACGTGGGCGAAACACCGGGGCAGTACGTGCAGCGTCTGCGGGTAGAAAAAGCGGCCGTGCTTGTGGCTGCCCACCGAGACCGCAGTATCACCGACATCGCCTACTCCGTCGGGTTTCGGGACGTGGCGGCGTTCTCGCGCGCGTTCCGTCTTGCCCACGGCGTGTCCCCCAGCGCCTACCGGACCCGTCGTCGCAATCTCAGCACAACGGATCGCAAGAACGGCACAGCGACGCACACGGGGGCCGACTACACTGCCGGTATGAGCACATCACCCATGAAACCGATGCCGGCCTCGTCGGTCGCCATCGTGGACAAACCCGAGATGACCGTGGCCTACGTGCGCCATACGGGACCCTACTTCGGCGACGAACTGCTGTTCCAGCGGCTGTTCTCCACCCTCTACACGTGGGCACAGCCGCGGGATCTCATCCGCCGCGGGGAGACCGAGGAGATCGTGGTATATCACGATGACCCTGACTCCGTTGCGCCTGAGAAGCTCCGGATCAGCTGCGGTATTTTTGTTCCCGCCGAAACCGAGGTGAGCGGCGAGATCGGGAAAATGACGATTCCGGCGGGTCGGTACGCCGATGCGCGGTTCGAGGTGGACGCCACCCAGTTCGGCGCGGCCTGGCAGTGGGTCTACGGCGTCTGGCTCCCCGAAAGCGGCTATCAGCCTGATGACCGGCTGTGCTACGAACGCTACCTCGACTCCGAACCGGACGCGACCATCGACGGCACCACCGGCCGCCGGTTCGTGGTCGACATCTGCGTGCCGATCACGCCTCTGTAGGACGCGGGCCTGGTATGTCACTCCCTGCGCTCGTCACCCCCGGGCAGGTCACCTCCCAGGTCGACGCCTGCGGCACGGAGTGCGGGGAGGATGTCCGTCAGTGACAGGACCTCCAGCGGAGTCACGACGCTCCGACCCCGATCACTGCCCGGTACCGTTCCGCGCAGAAGCATCTCTGCGGCCAGCGCCGGGAGAACCGCGGTTGCGCGTTCGGTATCGTCGCTGCGAATCCAGCCGTCGCGGGTTTCGTGGCGGCCCCGGATCCGCACCTGCACAACGGCCCCCTGCGGGCCGCCTTCGCCGTCCCGCGCACCGGATCCAGCGTCCGCGGCGGTCGGTGTCGGGTCCGACGTCGTGGTCGATGCCGAGGCGTGCGCGATCCTCTGCAGCAGACGGCGACTCCACGCCATGAGGTCCGGCCGCAGCAGCCGAACGACGGCGGCGTGATACCAACGGGGAACGGTCTGCCCGTGGGCGGAGATCCCGGAGCGAGCGTCCCGGAGGTCGTAGCGCCCGGCGAGCACCGGCACCTCGAGTTGCGGCCACACCATCACGGACTGCGCGCCGAACGGCGCCGGCATCATCCGCGTCACCGTCGTCCCGGGAACAACGCGCCGCCACCGACCGCCCCGCATCTCCCGAAGGGGGTGCGCCATCTCCAGAATGCCGGTCAGCGTCTGGGCGGTGCCCCCGCCGGCGGGATTCGCACCCATCGCGAGCCATACCTCGACCGACCGCGGGCGTTCCACCTGCCGGAGCAAATGATCGGCCGCCAGACCGGAGACGCCGGGGTACAGCCCCCAGCCGGTGCCGACAACGGATGTGCGTCCCGCCGGTCGCCCATGGCCGGACGCCGCCAGTCTCCGGCGATGCTCGTCCTCCGACGCGATATCCAGGTAGTGGACGCCGGCACTCCGTGCCTGGTCGGCGATCCGGCGTCCATACAGGAGATAGGGCCCCACGGCGTTCACCACCACGCGGCACCGGGCCAGACCCGCCGCCACGTCCTCCGGTCGTGCCGCATCGATCGCCATCGCGGACACCGACGGTTCAGGTCCGCGGCCCCGGGAATGGACCGCACCGGCGACCGCCTCCCTGAGTGGCCCAATACGACGCCCCGCCGCAACCACCGACAACCCCCGCGCCAGCAGCGCGTCCAGGATCGCCCGTCCCGCCAGACCGTAGGACCCGAGGAGCAGGACGTCAGCCGGCATAGCACCCCCTCACGACCGCGTTTCCTTCATGCCGAGCAGGCGCAACCCGTTGGCGACGACGACGAGGGTGCTCCCTTCGTGGACAACGATCGCGGGACCGATTGACGCCACACCGGTGATTGCGGCGACAAGGAGCAGTCCCATCACGCCGAGTGAGATCACCAGGTTCTGGACGATCGTCCGTCGTGCACGGCGGCTGAGCTCCACGGCAAAGCCCAGTTTCCCCAGCTCGTCCGCCATGAGGGCGACGTCGGCGCTCTCGAGCGCCACGTCCGTTCCCCCGGCGCCCATGGCGATGCCCACGGTGGCGCGGGCCAGGGCGGGGGCGTCGTTCACCCCGTCACCGACCATCGCGACCGCACCGTGCCGTTCCGCGAGGTCTTCCACCGCCGCGACCTTGTCTTCGGGAAGCTGTTCCGGACGGCATTCGTCGATTCCGACTCCGGCGGCGATCGCCTCCGCGGTGGCGCGGGTGTCACCGGTCACCAGAACG
>MDTD01125610.1_pt1 | contig 23534 bp, 24 predicted proteins | sample 811221 | NCBI WGS metagenome assembly MDTD01 (sample SAMN05326646, study PRJNA326480) | marine metagenome | isolation source: seawater | place: Pacific Ocean: South West | collected 2011 | reverse complement strand
CGCATTCAACTTCAAGCAGGGCAAAGCCTCTGCTGCTGATTCTTGGCTGAATATCAAGCCCCTTACCAACCGAATTGTTGCAGACATTCTCACCGCTGCTGCCATTGAGGCTGAACGCAGGGATAGTACCATAGCCAAAGGCGGTACACCGAAATGGGCGCAGGGGTGGTTGACCGAGCGCCGCTGGGAAGATGAGGTTTACCAGACAAACACAATCGCCCCCAAAACCAAAACTACCGAAGAAATACAGGCCGAAATTCAGGAGAAAATGTCATGAACAGTTTGCTTGATCGGGTTCCCCCTCATAACTCCGATGTGGAAGAGTCAACCCTTTCCGCCCTGTTGATAAACAATGCCGGGTTTGAGGATCTTGGTGGATTGTCTCCGGATGACTTTTACAGGGGCCAAAACAAAGAAATCTTTCGGGCCATGCTTTCCCTGCGGAAGAAAAAACAGCCCGTTGATTTGGTTACAGTGAGTAACGAGTTGCAATCCACAGAAAAGCTGGAACAGATCGGAGGCCCTGCCTACCTGGTTAAGATTTCAGATGAGGCCCCGGTCGCCATGAATGTGGGGCAGTATGCTGAGATCATCCGGAACATGTCCATGGTTCGCAAGACCATTCAGGTTGCAACCGGCATCGTTGAGGAAGGGTTTATCACCCGTGACGCCGAAGATTACATTGGTAAGGCCCAGGCAGATATTCTTTCTATCCAGACAACAAGCAGCAAAGACAAATTCCACAGCCTTGGGGATTTGATGTTGGCGGCCGTCGAAAGGATTGAGGCAGCCCAGAAGCAGGAAACGGAACTCGGGCTTAAATTGGGGATGCCAACACTGGACAACTTCATCCAGGTTTTTGGATCCAAACTCATGATTTTGGCCGGGCGCCCAGGGATGGGGAAGACTGCTTTGGCCCTGTCCATCGCAAAGCATTTGGCGTGGCAGCGGGTCAAGGTTGGTTTTTTGTCAATCGAGATGGATAAAGAGTCCTTGGCCGACCGGATACTGAGTGGTGAGTCAAATATCAATGCCATGTGCTTCTATGCCAAAGACACGATAAAGGGCCGGTCCTGGCAAGACATTACAGATGCGGCCAGCGCTCTACATGATTTGCCGCTATATGTTGACGACGCTGAGTGTAAGATCCAGGACGTCGAGCGGAAATGCCGGAAGCTGAAACGGATGGGGTGCCAAATGATCTTCATCGATCAGCTTTCCAAGATCAAGGGTCAGGCCGGGCAGTCAAAATTCGATCAGTATTCGGATAACTGTTCCGCCATTGCCCTGTTAAAAAAAGAACTCCGTATCCCAATCATGCTGCTTTGTCAGCTCAACAGGAACACTGAGACACGTCAGGACAAGCGGCCGGAAATGGCAGATTTAAAACAAACCGGGATGATTGAAGAGGATGCGGATATGGTCTTCCTGCTCTACAGACCAGGGTATTACAACGAAAATATACACCAGGCAAACACAGAAATAATTTTGGCGAAAAATAGGCAAGGCGCGAAGGGTGTTGAACAACAGGTTTTTTTTAATGATAAGCGCGGCATGTTTCAGATGGTCCCATGAGGAGATTACAATGAATTTACTTTGCATAGACCCAGGCACAACCCATTCCGGCGTAGTCATTTTTGACGGGAAATCAGTATCTGACGTCGGCACCGAAGTGGAAAATGGATGGCTACTCAACGCCATCGGCCTTATGGATGCAGACCACATGGCCATCGAAATGGTCGCCTGCTACGGAATGCCGGTTGGCAAAGAAACCTTTGAGACGTGTGTATGGATCGGGCGTTTTATCGAGAAATTCCGGGGTGACCACACCAAGGTTTTCAGGAAAGATGTAAAGCTCAATCTGTGTAATTCTATGAGGGCCAAAGACGCCAACATCCGCCAGGCCATCCTTGACCGGTTCCCGGCGACGGGCGGCGGCAAAACTCCGCAGATCGGCATCAAAAAGCAGCCGGGGCCATTATTCGGTGTTTCAAAACACGCATGGTCAGCCCTGGCCGTTGGGTTGACCTATTTTGATATGCAGCGGGTGGCCGCATGATCGAGCTACACGACTGCGAAAGAAAGCCCGGCACCAGGGTTTCAGATCATCACTGCATCAAGCGGCAGAAGTTCTTAGAAAAGAAAAATTGTAAGACCGGCTGGTCTGCATGGCAGTTCAGAGACATAGAAAATCTTTGCAAGGACTGCCCAACAGGCGTGGCCTTGTACCAGAATTCGAAAGGAGAAAAAGACATGAGGCAGTGCGAGGATTGCGGCAAACACCACCCACCGACAGAGGAGTTTTTCCGGAAAGCTGGCCGTGGTTTATCCAGGACTTGCCGGGCATGTGAAGGAACGGAAAATTGGCCAATAAATAAAAAACCTGAATATGCTGATCAGCCTGAGGTTAAGGTCGAGAGGAAAGCAGCCGTTGCAAAATCCGCAACAGTTGAGCCGGAAGCCAAGCCAGTGACAACCGACAATGAAAAATTGTTAGTTGAAACCAAAGCCTGTGCCTATGAGAGGTGCGGCAAGATCATCACCCGCCGCCCTGAAACCTCGGATAATGCATGGGACCGCCGGAAGTATTGCTATGACGGGAATTGTGCCAAGAGGGCCGAGCTTGAGCAGGAGGCCAGGCGCAGAAAGCTGCAGCGTAAGGGCAAGGCATTTGACCAGGACCAGGCGGAGAGCATTGCTCGTGAGATCATCACGAAGGAGCTGGAATACCTGTCTTCCCTGGGGTTGGATATTGACGTAAAGATGGCCCAGACTGTGTGTGAGCGTGTCAGCGTTGAGTGCTGCCGGCAGATGATGGGGGCTGCGTAGCATTGGGATTATGGCCCGGCACTGCCCCTTGTGTCGGGCTTTCAAGGAAGGAAGCAGGCAATGACCGAACAAAAGATGGGCTGGATAAGTGGCTGGAAGATGATTGCTGAATACTGTGATGTCACAGAGGCCACAGTGAAGCGGTATGCCCGCGAAAAAGATATGCCTGTTAGACGTCTTGGGAATAAGGTTTTTGCGATTCCTGGAGACCTCGACAAGTGGCTGCGAGAAAAAACTTGCTAATGTATGCTCTTTACCCCTTCTTTACCCTCCCAGTACCCCCTGTATACCCCCGAAACACCCCCTCTCTAAGGTTTGCACACCACCACATTCCCCCGGTAAAATAAAGCATCTTTTACCGGGGGAGTGCCCCAATGAAGCGTAAGTGTGAAAATCTGGAGAATAATTATGAAACGGTTGACCAGTTTTTAGAGCGGGGAGGGAAGATCATCCAATACCCAATCCCGAAATCAATCAGGTGTAAATACCTTGAACCCAAACACACACGGCCCAAGGGCATCCCGATGTTGCAGTCGGGCTGTTCTTGGGTTTGTGGTCTCCGGAGAGTGTGAGAATGGAGGCAATCGCCAACCTGATACGTGACTGGAAGTATGGCATAGGCGGCGCCTGGGGGTTGTTTGTCTCAAGATGGCTGACATGCCCAAAGGATCTCCTGGTTTGGTTGTCCATTCTGCTTGTGCTTACCCAGCTGGCGCATGCCGGATATAGGTTTCTGCTCTGGATGCGTAGGGGAGAAACAAAATGAGGCCTTGGAGCGTTTGCGGGTCCTTTCTGGAGGCTTCATTAATACGGTTTCGGGAGGCACGATGTTTCTCCAGAGACAGGTTCGAAAAAGTTGGTTCGTTTTGAGAGGCGAGGGTGTCCAAAACAGAATGGTTAAAAATTCCAGAATACGCAAAACGGGTTGCAAAAACTCCGCAGTATATTCGGCGCTTGGTGAAGAACGGGAAAATTACCAAGAAGGCTTTAAAACTTGATGGCAAACGATTTCTTATAGACCCAGCGCAGGCAGATGAGGACCTGGCGGCAAACACCTCGCACGTGAATAAAAAGCCGCCCGTGAAACAACCGAAAAAGGAAACAAAGCGAACCAAAAAGGAAACGGTTTCGGATGAGGAAAAGAAACAAACAATTCAGGAAGCAGGGCTCGAAAACCTGGTGTCTCTTGCCGAAGCCCAAAAGCTTAAAGAAAACTATGTTGCAGCTCTTAAAAAATTGGAGCTTGAAGAAAAGCGCGGGGATCTGCTGCGACGAGATGAAGTCGAAAGGGCAGAGGCCGAGCTTGTGCTCTCTGCAAGGACAAAAATCCTCTCAATCAAGGGGACTTTGGCACCTCTTCTCAAGGAATTTATCAATGACCATGAGAATTTCGGCATTGCTATGCGTAGCGTTGATGATGTTCTGCGCGATACCCTGCAAGAGTTGGCCGATGGCGGATTCAGACACCAGGGTTAAAGACCTCTTCGAGCGGACCGTGGGGCTCTGGGCTCCCCCGGAACAGCTACTCCTTTCTGAGTGGTCCGATAAATACGCCCGGTTGTCCCCTGAATCCTCCGCAGATACCGGCCGGTGGACCAGTTATCCATACCAGAAGGGTATCCTTGACGCCTTAATTGACCCCTCCATTGAAATCCTTACATGGATGAAATCGGCCAGAGTGGGGTACACGAAGATTTTGAACTGGGACACGGCATTCCACATTGTTCAAGAGCCTTGTTCTCAGTTAATTGTCCAGCCCACGGTTGAAGACGCAGCCGGCTATTCCAAGGATGAGATTTCCCCAATGCTCCGGGATATGCCGGTGCTTTCGGGGCTGGTTGCAGAACCAAAGACCAGAGACTCCAAGAACACTGTTTTAAAAAAATCATATCCTGGTGGGATTCTGCACCTTGTTGGTGCCAACTCCGCAAGGGGCTTCCGTCGGATCACGGTCAAGCGGGTGAAATTTGATGAGGTGGACGGGTATCCACCGACTGCCGGTAATGAAGGTGACCAGATCCAGTTGGGCACGATGCGGTCAGAGACATTTTGGGACCGGAAAATAATCCTGGGCAGCACCCCAACAATAAAGGGTGCGTCCCGGATCGAAAAAAGCTTTCTTGAGTCGGACCAGAGATACCGGTTCCTGCCGTGCCCCCATTGCGGAGAGTTCCAGATTTTAAAGTTTCGGCAGATTAAATGGCCGAAAAATGAGCCTTGGAAGGCAAAGTATAAGTGTGAGTTTTGCGAAAAGCTGATCCCGCACTCTGCAAAGCGGAAAATGGATGAGAAGGGAGAGTGGAGAGCCACAAAACCCTTCCGTGGCCATGCCGGTTTTCATATCTGGGCCGGGTATTCGTACTCTCCGAACTCCACCTGGGCGCATATCGCTGAACGTTTTTTGAAGGTCAAAAAGGATGCGGAACAGCTCAAGACCTTTACAAACACAATCCTGGGTGAAACCTGGGAAGAGAGTGGAGACCAGCCGGAATGGACAAAGCTGGCGGCCCGGGCTGAACCCTATAAGATTCTGACCGTTCCGGCCGGTGGGTTGCTTCTTTGTGCCGGGGTGGACACCCAGGACAACCGCCTGGAAGTTGTGATCAAAGCTTTTGGGGCTGGTGAAGAAAATTGGACCATATATCACGGTGTCCTCTGGGGGGACCCAGACCAGGAAGGCCCTTGGAAGCAGCTTGATGAACTGCTTGTCAGGCCATATCAACACGAATCCGGGGCGGACCTTCACATCGTTTCCATGGGAGTTGATACCGGGGGGCACCGGACCCAGGCCGTTTACAACTACTGCCGCAACCGTGGGCCGATTGTTTTTGCCTTAAAGGGCGCATCCACACCAGGTAAACCGATTCTTAACAGACCGACAAAGCAGGACCTTGATTACATGGGGCATCAGATTAAAGGCGGCGTTGAGCTTTGGCCTGTCGGGACAGATACCGCCAAGGGCACGATTTACAACCGCTTGAAGCTGAAAGACGTAGGTCCCGGATATTATCATTTCCCCATCGGCCTTGATGATGAGTTCTATGAACAGCTTACAGCTGAGAAGCTTGTTAAAAAATACGTCAAAGGCTTCCCCCGGTATGAGTGGGTGAAAACCAGAGAAAGAAACGAGGTGCTGGACTGTGATGTCTACTGCTATGCGGCAGCCCTGAAAGCCGGGTTATCCCGGATAGACTGGGCGGACCTTCAGGCTACAGTCTACGGATCTGCACAGCAAGCAGAACCCCAGCAGCAAACCCAACAATTGGCGGTGGCCAAAAGCAATTGGATGTCGAGATGAGCTATACGCAAGATGACTTAAATTCGGTTCAGGCCGCGATATTGGACCTCGCAACTGGGAAGAGGGTTACAAAGGTCTCCTTTTCGAATGGTGAGGTGGTCGAGTATGGGCTTGCCAGCCTTGATGGGTTGAAAACTCTGAGGGCAACGATTCAGAGTGAAATCGACTCTGCCGCTGGCAACAAAAGCTTTTTCAGGGCCGTAACGAGCAAGGGCTTGTGATGATACTCAATCAGTACGGAAGGCCATATATGACGAACCCGACATATGAGGGGGCAAGCCAGTCCCCCAGGATGTCCGGGTTCATGGCACCAACCATCGGTCCAAACACTGCTTTGAGTGGAAACTTAAACACTCTTCGGGGCAGATCACGCCAAGCCATCCGGAACAACCCCCTTGCCAAAGGGGCGCAGGCCACAAAAACCGCCAATATGGTTGGAACCGGGATCACCCCCCGGTTCAATTTTAAAAACACCCCAGAGGTTAAGGCAGCCATTCAGGAGCTTTGGCAGGATTCTGTCCCTGAACTTGACTGGGATGAAACAACAGACTTTTACGGCCAGCAGGCTATTGTTTCAAATGCTGTTTTTTCTGACGGTGAGTGCCTGGCTATGTTCCGACCGAGGAACAGGTATGCGGATCTTGCCGTACCCCTGCAGGTCCAGATCTTAGAGGCTGACCACCTGGACGTGTCCTACACCACCACCTTACCCAATGGGAATAAGGTCCGGATGGGTATTGAATACAACAAAATGGGGAAGCGGGTCGCATATTGGCTTTATAAAGACCACCCCGGGGAAATGTACATGGACAGCGACGGGACCAGGGTCCGCGTCCTGGCAAAAAACATCATGCACATTTTTGATCCTACCCGCCCTGGGCAACAGCGGGGTTTGCCTTCCTCATCATCCATATTGGTCAAACTCAATGAGATTGACCAGTGCGTTGATGCGGAATTGGTCCGCAGGAAAACAACCGCGATGTTCGGCGGATTTATAAAGAAAGTTGAAAACTATGGGCAGACCGCGGCTGATGTCCTGGGGCAGAAAGTTACCGGTACCACAAATAGTGCCAACATCATTGCTTTTGAGCCTGGGACGTTCCCGGAACTCCCCTTTGGTTATGATGTGGTCTTCTCAGAACCGAAAGATGTCGGCGGAAACTATGTCGCCTGGATGAAGCAGCAGTTGATGGACCTGGCCAGGGGATGGGGCATCACCTATGACCAGCTTACCGGTGACCTTTCCTCTGTGAACTATTCCTCAATCCGGGCCGGTCTGCTGGAATTCCGGCGGGCCATAACTCAGGAGCAGAATAAAACCCTTGTTTTCCAGTACTGCCGGCCGGTCATTCAGCGATGGCTTGATACTGCGGTTCTTGTCAATGCGGTCACCATCCCGGATTACCACCAGAAAAAGCGTCAGTATTACCGCGGGATTTCCTGGCAGCCGCAACCGTGGCCTTGGATTGAGCCTTATAAAGACCGGATGGCGGAAATCTTGGAAATGAGGGCTGGCGCCAAGAATTACAACATGATGCTCACGGAACGCGGCCTTGATCCTGAATCATTCTTTGCACAGCTCTCCGAAGAATTGTCAATGATCGATAAAATGGGCTTTGTCTTTGACACGGATCCGAGAAAAACCACCAAGACAGGGCTTTATCAAAGCACAGATGAGGGAGGGGAAGATGAATAGCCTGATTGACCGACCGCTGCTCATTTCCAGCGCAGAACTGGAAAACATGCTGAATCCGGAGGCGTTGGAGACGAAGTGGGGCAGTCGGCTTGCAAATACCTGGCTGGTGAAAAAGCGCGGAAGCGTTGCCATTCTCCCTATCCATGGGGCGATTTCAAGATTCGACAGTTATATGAACTGGATCCGGGGCGGGACTGCTACCGAGGATATTGCCAGGGACTTTGCTGCCGCCCAGGATGATTACGGGATTAAGGCCATTATTCTTGACTTTGACACGCCGGGTGGTGATGCCAGGGCAATCCATGAATGCGCCGAGATGATCCGCAATTCGAAAAAGCCAGTTTTCGCATATGTCGGTGGGCAGTGTGCCTCCGGCGGGATCTGGCTGGCGTCCGCCTGTGACGAGATTGTCACGGATAAGATCGCCGAGATGGGATCCCTGGGCGTTGTTTTCGGATATCAGCAAACCGGATCAAAAACCATTGAGATTGTGTCCTCAAACGCACCCAAAAAACGGCTTTCCCCAGACTCAGAAGAGGGCCGGATGGAGATCCAGCAGAGGGCGGATGACCTGGAGGCGGTTTTCATTTCAAAGGTCGCCGAGTACCGGGGCCTGAAAGAAGAACAAGTAAAAAGCGATTTCGGCCAGGGCGGAATGATGATCGCTGAGAAAGCCATTAAGGCCGGGATGGCTGATAGATTTGGAAGCCTTGAGGGACTCATTGAGGAACTTCAGGCGAAACACTCAAGCAACGGAGTAAGCACTATGGGACTTAAAACAGACCTGAGAGCGTTGGTTTCCGGGAAAGAAGACTCCGAAATTGAGGCGGCATTCGCCGCACTCGGATTTTTCCCGAAAACCGAGGGTGATGCACCCGACATTGACAACATCAAGGCAGAATCACTGGCCACCGGCAAAGAAGAAGGCGAAGCGTCTGCAAAAACAGCCGAGGCCGAACGGGTGGCGGCTGTTATGGAGAAGGCGCAGATTGCAAGGGTTTCAAACCCGAAGTTTATCGCCGAACTCCTGACCCTTTCCCCCGAAGATGCCGGACAGAAGATTCTTGATGCACAGGCGGACGCTTCTGCGAGTCAGGAAATTTTCTCAACCGTAAACCCCATGTCCAACGGCGGCGGCAACGCACTCGTTGAGGACGCAAAGAAAAGAGCGGAGGCGTAAATGACTGTCTACACCGAACCGAACAACCTCGCTGACTTTCTTGTTCACGAATCAGATCGGGAATACTCCCGAGATGTTGTAACCTTTTTGTCAGGGGAAACCATCTCCCTGGGTGAGGTCGTGGGTAAAATTGTTGTATCCTGCCCGACTACCGGTGACGCTGACGCCGGCAACACGGGCGACGGCACATGTGCCAGTGTGACCGCTGGTGAGAACACCAAGATCGGGACCTACACCTTGACCTGCATTGCTGCGGCCGCCAACGCTGGCACCTTTGCAGTAAAAGATCCGGATGGCGTCGCTCTGCCAGATGCCACCGTGGCTGTTGCCTACGAAAACAAGAACATCAATTTCACCCTGACAGACGGTGCCACCGACTTCATAGTTGGGGATATCTTCACAATCGATGTGGTTGTTGGTTCCGGTAAATATGTCGAGGTAGATGCTTCCGCCGTAGATGGCTCCCAAAATGCCGTTGGTATTGCCATCTCCGACTATGATGCTTCCGCCGCCGACATGTCTGGGGTGATCATCGCCAGGGATGCAATCATAACCACCTCAAACCTTGTCTGGCCATCAGGCGCAACCGAGGCCCAGAAAACCAACTGGCTTTCCCAGCTTGCCGAGGCTGGAATCATTGAAAGGGAGGAATCATAATGCCTACTTTAAACCCCTTTGACAACGACGCCTTTTCTATGGCGTCCCTGACCCAGGCCATCAACATCCTCCCCAACAACTACGGGAAAATTGGTGCCATGAACCTCATGCCGGTCAAGGGTGTGAGAACCAGAACCATCATGATTGAGGAAAAGAACGGCGTCCTCAATCTGATCACCTCCAAACCTGTAGGTTCCCCCGGCGCCCAAAATCAGGGCGGGAAAAGGGTTGTGCGGTCCTTTGTGATCCCCCATCTTCCCCTTGATGATACCCTCCTGCCGGATGAGTACGAAGGTGTACGGGCTTTCGGTTCTGAAAATGAACTCGCCCCCTATACGGCGATCATGAACGACAAACTCCAGGGCATGAAAAACAAACATGCCATCACTCTTGAGCATCTGAGGATGGGCGCTCTGAAAGGCATCATTCTCGATGGTGACGGTTCCACTCTTTACAACCTGTATACAGAATTCGGTATTACCCAGAAAGCCATTTCTTTTGCTCTGGGTACTGCCACCACAAAGGTCCGGAATAAATGCCTGCAGGTGTCTCGACATATTGAGGAAAACCTGAAGGGCGAAGCCATGACCGGCGTAAAGGTTCTGTGCTCCTCTGGTTTCTTTGAATCCCTGATCGACCACGACAACGTAAAGGCCGCATATGCCAATTATGCCGAGGCCGAAGACCGCCTCGGCGGTGATCCCCGCAAGGGCTTTAAATTCGGCGGGCTGGTTTTCGAAGAATACGTTGGAAATGCCCCCGATGCAGACGGCAATACCAGAAAGTTCATTGCTGACAATGAGGCCCATGCCTTCCCGATTGGCACCATGAACACCTTCAACACCTTTGTTGCCCCTGCTGATTTCGTGGAAACAGCAAATACCATTGGTATGGAATTCTACGCCAAACAGGAAGCCCGGAAGTTCAACCGCGGCATCGACCTTCACACCCAGTCGAACCCGCTACCGATGTGTGCGCGTCCCGGTGTTCTGGTCAAACTGACCGTTTCATAAGGGTTGCGATGAACTACGCTGAAGCAAAAGAACACGCCAAGTCTGTATTGTTTGATACAGACTTGGCGGCTCAAACCGCCACTTACGATGATGGGGTATCCCCGACTCAGGTTTCTGCCATGATCAAATATGGCGGTAGCGGGACCGGCAGGACGGCGGATCAGGCCACCATAACCGTCTTGAAGTCTGAAGTTCCGTCCCCGCAGTATGGGCACAAAATCACGTTTGATGGCATTGAGTGGGTTATTGATCAGAACAATCGTGGAGATCAGAGCTTCAGCGGAAATGACTTCACCTGGCAGTTGCCGGCTATGAAGGACCAGAGGGTGAGTCCATGGCAGCGATAAATGACGTAATATCGACCATCTGCGCAGGGATAAAAGACAGTGCCGACATCGCAAGCTGGTCTTCTGCCAATTATGGGCGGGTCATCAGTGTGTTTGAAAACTGCGACCCCCGGCAGCCGCCACCAGAAGATGCATGTCCGCTGGTGATTGTCTATCACCTGGCAAAATACGCCGGGGCCAATTCTCAAAAAAAAGCGTTGAGCATCGGGGTGGCTTGCTGGGTCTATGACCCGGAAAAACCGGTGAGCGCTGAGGGTGTGGTCCGGTTTGAAGGAATGCGGCGGGCGGAAGAATTGCGGGACATGGCTGAGGATGAGGTGATTGAGCATATTCCGTCGGCCCTTGAGCTGGAGGATGTGGAGACAGAATTCAACCCCCAGATGGATTTTCCTTTGGTGTCTGCGGAAATGAAGCTGCTCATCACAGAAGACAAACTTATTGGGCAAAGCCCTTTTAAATAAGGAGTAATATTATGACATTGCAAACAGGGGCGGGTTCAAAAGTGGTTCTCGGGTATCAGTCTGATATTGATACCGTCGCGACAGAGGGATTTGTGTTGGCCGTGAACAGCTCAAGTCTGAATGCCACTCGCACCCAGAATACAGCCCAGACCATTCGTGGCAACATGAATCCTGTGGAGCCGTTTGAGGGGAATCTTTCTGCCAGCGGTAGTATCACTGTGCCCGTGGATTCTATCCAGCTCTGGTATCTGCTAAAGGCTGCGTTCGGAGATCCAACCACATCCGGCACCGGGCCGTACAGCCATGTTTTCAAGGCTGGCAATGCCCGTCCGTTTCTAACCGTCGAACACCAGTTTACGGAACTGGCCACGGATAAGTTTTTCCGGTACCGGGGATGCAAGATCAACAGCATGGCACTTTCTCAGGGGCAAGACGGTGAGCTTGTCGCCACATTTGATGTGGTGGCCGCCAACCGGACCATTGAGACATCTGCATTTGATGCCAGTCCGACAAGCCTGGGATTTGCCCGCCTTAAAAATAACCAGATGACACTGAAAGAAGGCGGTTCCGCCATGTCCAATGCCAAAATGGTGGATATGACGGTGAATTTTAATTGTGACACCAGTCAATATGTGATCGGTGGTGGTGGGATTCTCGGGGCGATCCCTGACGGTGTCATGGGGGTTTCCGGGAAGGTTGATGCGCTGTTTGAGGATACAACACTTTTAGAGAAAGCCATCAATGCAACGGAGTCCAAGCTTGAATCCACCTTTACCGGTTCCGCCAGTTCGGCCCTTTCCATACTGTTGCCGGAACTCAAGTATACCCCGGCAGATCCCGGCATTGACGGACCCCAGGGGCTTGCTGTCTCTCTGGCTTACAATGCTTATTACACTGATGCCGTAGAAGCAACATCGGTACAGATCACGCTTACCAATTCGGAGGCACACGCATAATGGGTGAATTAACCGTTGAAAACGTCCATGGCGAATCCATTGCCTTGACTATTTCCGGGCTGACCCGGGGGCAGATCAAGCAGATGAAAAAATACGGCATGACTTCTTTCGGTGTCGCCACATTTGAGGTGGAAAAGCTCGAAGGCTGCATGGAGAAATGTTTTGATCTGGCTCTGTCAGCATCTGACCGGAAGTTTCTGGATGCCTGCAAAAACTCTGAATCTGTAAAGGTTTGGAGAGAGATCCTGGCAGAAACATACGGGGCAGGGGACGAGGAAAAAAACTCGCAGAGCACCTCAACTGGCACATCAGCAGTGAGCGGATAGAATACTGCCGCCGTTGCGGTGCACGTGATACGGAACCTGAAAAGTGCGGGTGGTGTGAATACGGAACCCCGCCGGATCTCATGTCTGAAAATGAAGATGTCTGGGCCGTGTGGCATGAGGTGAGAACCCAGTGGCGGGGCGGTGCCATGGGAGTAATCGGCCTTGATTATGCCGAAGTTAGAGAGGCTTTCCGGGAGTTAGAGATTCCATACTCCAGACGGAATAAACGAAAAATACAGACCATTGAGCGGGTGATTTTGGACCATGTCAACAGCAGCGATAAATAGCGGATTTTCAGCCTCCATCAAAGGCGTAAAGGCTGTTGACCGGTATCTGGTCAAAGAAGAGGCAAGGGCTCAGAAGGCCCGGAACACCGCTCTCCGGGTTGAGGGGTATCGCCTTAAAAACCTGCTCCAAAAGGAGATCCGCCAGGGGGCCCCCGGCGGCCGACAATTTACCCCGTTGTCATGGATTGCCCGCCGGATCTGGCGGCGGCCAAACAGAAAGCCTCTGGATCAACTATCCAAAGGGGTACGGTATGATGTCAATCCCCGTGAGCCTTATGCCGTTGCTGTCGGATTTGTCGGTCCCATGACCTGGTCCGAAGCGGATTTGGGGTTGGGGTATGTCGGCCGGCGGGTGAATCAGTATTCGCCGGATTTATTACGGGACGAATCATTAAACCCTTTAAGGCGTGGCATAAGCCGGTCAAATATTTCGTCGAAAAAATGGCGGCGATTGGCGGACATGCATCAGGAAGGATTTACCCATGAGATATCCCCGCGGAAACGGTGGTGGATTATCAATCGTGGAGCCGGCCTGATTAAACGTTCCAGTTTTGGGCGTGAAGACATTGCCGATACCCCGTTTTTCCTGCGAAAAAACACCCGCAGATTCACCACCCCGGCCAGAAAAATAATCGGACCATTCTGGCAAGCCCATGAAATGCCGGCCAGGCGTAACATCAAAAGAAATTTCAAGGCCAAACTGGCAGGAAGGCGTATATGACCGACAATAAACTTGAAATCATATTGGCTGCCAAGGATATCACTGGCCGGGCATTTGATCGGGTTAAGAATGAGATCACCGGTTTGAGTAAAAATGTCTTTAATCTCAACACTGCCGTTGCTGGTCTCGCCGGTGCTGGCGGGTTCGGTCTTCTTGTTCAGCAAAGCATGGCCGCAACTTCAGAAATGAAGAAAAGCGCTGAAATTGCCGGGCTGTCCATTTCGGCTTATCAAGAACTCAGTTACGCATCCGGCCAATATTCTGTAACACAAGACGCGCTTACCGATGGCTTAAAAGAGTTGAACCTTCGTGCGGAGGAATTTGCTTTTACCGGGAAAGGGCCTGGTGCTGAAGCCTTTGAGCGTCTTGGGTATACAGGTGAAGAACTAAACCGTAAGCTGAAGGACACTCCCGGCCTAATGTTGGAAATCATCGACCGGATGCAGGGCATGGAAAAAGCGGCCCAGATGAGGCTTGCTGATGAAATATTCGGTGGCCAGGGCGGTGAGCAGTTTGTCAGCATGATCAACGCCGGTTCTGCCGCCATAAGGCAGTTTACCGACGAGGCCCGCAAAACCGGGCGTGTCCTGGATGATGATACCGCAGCGGCAATCATCAAAGCTGACAAGACTATTCAATCCTTATCCCGTCAGATTCAAACACAGTTTTCAGTTGTGGTCGGAGAGTTGGCCCCTACACTGGAAGACGTGGCTCAGGAGACATCGGATTGGATAGGCCAGAATAAAGAACTGATTCGGCAAAATATGCCCGGGTATATCGGCAAAGCCAAGGACGCTGCCTCTGATGCCCTCGGCGTCATGAAGGAAATAAAAGTTTTTTACGATGATCTTCCTGATGGGATCAAGGGAGATCTTGGTGTCGGCTTGATCGGTGGAATTCTTCTTGGACCGAAGGGAGGTCTTCTTGTCGGCGGTTCGTCATTTCTTATCGGGGAAATAAAGGATTTTGTCGAAGGATTAGAGGGATTGAAGGCGGGCCACATCACCACTGGCGAGTTCTTTGGTGATGAATCTGAGTTTGAGGCAGCGCTTGCCCGATTCCGGGAACTCAAAAAGCTGGCCGGAGGTGAGCTTGAAAGTGTTGCAGAAATTGACGCAGCCATAAAGCTCACCAAAGATAAGCTGCTAAAGGTCTCTTCTGCCGGGTTCAGCTCTGTTTATGCTGATGATATTCAGCGTGAGATTGAAGAGGTCCAAACTCTTAAGAAGCGTCTTTCTGAACTGCAGGCAATGCGTGAGCAAGTCCTATCCAGAAAACAGGTTTTTGCGGAGGATTCATGGGAGATGCCAGACTTTGGATCCGCTGCTCCGCCGCCAAAGCCAACCTTGAGCAAAGACGAGCAGGAGTTCTGGGTCAAATCGAGGATTCAGGCCATCAAAGACGAAGAGGCCGCCAGGTCCGAATATCACCACGAGTACATTCAATGGATGAATGCCGAGATTGCCAAGGAAAAGGATCTGTACGACGCTAAGCTATCAGCCCGTAATGCAATTGAAATTCAAAACGCCATGCCGGACTCATACACTGACTATGGTAGCCTTACCGATGGTTTGCCAGGCGAGGCAGAGTATGAAAAAAGCATTGCACTGCTTGATGAGTTCAATGCCAGCTTTGAGCAAATGAATATGAACCGGTTCGAAATCGAACGGGAGCAGATTGAAAAACAGGCAGAGCTTTATGAGAAGGCGGGCGTGGATAAGGTCCGCCTTGAAGAGTGGGTGGCGAATAAGACAAAGGCAATCTCCAAGGCGGAAAATGAGCAGCGCCTGTCTGATATCCACAGCACCGTTGGCACGATGACTGACGGGTTTAAAATGATTTCTGAGATGGGCGGCAAACACAGTGAGGAAGCCTTCAAGATGTACAAGGCGTTCAAAATCACTGAGACCCTGATATCAACCTATTCTGGTGCTATGAAGGCATATGAAGCCCTTGCATGGTTCCCGCCCGCTGCCGTAGCTGCCGCCGCGGCGGTTACTGGCTTTGGCATGGCCCAAGTTGCCATGATATCAGACGCGGAGCCTCCATCCTATGATGTTGGCGGTATTTCCAGTGCCCGGGGGGTTTATCAGACCGGTGACATCCTGGAGGCCCATGTGCCGATCCCTTCCGGTAAGATCCCAGTTGAAATCAATGGCGGTCAGTCCGGCGGAGGTGGTGGTCAAACGTTTCAAGTCATCATGCAAAATCCTGTTTTTCAAGATATGGAAACCCAGAGGAAGTCCATGGCCAATATTGCCGAGATTGTTGCGGCCAGGGTCGCACCAAGGGCTGTGATTCAAAATTATCAAGACGACGGACCCATAAGAGACATGGTCCGGAGGGGGGCATAATGGCTGCGGGCAGTCCCTTTACCATGGTGCCAAATGTCGTGACCAGGATCGAACCCGTTTATAACAACGTGGAATCTGAGACTGAATCCCAGAAGAAAGAATATTTCAACATTGCTGGGTCGCCTGTGGAGCAATTCCGCTTGGAGTTCGGCGGGAAAACGAAGGCGGAACTCCAAGCGTTTATGGCTCACTTCAATGACCAGTTGGGAAGTTTCTATGCTTTTTCGTGGCAATCTGTGCCGGACTATATAGACGGCGGTGCCGACATGACCGGAAGGTGGGTGGCCGGAAGCTATAAGGAGACTCCGGTGGAAGAGCATTGGAAATTCCAAATCACTTTTGAAAAGGCAAACTAATGCCCAAATCACTCACACCACAAATTAAATCCCAAATGGATGCCGTCCAGAAACGGCCGGTGTTGATTTTTGAAATCGGCCTGCCGTCTCCGCTGAAGTTTGCCGCATATCGCACAAACATTTCTTTTCCAACTGGTGGGGCTGTTTATACGGCCAAGGCAATCAAGCTGTCAGGTTTGTCTTGGTCCCTGGAAGGACAAATCAACCGGATCACCTGCAAGTTTGACAATACAGCCAGGGACATGGCCGCGTATGCTTCAACCTTTGATTTTAGAGGTAGATCTCTGGTGGTGAAGAGGATCTATCTTGATGCGCTTGACAGTGCTTTGAACTACAAGGAGGTTTTCAGGGGACACCTTGAAACACCGTCTGGCCTTGATCAAAAATGGATGACGGTTTCTGCGACTGCCGGCAAGCCCTTATACAAAAAGGCCTTGAATTTTGCCTATCAACGACAGTGCCCTTGGGACTTCGGCGATGACAATTGCAATACGGATGGGCATGCAGATTTGTCGATGCTTACGCAGACCGGGACGGCTGACTCCGGGACCACCTCCACTTTGACTTGTTCTACACTTTCTTCTGTGGATGGTGAGTGGAATGATGGCGCGATTAAGATAACGAAAGCGGGAATTGAATATCCCCGCACAGTGAAAAGCTATGATGGCACCACTAAAACCGTCACCATCGATGTTGAATTGCCTGTGACAATAGATTCGTCAACCACGTTCCAGGTGTGGCGAGGGTGCGACAAAACCCATGATACGTGCCTCAACAATAAACCAGGCGGCCCGACAAACGACAATTCACACAATTTTGGTGGGTGCATACACATTACACAGGATGCTGATCAATGATTAGAAAAATGACCGTTGAAGATATTGCCAAGATTCTCAAGCTTGAGGACGATGTTTTTGAAACCGTCTTCCATTGCACAATCGGTGAGTGGGTTCAATTTCTTGCTCGGAACGTTGAGAACGATAATTTTCTGATGCTGGGGGTGTTTAGCGAGGATGTGCTTGCTGGATACATCGTTTGTAGCTCATCGGTTTTTCCGCCGGTCAGCTATCATGTTGGCATCCTCTATTATGTGGGCACCGGGGAGGATAACGCCGCAAAGGTATTGCCTGAAATAAAAAAGTTTGCCCAGGGAAAAAATGCAAATTCAATCCGATTTATCACCCGCAAACCGGAGGCTTTTTCAAAATACGGCTTTATAATTACTGCAAGCTTAATGGAGATGGCGGTATAAAATGGGCGGTGCGGTTGATTGGGTAAAAGACCGGGTCGAGGATGCGTTTGACCTTGCCGTTGACGTTCTTGATGTAGCTTTTGAATATTCCGGTGCCGGCCTTGTCCTTGATTTTATTTCTGACTCCCTTATGCCAGGTGTTCCGGATATGCCCAGTTCACCTACCTATACGGAATCAGACCGGGTTTTAAACACCATCAAAGAGGGGGTCCCGGTTTCCCGGTGCTATGGGCGATGCAAGATCGGCGGGAACAAACTTCGATTCAACGACTCGGATGACTCTGACCTGCGCATAATTGTCGGGCATTGTCGTGGTCCGGTTGCCGGTTTCGTGTCTATGCAAATCAACGATATTGACTGGGACGATTTAACCGGAAACCATTCAAAAACGGAGTATATCGGGGATCGGACGCAGGTCTCGGATGATCGATTTACGACGCAGACCAGCGCATATCGAAGCATTGCTTATACAGCATTCACTTTCCAGAAAAACGACAAGCAGGTGGGACACAACCCAAATATTACAGGTGTGATGGATGGGCTGTTGTGTCCGCCTCTTGCCGGTGGGGCAGATACTTTTACCCGTTGCCCTGGTGTCGCACTCTATGATTGGTACCTTAATGTTGAGGGATATACGCCTGATGAACTTGATCTGAACGCTTTTAAGTCCCTTGAGGCGCTTTGTGATGAGATACCAACCGGCGGGACGCTTCCCAGGTATCGGTTTGATTTCAATGTTGATTCCTCAGAAACCACCATGAATGATGCCAAAAAGCTGATCTGGTCTTCATTCAATGGTATGGTTGTTATGGATCAGGGCAAATTGAAGCCGGTATGGGATTCTGCCCAGATGGCGGACGGTGTCGGGGGGCTGACGGCCAAAACTGTCTCCCACGCATTTGACCTGGACAATATTGTAAAAAGGTCTTTTTCCTGGAAACCTGTGGAGCGGGCAAACGTGGTCCGTATCCACTATAAAGACAGTGAAAACGACTATAAAACCTCATCTGTTGAGCTTCGGGACAAAGCCGATATTGCCGAGAATGGCGAAATTCTTTATGAGGAAAAGGCCTGGTACATTACAGACAGTGAAATAGCTTCACGCCGTTGCCGGTATAAATTTAACAAAAAACGATATCCGGATTTTAGCTGCACACTTTCTGCGTTGTCAGGGGCCGGCCACCTTGAACAATATGACCTGGTTACGGTCACACATGTTTTGCCGGGATGGACAGAAAAGCAGTTCATCGTCACAAATATCAGTGAAGATGAACTTGGGCGGCCTAAGTTCTCCCTTGAGGCGTATTTCCCAGGGATCTATGACGATGCCCAGGCGGGTGAGCAGCCAAATTACGGAACAACTCTCCCCAGCCCATATAAAACTCCTGATGCGTCCACGGGTGTCACGGCCGCCGTGGTGTCCGTGGGTACGAATTATAATTTCGATGCCGTCCGGGTGGAGTTCACACCGCCGAATGATCCTTTCTATTCCTACTCTGAAGTCTATGCGTCAAAGGATGATGCCACCTATTATTATGTTGGGAAGAGTGACGGGTCTTCAGCTCTTACCTTCAACGCTCTTGGCGTCGTGTATGAACCGGGTGACACCTGTTACATAAAGCTTCGGAGCGTTTCTGAAAATGGGGTCCTTGGGCCGCTTCCGGCGCAGGCAGATACCTATGTTACGGTTCTTCCCACCATGCGCCTGGCTGGTTTTTATGCCGGTGGGGACAGTCTGTGGGGCGGGGCCTCAGCAATTGGAAATGCGGCCACGAATATTGTTTTGGGGCGTCTTGCCAGCGTGCCAAAGTTGGCGTTGGGGCCGAGTGCGGATTCTATCACCGTTGGTGGGGCGCAGCCTGGCTTTATTGCAGACGGGACCGGCAGAATGTATGCCGGTAACGGTGCTTCAAAATATTTCAAGTGGGACGGTGACAATATCTCTTGGGCCGGGACGAATACGTCTCTTTCTCCTGGGGGGCTATTTACGGCCTTGTCGGCTGTTATTCAGGGAACGGTAACAGCAAGCGGCGGCGCAATTGGCGGGTGGAACATTGCCAACAACAAGATCAGCATCCCGGGTATTGAGCTTGACCAGGCCAACCAGCGGATACGGGCCTTCACCGGCTCGAATTATGTCGATATCACTCCGGACGGCATCACCGGGTATGACTCCCAGATGGGAGTTGTTTTCAAATTGTCTACGGACGGTTCTCCCCCTGAGTTCTCAGCCGGCATCATAAAAGAGACTGTCTATAAGATGTACACCTCTGGTGTGATTCGGACCAGTGAAGATCCGGAAACAGAGGGTGGGCTGCTTATCAATAAAGATAGGTTGTCCGGGTACAATTCTGCAGGAAAGAAACTCTTGGATTTTGTCTTTGGCGGTGACAACCAGGGGGATGCATATATCGGGGATTATGACAGTGGAAAATCCGGTCTGAAGTATGATCATTCGGCAGAGCTTTTGGATTATCGTGGCCGAATGACCATCTCCAGCGGCAGTTCTGGATATGGTAATCTCGGAGATAAACCGTCAAGTTTATCTGGCATTAACCCGACTGAATACGCAATGCTCACCAACAGCATTGAGACACATTTTTATAATGGTGTACCAACGCTATCGAATACTCCAGCCGTTGGCTGGACAACGACAGAGTTAAAAGAGGTTCACAAGGGCGATCTTTATTACGATAAGGATTCTGGTTTTACGTATCGCTTTTTAGATGATGGGCAGGGTGGCTATGAATGGGTTAGAAATCCGGATTCAGAAATAGCCCTCGCTCTTCAGATGGCCGCTGACGCCCAAGACACTGCAGACGGCAAACGCAAAACCTACATACCTGGTGCCGACCCTATCCCACCTTATGACCCAGGCGACCTGTGGGTCTATGATGCTGCTGGCGGGCTAAAACAATGCGTGGTTGCCAAACCATCCGGCGGAACCTATGCCGCATCTGACTGGGCCCTGGTCGGGGACAGTCCCAAAACAGTTTTTTCCTGGGACGGATCTGAAGCAATTAATACTCAGGCGACAGAGTCAACCGCAGATGCCTGGTCCTTTTCAATGGCAGAAGCATTTGAAGGAGCTGTCATTGAGATAGAGTTTGAAGACGGTTTTGCCGGTGACATAGAGGTTTCCTTGAACGGAGAAAACTTAACCACTGTTATTTACGACTGCGAAGGTGACGGTGGGGACGATGAAATAGGACACATCATAGACCTTGAAAACACAGATGGACAAATCATTGATATGGAGGCCCAATAATGGCTAAATCATCATTTTTACCAATAAGTAAAACAGAAGCTGAAAATAGCTCTTACGTGGGTCTTGACCGTGAGGTTATTGTCGTTAAAAAAGCGGACGACAGCAGGACCATGGCTGTTCACAACGGTGTGGATGCAGGTGGGTTTATTCTCGGGGCATCTGAATTGGCCGCTTGCGAGGAAGCTCAAGCGGCAGCGGAGGCAGCAGCCCAAGATATAGCAAACGCCTTGACTGTAGGGTCCAATCCCATTGGTTTGTATGTTAACGACACTGGTCTCGGTGTAATGGCCGACCCGGATAATCTTTTTGATGTCCGTGACACAGGGGCTGGCAGGGGTGGTGTTGCAGTAGTTGACACAATCAATGGGGCCACCCTAAATCTTTATAAATGGCAAGGAACAAGTACTAATTATGATGTTTGGAGTTTTAACACCAGCGGGAATGGTAAACTCTCTCTATTTTATGATTCTGATTCTACAAGAGATCTATCTAAGTCTACCGGACATATTGTAACATTTACCCCTACTGGTTTTGGTTCTGGGACGGATACCCCAGAGGCTCCAGTCCATATGGAGGGGATAGGATCAAGCACGATTATGGGCAGCGGGTTCCTTGGTTATGTTAAATCCACAGATAATTCCAGCTACGCTGAAATTCTGTTTGGTGGTAAAGATTCAAGTGGGGTGGGTCGTACTGGGGCCATTGGTTTTGATCCCGATAAAAATCTAACATATTTAGCTAACGGCCTTGTAGCTGGAATCGGGGTTGATGCCTCGGGTTATGTCCAGATGGGAACTTTCTCCGCAACCGGAGCAACATCAGGGTCCCGATTTGTGGAATCAGGTAGACGATGGGATGTCAGTGCGAGTATTGCAGTGGCAACGTATGCTAATTTTTACAATACCTTTGGTTTGGTCGGTAGGATCAGATCCAACGATAATTCTGTTGCTTTTGAGACCTTATCCGACTATCGAGCTAAAGAAAATCTCAGGGCCATCACGAATTCATGGGACTATCTTCTGTCCCTTAAGCCCTATTGGGGCAACTTCAAATCTGACCCCGACAAAAAAGATATTTCAATGTTCGTGGCCCATGAGCTTCAAGAAATTATTCCAGAAGCCGTATCCGGTACCAAGGACGGAATGAGGACCGAAGAATACGAAATTTCCCCTGCCGTTTATGAAACCATTGTGGTTCCCGCCATTGAAGAAGAATTGGACGAGGAAGGCAATGTCATCGTCGAAGCACAGCCGGAAACAACAGAACAGGTGCTTATCTCTGAGGCAGTTATGAGAACCAGGGAAGTCCCTGATTACCAGGGTGTGGATCAGTCCAAGGTGGTCCCATTAATCACTGCGGCTCTCCAAGACGCAATTAAAACTATTAAATCTCAGGCCATCACCCTTGAGGGCCTGAATAAACGAATCGCTGTCTTTGAGGTAGCATAATTAATCGAAAGGAATTACACATGAAAATTGTAGCAGACAAAGAAGCAATCCAGACCATTCATTCTCTTTGCGACATTGCTCTCAAATTTGGCGGGATTCAAAATCTAAATGCCGTAAATACGGTTCTACCTGCAATCACTGAAATGCCGAGTGAGGGCGTTTCAGAAGCGGATGTAAAGACCCCGGCAAAGAAGACGGCTTAATCCTCAACCATGGCGATTACAAAAACCATATCAGCCAAAGCCCTTGTCTCTGGCACAAATGTTCTGAAAATCTGGACCACAGGAACTAATGCCGGAACCATTAAAAAAATTCGGGTGATTAAATCCAAAGAGGCCGGAGATATTGCAAAGGGGGTAAATCTCCCTGGCACTGTTGGGGCCGTTGCCATCCCTGCTGGCATGTCTAATGCTCTTGCCGAGAAGTTTACCAAGGCCTGGTCACAGGAAGGGGCTGATGTCACGAGTGAGAACACATCCGCCGACACCGCAAAGGTCAACGGCCAGGATGCCTCTGTCGTTCAGCAGAATGCGGCCAATGCAAAAGCCGCCGTTGACGCTCAGGCAGAGGACGGTCAGATCTCCCCGGCGGAAAAAGCAGATTGGCGGATCAATAAGCCGATTATGGAGAGGAATTACAACGAGGCCGCCACATATGCCTTTCAACTGGGTGTTAATCATTCTGACCTGGACACCAAATGGGCTGCCCTGGTGACGTACCTTGAGGGGGCCGGCGTGTGGTCTTCTCCATATTCGACCTACATCATCAGCAACAACGAGCTTGTCGCCAAAAATGACGACTATTATGCGGCCCTGTTGGCAGTTGAGCAGGCCTGCATAGATCAGGCGGCAGATGATGCAAAGAACTCAGCAATATCTACCGCGGCAACTGATGCCACCAACAAAGCGAACACCGCTCAGTCTGATGCAGAGGCCACGGCCAGGTCGGAAATAACGGGCAGGGGTCTGGATGCCACGGGTAATTTCATCGGAACCGTTTCTGGCGTATCCGCAGCAACAGTAAAAAACCAAGCTGCTGACGGCAGTGCGGCGAAGAGCAAGCTTGATACTGATGTCGGAGCTGGG
>MDTD01201211.1_pt1 | contig 23536 bp, 26 predicted proteins | sample 811221 | NCBI WGS metagenome assembly MDTD01 (sample SAMN05326646, study PRJNA326480) | marine metagenome | isolation source: seawater | place: Pacific Ocean: South West | collected 2011 | reverse complement strand
TATTTTTTACAATCTTGGCACCAATTGCTTACTATGGTTATTTTTTTACGCAAAATATTATAATACCAAATTTTGTAGAACTTAAAGAAAGGGATATTTTAGAGCAGCGTCAAATTAAAAATGATGCGATGCTTAGAAGACCACGTATAAAAGGTGGTGAAGGGAAGGTTTATAGAGTAAAAGATATTCTTGCAAACCCGTATAGATCAGAAGTGTATGCTGACTATCTTGAAGAGGATTTAATTCAATTTACATTATCGATAGAAACCCAAGATGATTCTGTATTATTTGAACTTAAATCTCGACATGTTCAGTTACAAGATATGATGCTTAATTATGTAAGAACTCACGATTATGATCATATTGCGATGCTTGAATATGATGAAAAATCTTTATCTGGTATTATCAAAACAATAAATAACAATATCCTAAAACGAGGATATATTGATACTGTATATATTGAAAATATGATTTTTAATTAAAAAAATTAAGGTTAAAGAAAATGGATGAGGGAAAAGAAGTAAAAGATAGTAAAAAAGAAAAAAACGAAGTTTCTAAAGACAAGGAAGGGTCACCAATTGTAATGTATGCAGTCATAGGCTTGCTTAGTATATTAGCTATTTATGGTGGCTACATAATGTCTAAATATACATTTATTCCTAATTTTGAAGAAGTGCAAGCACAAAGGTTAGAAGAACAATATCAAGAAGAAGCACTCTCTGGAGTATTAAATCGAAGCTTTGGTATTCCCAAAGAATTTAAAAATATTATGGTTAATCCCGCTGGATCCAAAGGCATGAACACCGTTCAGGCAAGTTTTGTAGTTGAAAGTAGTGATCAGGCAATTATGGATGAAGTTTCTGCTAGAGAAACACAACTTAAAGATTTATTTATTTCATATCTCAGACGTCACACGGTTGATCAGTTGGCCTCGATGGAATTTCAACTAAAATCTAAACGGGAATTGGCTCTTGAAATAAATAAAATGTTAAATGCTGGAAATATTGATAGTATTTATTACAGCGGTTTTTTTATCCAATAGGAATTATAATTAATGTCAAAAATATTAAGTCAAGAAGAAATTGATGCATTATTAAAAAATGTTGGTCAAGATAATGCTAAAACGGATTTTCAGGTTGTTGATGGAAATGAAAAACGCGTAACATTATATGATTTTAGTCATCCTCAATTACTATCAAAAGAACAAGAAAGGATGATTGAAAACATTCATGAAAACTTTTGTCGATCGTATAGTGTTTACTTATCCGCACAGCTTAGACTTTTAGCAGAAATACGTCAGCTGTCCATAGAACAGTATTCTTATTCTGAATTCGTTAATTCAGTATCAAATCCAAGTTGTCTATACGTAATGGATTTTGACAAACCAAATGGTCGAGGTATACTTGAGATGAGCTCTAAATTAAATATTTTTATTGTTGAAAAATTATTTGGAGGTCAGACACTTTTTAAAGACTTAAATGAAGAAGATAGAGAAATAACACATATTGAGCAAAAAGTGATGAAAAGAGTGATGGATAAATGCTTCTCTGAACTGACAAAAGCATGGCTGTCTGAAAACGATATTGTTCTTAAATATGGTTCTTTCGAAAGTAACCCTGAATATGCACAGATTGTATCTTCTTCCGAGCCTGTTGTGATAGTAACCTTAGAAGTTGTAATACATGGAACGAAAACATTAATGAATATCTGCTACCCTTATAATTGGCTAAGTAAGGTAATGTTTAAGGAAGAATTTCAAGCACAAATGAACGATGAAAAATCAGAGTCTTCGTTAGATGATCAAAATAAAGTTAAAGAAATATTAATGGAGACTAAAGGAAACTTGTCCGCAGTATTAGGGAAAATTAAACTCCCAATTAAGTCAATTTTAGAATTAAATCATGGTGACATGTTAATATTGCAAACAAAAATAAAATCGCAAATTCCAATTTATTTTGGAAATAAACACTTATTTGATGGTAACCCCGGAACACATAGAAAAAGTAAGGCAATCAAAATAAAAAAGATATTTTAGAGGTTTAGTTAAAAAATAAACTATATTAGACACAAAATATAATTGCCAATTGCCATTAAAGTAATATTTAAATAGTTTAAATTTAAAAGCTGAAGGATAATAAAAATGAGTGAAAGTAACGAGGTAAAAGAAACTCAAAAAGAGCAATTAGAAGACAAGCAAACTAATGAAAATGAAGTTAAAGTTGATAAAGCAGATTTTGGAGAATTAAATACCGTAGAAAAAGAAGTTGCAGATCATAAAATAGATATGTTGCTTGAAGTAGAGCTTGACGTAACCATTGAACTTGGCCGTAAAAAAATGACCATTCAAGAAGTTCTGCAACTAGGTAAGGGTTCTATAATTGAACTTTCCAAATTAGCTGGAGAACCTGTAGATATTTTCGTTAATCAAAAAAAATTGGCACAAGGTGAAGTTGTTGTTGTTGACGAAAACTTTGCAATTCGAATCACAAATTTAATTGAAAAATCTGAAAGACTTAAAAGTTTAGGTAAATAATGCCAAGAATATCTTTGCTAGTTTATATTTTCACAATTGTTTTTAACTTCAGTTTTTCTGGGGCAAACATTGATACTTTTAACAAAGACGGTTTTTTTAATTCACAAACTGAAGTTATTTCAACTGAAGAATTAAAAAAGAATTTTCAAAAATCAAAAAAAATCAATATTTGGAATTATATATGGAAAGTTATGATTATATTTTTCTTAATAATTTTTTTATTAGTAATAGCACTTAAATATAAAAACAAAAATATTTTGACCAAGGGAGGAATAATAAAAAATAATAAATTTAATATTTTATATCAGCAATATTTATCTTCCACAAAAAAAATTATTTTAATAAAATCTTTTGATAAATATTTATTACTTGGTGTTACCGATCAATCTATTAACAAAATAACAGAATTTAAAAAACATGAGATAGATACCGATGTCTTAATTGAAAAAAATTCAAATTCTTTTTTTGAAACCATAATAAAAAACTATAAATGAATTTTAAGTCACCTAAAAATAAGAATACAACTTTACTTTTTGTAATCATATTATTGTTGGTCAGTAGCTTAATATATGGTCAAAATACATTTCCATCTATTAAACTTGGAATAGAAGAGTCTTCAAGTCCACAAGATTTTAGTTTAACAGTTAAAATTGTCATATTAATGACAATTTTATCTTTAGCTCCGTCTATTATTATGATGATGACATCTTTCACACGAATTATTATCGTTTTTCATTTCCTTAGATCAGCTCTTGGAACACAGTCTGCTCCATCAAATCAAATTTTAGTTGGCTTGGCATTATTTATCACATATTTTGTTATGTCTCCTGTGATTGACCAAGTAAACAATAATTCACTTCAACCATATTTATCAGAAGAAATCACACAAGATATTGCTATTAATGAAGCATTAAAACCTGTAAGGGCTTTTATGCTAAACCAAGTAAACGAGAAAAGTCTTCAAATGTTTATTGATTTTTATCCGGGAGATAAACCAAAAAATCCAGATCAAATTTCTATGTCTATACTTATACCATCATTTATTTTAAGCGAATTAACCATTGCATTCAAAATTGGTTTTTTACTTTATTTACCAATGTTACTGCTAGATATGATCATCGCTAGTATTTTAATGGCCATGGGTATGATGATGCTGCCCCCGGTAATTATTTCAATGCCATTTAAAATAATGTTATTTGTTCTTGTAGATGGATGGAATTTAATTGTAGAATCGCTCGTTGCAGGAATAAGACTATAATGGATTTAGATTATGTCATTTTTTTAAGTAATGAAACTATTAGAACAGCCTTCACTGTTTGTTTCCCAATATTGGGTTCAGCTATGCTCGTTGGTCTTATTATAGGAATTTTCCAGGCTACTACATCAATACAAGAGGTAACGCTTACATTTATACCAAAAATTGCTGTAGTTGGTGTGGTTTTGCTTTTAATGCTACCAACTATTATGAATCAGCTTGTAGAGTATACAATCAATATTTTTAATCAAATTCAAATCTTATTTTAATGACAGATATTTTTCCTATTTTGGATTATTCATTCAAATGGGTTCCATCATTTTTACTTGCATTTTCAAGAATTTCTGCAATGATATTTTTATTTCCATATTTTGGGTATAATGCATTTAAACCTCAAGTCCGAATAATGTTTGTAATTTTATTAACATTAATAGTTTTACCATTTACGGGTCCTTTCAATTTTCCTATGAATATGTCTTTTACACATTTATCTTCTTTTATTATAAAAGAAATCGGAATTGGTCTTTTTATTGGATTTGGTACCGTATTCATATTTGAAATGTTTACTTTTGCAGGATCAATAGCAGGAAAACAAATGGGGTTAGGTATGGCAGAAATGATGGATCCAACTCAAATGATTCGTTCTTCAATAGTTGGACAATTTTGGACATTAACTATGATGGTTGGTTTTTTCAGTTTAGATTTTCATCATTTTTTAATTCAAACTATCATAAAAAATTTCCAAATATTACCATTAGGTTCCGGAAGTTTTCCGTCGAAGCTTGGTAATATGTTCATAGATGCAGGAAGTAATCTATTTTATATTAGTTTTCAATTGGCTGCTCCAGCAATTGTTTTTATGATTATGCTAGATACAGCAATTGCATTAATGGCTAGAATTATGCCAAATTTACCGGTATTTTTAATTGTACTACCTGTAAAAATTGGAATGGGTCTGTTCATTATCTCTATTTCACTTGAAATATTTCAAACTCTAGCTGAGCCATTATTAAAAGAAACACAATATTTTATTTATAATATAATTAACACAATTAAATAATGGCAGATACAGGACAAGAAAAAACAGAGCAGCCCACGCCCAAAAGACGTAAAGAAGCAAAGGAAAAAGGTCAAGTTGTAAAAAGTATTGAACTAAATTCTGTAATAATACTAATCGGTGCTATCACGACATTATATTTTATAATAGAAATATTTATTACTCAAATTACACAGTTGACTCGGCAAATTTTCCTAGCATCTTCAAATACTGCTCTTTCAACAGATACAATTCAGCAATTAACTAATAACGGACTAAACCACGCTTTTAATATGTTATCGCCAATTTTTATTTTATTACTTATACTTGGCTTAGGAGTCAATATAGTCCAGGTTGGTTTTAACTATTCAACAAAACCATTAATGCCTAAGTTTGAAAAAGTTAATCCTGCAAAAGGATTAAAAAGAATATTTTCACTTAGATCAATTGCAGAATTGGTGAAAGGAATTATAAAAATATCAATTGTTGCTGTAATATGTTATTTTTTTATTAAAAATCAAATTGGAAATTTTTCTCTTTTAGCTCACAGTTCAATCGATTACATCGTTAAATTTGTCGGAGAGACAATGTTTACTATTTTTGTTCTTGTTTCGATTGCTTTAATAATTCCTGCAATTGGAGATTATGCTTATCAAAAGTGGGAACATGAAAAAAATCTTAAAATGACTAAACAGGAAGTAAAAGAGGAATCAAAGGATACTGAAGGGAATCCTCAAATCAAAGGAAAAATTAGATCATTGCAGATGCAAGCTAGTCGCAGAAGAATGATGCAGGCTGTTCCGGATGCTACAGTTGTAGTTACGAATCCTACTCACATAGCGATAGCTTTACAATATGACTTAGAATGGAAGGGCAAAGCTCCAAAAGTTCTTGCGCTTGGTAAGCGTAAAACTGCTGAACGAATTAAGGAAATTGCAAAAAATCATAATATACCCATTGTAGAGGACAAACCTCTCGCAAGAGCATTAATTGAAGTTGCTCAGATAGGATATGAAGTTCCGCAAATGTTTTTTATGGCAATAGCTGAAATTTTAGCAAGGGTTTTTAAAAATAAGTAATGAGTGAATTTTTTTTAAGATTATCTAAATATACACGACTAAGTGAATTAACTGTTGCTGCGTATGTACTATTATTATTGGTTTTAATGATAATACCAGTACCAACATGGATAATGGATTTTTTCTTGGCGATGAATTTCACCGGAGCATTGGTTATTTTATTTATGGCAGTATATGTTTTAAGACCTCTGGAATTTGCTGTATTCCCTGGTGTACTTTTAATGATAACTTTATTTAGATTGGGCTTAAATATAAGTACTACCAGGATGATTTTGAGTGATGCAGATGCAGGTGATATTATTGAAGCGTTTGGCAATTTTGTAACTCAAGGGAATCCAATTGTAGGTTTTATAATTTTTCTAATATTAATTATTATTAATTTTGTTGTAATAACCAAGGGCTCTACAAGAGTTGCTGAAGTAGCAGCTAGATTTACTTTAGATGCAATGCCAGGAAAACAAATGGCTATTGATGCTGATTTAAATGCTGGCTTAATAGATGATAAACAGGCTCAAAAACGAAGAAGTGAAATTGCACAAGAGGCTGACTTTTATGGTTCTATGGATGGAGCAAGTAAATTTGTTAGAGGTGATGCTGTAGCTGGATTATTAATTACTGCAATCAATTTGATTGGAGGTTTAGTTATAGGTTCATTGCAAATGGGAATGACACTTTCTGAAGCTGCAAATCGATTTAGTACATTGACAATTGGTGATGGATTAGTTGCCCAAATACCTGCACTTATTATTTCCACTGGTACAGGTATAATTATAACTAGATCTTCCGGTCAATCAGGGAACCTAGGCTCAGAAGTTTTTTCTCAATTTTCTGCACAACCCCGTGCTATGTTTATAACCGCTGGTGCAATGATGTCAATAGGCATACTTCCAGGTATGCCATTTATCCCCTTCTTTACTATTGGTTTAATTATCTCTGCAGGAGCTTTTTGGTCAATTAGATTACAAGAAGCTGAAGAATTAAAAATTCAAGAAGCTGAAGAAGCTGAAATTGAAGAGCAAGTAGAGGAACCTGTACAAATTGAAGATTTAGTACATCCTGATTCGTTTGAAATAGAGGTTGGATACGGCTTAATTTCTTTGGTTGATGATCAACAAGGTGGAAATTTATTAAACAGAATTTCATCCGTCAGAAAATCTCTTGCTTTAGAGCTAGGAATTGTCATTCCACCAATTCGTATTAGAGATTATGTCGAATTAGAACCAAACTCATATAGATTCAAAATTTACGGTATTCCTGTGGATGAAGGAATAGTTTATCCAAACAGATATATGATTTTAGCGGTAGATGAAAAACTTCCATTTGAGGGTATTGAGACAACAGATCCTACATTCCAACTACCAGCAATTTGGATTACAGAAAAACAAAAAGAAGAAGCAGAAGTATTAGGTAATACCGCTGTAGAGGCAGAAGCAGTAATTACAACTCATTTACTAGAGTCTTTGAAAAAAAATTGCTTTAGATTATTAGATAGACAAGAAACTCAAAAGATAATTGATAAACTGAAAGAAGAAAAAAATGCTGTAGTTGATGGTCTAATACCTGATCAAATATCTATTGGTGCAGTCCAAAAAATATTAAAAAACCTATTAAAAGAGGGTATCCCAATTAGAAATATGATTGTCATTTTAGAATCAATATCTGATAATTTAAATATTTCGACTGATCCGGATGTTTTAACTGAATATGTTCGAACTTCCCTTGCAGATAATATAGCAAACTTATTTCAAGTAAAAAATCAAGCTATGAAAGTAATAACTTTTAGTCCAAGCTTAGAAGATAAAATTGGTCAATCTCTAAAAAATGAAATTGATTCACGTTATAATTTGGGCTTGAACCACGAAAAAGTGAATGAACTTTTTACCAAAGTTAAAGAAGAAACTGAAAATATGACCAAAAGTGGAGGAATACCCATAATTCTAGTTTCTCCTGTAATTAGGAGATTTGTTAGACGTTTTTTAGAACCTGTTTTCCCAACTTTAACTGTTTTATCATATTCAGAACTACCACCTAGTGTACCATTAGATACTGTTGGTCAAATAGAAATAAATGAATAATATAAAAATGAAAAAATACTAAGTTATATGAAAAGATTTACAGGTTCGTCATATGATTCAGCCATCAAATTAGCGGGATTTGAGTTTAAAGATGGATTTGAAATTGTAAGTAAACGAGAAATTAATTTAAGTGAAACTGGATTATCTAAGGAGTCTTTGTTTGAAATAACAGTCATTCCAAGTATGGCTCAATCAAAGACAACTAAAAAATATGAGAATAATTTGACAAATCCAAATTACTTTAAATTAATTAAAAATGAACTAAAAGATATCAAAGAACTGAAAACTGAAATATTATTACTAAGACAAGAAGTTAATCTATTATCAAAAAGAATTAACAATTTAATAAATCCAGACATAAATATGATCGAGATACCAAATTATAATGCGTTGAAAGAAACTGGCTTTGAAAAACCATTAGCTTTAAAGTTTATTCGAGAAATGTCATTGCTTAATATAAAGCCGAAAAAAAGAAACGATTTAATTGCACCGTTTAACAATGGATTTAAAAATTTATTTATAAAATTATCAGTTAATGATGGAGATAATATTTTAATATTCGGTCAGCCAAGATCAGGAAAATCTGAAATAGTAAAATTAATTACAGAAAAATTATCAAAAAATCATCAAATTAAAATGATAAATAAATTACAAAAAATAGAACCCTATGAAGGAATAACCATTATTGACACTCCTGAATTTCGGCTTGATCAAGAAGGCATGCTTAAAAACTTAAAAAAATCATCTGATTCAATAAATGAAACACATAGGATATTAGTTATTTCTTCTATAACAGGTTTGGAAGAAATGTTGCATATTATCGCAAGTTTCTCACCAATCAAGCCGAATGGCGTAATTTTCACAAGATTTGACGAAACTATTTTACCTGGAAAATTAATATCTGTATTAAGTGAAGCAAATATTAGAATCTATGGACTGACAAATTATAAAAATAAAAAAGTAAAATACATTGAAAATTGTGAAAAACTATTTATCGACTGTATTGCAGAAAATTTTGGTTTGGTAAATTGATTAAAAATAATTCAAATGTAAAGAAACATCCGCAAATAATTGCGATTACAAGTGGAAAAGGTGGCGTAGGTAAAACTAATTTTAGTGTAAATACAGCATTATTATTGTCTAAGTTAAATCAAAAAGTATTGATAATAGACGCTGATATTCATCTCGGAAATGTAGATGTGATGTTTGGGATTTCTCCTGATTTTACCTTGGTAGACGTGTTAAAAGGTCATAAATCCTTGAAAGAAATTATAAAATCAACACCATATGGTGTTGATTTTCTTCCAGCCACATCTGGAGTAATGGACATCATTGAAGGAGAAGAAAATGTTGTACGATCAATCGCTCAAGCCTTTAATGAATTTCAATACAATTATGATGTTATTTTAATCGATACGGGCGCAGGTGTGAGTATTTCTACACTTAGCTTTGTATTAGGTACAAATAAAATAATTGTAGTAGTCACGCCTGATCCATCTTCAATTTCTGATGCATATGCTATGATTAAAATCATTAATCAATATCAAAAAGAGGCTCAAATAATGATGGTTGCAAATAAAGTCAGAAACGAGGAAGCTGGAGAATCTCTTTTTTATAAAATGAATTTAATAGTTAATAAATTTTTAAATACATCTTTAATATTCGGTGGTTCTATCATGGAAGATACTCAAGTTTTAGCCAGTGTACATGCACAGCAACCTGTAGTTGTTCGTTATCCTAAGGCTAAAGCTGTTATCAACATGCAAATAATTTGTCGTAGAATTTTAAAATTATCTTTGAAAGATTCATTTTATAAGAATGAAAATTATTTTGATAGGGTGAGAGAAAAATTAAATAGTATAGATTTAGAAGGTAACTCTGTATGAATAGAACATTTGTTCAATTAGCTGCGATACTAGCTTTGTTAACTTTTGTATTAAAATTAAATTCAAATGGTAAACCATTCGAAACATTTATATTTTCTGGTTTGGTATTTATTGGAGTAATATTTATTGTTTTATTAGGATTTTATTTTATAAGAACAGGAATTTCATTCATGGAAAAAAATCAAGGAAACAAACCCCCTGATAATTTAGAAGATCATGAAGAATCTACTAATCAGGAGGAAAACTAATTGCTGGAATATTCAGTTAGTAAACCCAATGAATTAGATGGTGAATTACTGGTAAGAGAGTATTTTAAAACGCCATCCGAGACATCAAAAAGTAAAGTTGTTAAAGCATTTATACCATTGGTGTATAAGATAGTGAACAGAATGAATATTCCCTCGACAAATATTTTATCAAAAGATGATTTAGTTCAAATAGGACTGGTTGGCTTGATCGAGGCATTAAATCGTTTTGATATAAGCGCGGGCATAAAATTTAAATCATTTGCATACACAAGAGTCAATGGTGCGATAATAGATCAAATTAGAAAGTCTGGTATCATTTCAAGAGGTAAACTAACAAAATTAACTGCCATAGAAAAAATAACCTCAAAACTTAGTCAAGATTTAGGTAGAGATCCAATTGTCATTGAGATATGTGAAGAAGCAAATATTAGTGAAGATGATTATCATAGTCTTATGAGTATCGCTCAATTAAGCTATACGCTATCGCTAGATGAAAAAATTGAAGGTAATGATGAAGAGGAATCAATGACGAGGATTGATTCAGTTAAAGATCAAAGCACTAAGACTCCTGAAGATTTAATAATGCATGACTCTTTAAAAAATGATGTTATGAATTTTATAAAAATACTACCTGATAGAGAAAGACTAGCCTTGGTATTATATTATTATGAAGAATTGACATTACAAGAAATTGCAAATGTTATTGGAGTCTCTGAGTCAAGAGTGTCACAAATTTTAAATAAAACATTGATGAAAATTCGATCATCACTCATTGAAGTATAATTTTATGTCTACGCCCAGCGATATACCACCTATTCAATCAAATTTTAATAATAATCAACCTATTAAAGAATCTACTAAAATTGATAAAAACCCGGACGAAAGTTTTTTAAATCAAAAGAAAAATCAAAAGAAAAATGATAAAAAGAGTAAATTAATGAAAAAGAAAACAAGTGTAAATAATTTAAAAAGTAAAATAGATGAAAATAAAGAAGGTCTTGGATTAAATATAGACCTCAAAGCTTAAAAAGTGAAATTTCAAATAGATACATTAAATAATTTACAAAATTTACTGAGAAAGCTTAAACCTGGTACTTGTATTTGCGGTAAAATTTTAGAAAAAATAGATGAAACAAAATATATATTAAGAATACACGGTTATAATATTATCACAGAATCAGAAAAAACATTGAAAAAAGGGGATGAATTAAATTTTATAATTAAAAATAATAATAATCACCTCTATTTAAAATTAATTAGGTCAAAACAATTTTCAAAAAATAATCGACTAAATATTATTATTTAAATGGATCAAAACAAAAATAAACCCACATCACTAAATTTTAACTTTCACAGTGATAGATTACGCTCTTTAGGTGAATTAAGCGCAAGCATATTGCATGAAATAAATCAACCAATAACTAGTATTCGTATGTGTTCCGAACTTTCCATTAGGAAAATAAAAAAAAATAATTTTAAAGATTTTGATTATTTGCAAACTAATTTACAAGAGATTATAAACTTAACTCAAAAAGTTGAAGAAATAATTTATCGTCTACAAAATTTTGTTAGAAAAAGTAATACTGATGATTTTCCCAAAGTAGATTTGAATCTATCCATAAAGGAAGCAAAAAAAATTTTAAATCATCAATTTTTGAATAAAAATATTAAAATTATTACAAATCTAAAAAATATACCACACATAAACGCTCATGAAGTTTGGCTAAATCAAATAATTATTAATTTATTGAAAAATGCGTTTCATGCGCTATCAAATAAGAATCCAAAGTTACTTAAATTAAAGAGAAAAGAAGTGATAATTAGCACTCAATATAATGATGCCAAAAAAGAAGTAATTATGATTGTAAAAGATAATGCTGGAGATATAAGCAATAAATTAAAAGAAAAAATTTTTGAGCCTTTCTTTACAACCAAGAATAAAGATGGTAATGGTTTGGGATTATCGATTATTAAATTAATAATTGAATCTCTTAATGGTAAAATTGATTTAGATGTAAAATTTGGTGAATACAGTGCCTTCAAGATATACATACCCGCTTCATAATGATTAATTTCAAAGAACTCATTAAACTCAGTTCCATTATTAAAGAAAATATCAGTGAAAAAGAAATATTTCAAAAAATATTAAACTTATTAAAACGTACCATGAATTTCGAATATGCTACTATTTTTTTTCAAGAGAAAGATGGTCAGTTAAAAGCAATTTATTCCATAAATAGTATAATTGTAGATTTAGCAGCAGATTTCAATGTGGGTAGTGGAAGCGGAATTTCAGGTTGGGTTTCAAATAGTGATGATCCAGTAATTATACCATGTTTTATGAATGAAAATCCCAAAAGAAAATTTAACTCATTTATTTCAATACCTTTAATAATTAACGAAAAGAGAATTGGAGTCATAAATTTAGGCCATTCAGAAATTAATTTTTTTAAAAAAAAAGATAAAGTCAACTTCAATATATTAGGTAGTCAGTTAGCACTAATATTGGACAGGATAAACTTAATTCAACAAATAAATAAATTAGAAATAGATCTTAAAAGTTATCAAAAATCATTAAAAAAAGCAAAAGAAGAATCTCTTAAAAATATAGAATTATCCAATACTGAAAAAAATATTGATACCATAATCAAAAATATTAATAACTCCTTATCAATAGTAATTGGTTTCACTGATTTACTAATCAATAAGTCTAAATCTGGTGAGATTAATTTGGAATTTATCAATGAGAAGTTGCCAATTATTATGGAATCAGCACGTAAGATAGATATGATTTTACATAATCATAAACATAAAAGTTTAAGAAAGATAACAAAAGATAATAAATAAACTTAGACCTGTAATGAAAAACACAATAGTTACGAAAAAAGAACAAATTAAATAGTATGAAACGATATCTATCATTATTATTTATAATTTTATCTAATGCTTTTTGTATAGAATGCTTTGAAGGAACAGGATGGTGTTATAATCAATCTGTTAATTTTGCATTTTATATTTTTGAGGAAGTATCAATTAATGATACTGAGTTAGATCGAGGTATCTTAGAATATGATGGAACTGTGTCATGCCCTGATAATAATTGCGACGTGGTGGGTGCTTTTAATGGAGATATTTGTGTTGGTTGGTCAATATATTACATTAATGAAGAACTAGATAATAGATTCACATTACCAGTTAATGGATATGATGGTAATGAATATTCATCTGGATATTTATTAAATGGTGAAATTCCAACTTTTAAAATTTTTGATGCAAGTAATAATCATATTTTTGAGGGTTATTCTGTAATTGATATCCCTATGTTTGAGAATTTTGGGGGATTCATTATGGAAAATTTATATTCAAGTGTTGATCTAAATATTTCTAACTTAAAAAGTAACGATTTTGATTTACTAGGAGTATATCCAAATCCATTTAATTCAAAAATAAATATTGTTTTTAAGAATGAATCAACCACAGACATTAAGATTGGCATGTTTGACTTAAATGGAAAGCAAATGCAATCAATCTTTAGTGGAAATATAACTAATAGTATTCAAAATATAAATTTAAATTCTGAAAATCTTACTAGTGGGGTTTATATCATGCAATTTACTTTAAGTAATAATAGTAAAAAATACGTGAAACTTACTCATCTAAAATGATAAAAAAATAAATTATTTTTCATATGCTTGAACCAGTTTTTATCATAATTGCTTTTATAACAGGAGTTATAATTGGTTGGATTTTAAAATCTAGATCTATTCCTGAAATAAATGATAACTCAAATGAATTAAGGATTCTTAATGATCGTTTAATTGATTCAGAAAAAAGGGAAAGTATTGCTAATACAAAATTAAGTGAAATTGAAAATCGAATAAAAGAAGAGAAAGTCCAAATAGAAAAAGTTCATTTAGAAATGAAAAATACTTTTAAACTAATGGCTTCTGACATCGTAAAAGATAATTCAGAAGAATTTTTAAGAATGGCTAGTGATAAATTTAATTCTTTGCAAAAATTTTCAGAAAAACACTTAGATGAAAAAAAGAAGTTAATTGATCAAAATCTTGAGGGTATGAACACTAAGCTAGATAATATATCTAAACAATCTACCGAACTTAAAACATCAATAGAAGAAAATAAACTTGAAACTGGGAAATTACGTGATACAACAGGAAAACTAAGAGAAATTTTGTCATCCTCACAACAAAGGGGACAATGGGGTGAAAGAATGGTCGAAGACATATTACAATTTATTGGACTAATTGAACATATTAATTACAAAAAACAAATGACTGTAAATTCTGGTGAAAAACCAGATTATACTTTTTTTCTTCCAAAAGAAAAATACTTAAATATGGACGTAAAATTTCCATTAGATCATTATAAAAAACTTGTTGATACAAACAATGAATTTGAAAAGGAAAATGAAAAAATAGCATTTTTAAAAGATGTTAAAAATCATGTAAAAAGTGTTGCTTCAAAATCATACATTGATACGACGTCAGGAACTCTTGATTATGTCTTGCTATTTATTCCGAATGAATCAATCTATAGTTTTATTAACAAAGAAAAACCATCTTTAATTAATTTTGCTTTAGAAAAAAGAATTTTACTATGTTCTCCCTTAACTCTATATGCAGTACTTTCCTTGATACATCAAGCAACTCGTAATTTTGCAATGGAAAAACAGACAGAAGAAGTGCTTAAATTACTTGAGTCTTTTCGTTCACAATGGATTAAATATACAGAAAAGATGGACACTCTTGGTAGAAGCATTGAATCAACTAAAAAGAATTATGAAAAACTCATCACAACCAGGACAAATCAATTAGAAAAAACATTCAAAAGTATTGAGGATTTAAATCAACCTGAAAAAACTTTGACTTTAGATTAATTTTAATATTATTGATATAAAAATTTTAAAATTTAAAAAATCAACTTTCATTTCTACAGTCTGCACACTGACCAGTAAAAATATGTTCTGCGCTTTTGATCAAATAATTTGGAACTTCTGGTATAGATATCTTTATTGGAATACAAGACGAAATACCACAATCTTCGCACTGAAAATGTGGATGATTGTTATTCTTCTTATTGGAAAAAATATTTTTTTTACCCTTAGCAAATCTTTTTGTTCCATCATAATCGTTAAAAGAATGTATTAAATTTGAATTTTCGAGTCTATCAATAATTCGATATACTGTCGTTTTATCCATTACTTTATCAAATTTTTTCAATAATTCTCCAATGGTAATTGCCTCTTGTGTTTTATTGAATTCAGATAAAATTAGTTTAACTGTTTTAGTTTTTCTTTTTATGCTCATTAAAGGGTATTATATAAATATTTTTTTAGTTAATAAATATGTAATAATTTATAGAAGATATATAATAATCTGCTAATCAATACCTTTGATATTTTTCATTGAGATAGATGAATTTAGAATCGTATATTTGGTGTAAATAAAATAAATTACTAAATTAAAATGAAATATATATTTATAGTTATTACACTCATATTATTTAAAAATTGTACTTCGAATTTTGAAAATAATAATCTAAAATCTATTAAAAAATTACCTAATGATATTCGATGGGTTGTGAAATCTAAAGAATATAATGCAATATGTGAGCAAACTTATAAAAATGCATGGGATAATTTATCATATATATTATCTCAATCAGATTCATTTTCTTGTATTGTTATGGATCTAGATGAAACTATTTTAGATAATTCAGAATATCAAATCAAACTAATTGAAAATAATGAAAAATTCAATCAAGATAATTGGTCTAGGTGGGTAAAATTAGAAGAAGCAAAATTAATCCCAGGTGCAAAAAATTTCATAGATAAAGTTAGAGAAACTCAAATTAATATTATATTTTTAAGCAATCGTATGGTCGAAAATGAACGAGCAACAATTGAAAATATGAAAAAATTAAATATTTATCAAAAAAATGATATATTCTTATTAAGAATTGATAAAAGTGATAAAAAATACAAGAGAAGACAAGAAATTATAGATGGCACGAATAGAATGAAAAGTATAGGACCACTTAAAATTTTAGCATATTTTGGTGATGCGTGGCATGATTTTCCTGAAAACGATAAATATTATATGTTTGGTCAAAATATGTATATGTTTCCAAATCCAATGTATGGGAAATGGTAATGAAGTTATTTATGTTTACATAAACAGCTAAATAATTAAAAGTCGTAATATGTTTTTTCTATTTTTAACTATTATAAATTTTTCAATTTTAAAATCAGCAATTTTAAATATTCCATCTGATTTTCCATCGATTCAATCAGGAATAAATTCAAGCTCAAATGGAGATACAGTAATAATTTCTAATGGTACATATTTTGAAAATTTAAATACATATGGTAAAGAAATAACCTTAGCATCCTTATTCCATATTAATGGAAATCAATCTCATATCTCAAACACAATTATTGATGGAGGTAGCTTAGATCATGTTCTCTTAATTGATAATTCATCTAATCCAGTAATTAATGGACTAACAATCCAAGGAGGTTTTACAGATTCTACAACATATGGAGCAGGTATATTAATTGATAATTTTAGCAATCCTACCATCAAAAATTGTATTATTAAAGAAAATCATGCTAGACGTAGCGGTGCTGGAATATCAATAAATAATGGCAGTAGTCCTGTAATATCCCACTGTAAAATTATTGATAATTATACTCCTAGGGGAGGCGCTGGTATATATTGTAAACAAAGTACTACACCAGTTCAACCTGAAATTAGAAAATGCTTATTTGATTCTAATATAGCTGGAACCGGAGGGGGTGGTGGCATACGTGGTAAAAGTACAGCTAATCCAAGTGTATTTGATTCATATTTTGTTGAAAATTCAGCTGATTTTGGTGGTGCTATATCTCATCCCTTTGGAGGTAATCCAATCATAATAAATAATTCTAGTTTTTGTGGAAATACTCCAAATGATTTTTCTAGTTATACAAATTATGTAGATAATGGAATATCTTATATTAATAATTGTGATTCATTAATATCATTATTTTCATTTCAATTCGATGACAATAATGATGGTAATCTGGGTAATACGTATGGTTCTTGGATTGAATATCCAAATCATGCTATTAGCTCAAATGGTACGGGAGCTGAAAGACTTTATTTGACTCAAACTAATGTAAGCTCAACCGATGATTTTAGAGAAATATGTAAAGAAGAATGTATTAATGGTAATGCCGATGGACCTAATGGTCAATGTGGCGCATTTGTTATTAATTATTTTGATGTTGATTTTCACTTAAACCCTAATTACTGTGTTTTTAAATTGGTAAATTCATTACCTTACCCCAATTCAGTCAAAGATAGCTATGTTTATGATGAGGTTTTTTATTTTTTAGGAGATGTAAATTTAGATGCATTTATTAATGTTATAGATGTTGTTCAAACTGTTAATTATATTTTTTACCAAAATAATCCAATTATTTTAGACCAAGGAGATATTAATCAAGATGGTACTATTAACATAATTGATATTGTTTCTATGGTTGCAATCATTATCGATTCTTAGCTATTTTAAGAAAAATTCTATTCTTTTTTCAAATAAAAATTCTGTATTTTGAACGAACTATTCCTTTTCTAAAAAAGGAAAATATAAAATTATGTGGTGATTCATTATCTAATTTAATAATTATTTTTTTGCAGTAAAAATACTGGTAACACCAAAAGTTAAGTCTTCGACTTGAGCATCTAAAAATCCTTTTTCTGCCATTAAATCTAACATTTCATGCCGATTTAAAAAATTTTGAACAGACTCTGGAAGATATCGATAAGCGTCAGATCTAGCAAAAAAAGCACCAACCCTTGGTAGAATATATTTAAAATAAAAAGTATATAGTTTGCTAAAAATTTTATTTTTAGGTTCTTGAAATTCAAGAATTGCACAAATTCCATTTGGCTTTAAAACTCTATAAAATTCACTCATAGCATCTTCAAAATAGCCTATATTTCTAAAACCATAGGAGATTGTCAATGCATCAAATGAATTATCTTTAAACGGTAGTTTTTCTGCATCACCTTGTACAAAAGTAAAATTCTTATCGTTTAATTTTGCTAATGCTTTAGTCTGTGCATGTTTAAGCATTTTAAATGAATAATCAAGACCAATAATATTGACATCATGATGTTTTAAAATGGCAAAGCCCACATCTCCTGTTCCCGTTGCAACGTCTAAAATGTTTTGACCATCCTCTATCTTTAATCTTTTTACTAAAATTCTTCGCCAATAAAAATCAATCCCCAAGCTCAATAAATGGTTTAAAAAGTCATATTTACCAGAAATATCATCAAACATTTTCTGTACGAATTGTTTTTTATTTTTTCCTCTATGTGAAAATTCGTTCATATTATTATTTAAAAATTAGTTAATTGTTGATTTTTAGATATATTAAATTTAAACTTAATTTAACCGTATAGAATAAAGGTAAAATTGAATAAAAAAAGATTAAAATTAAAAGAGCATCGAGAAATCATTAAAAAGCGAATATCTTCCGCAATAGAATTATCGAAAAACATAAACAATCAAACCATCCTATCGCATACTTTTGAAATAGATATGGTTGATATATTACCAATTTTAACACATCCTGCCGATAGACATTCAATAAGAATATACCTCGAAAAACCTTCAGAAGGATTTTCTATGGCAGGAATGGGTTCAATTATTTCTATTGATTTTAAAGGTAATATTGTAAACTTTAATAAAAAAGTTGCAGACATAAAAAATAGAATAGTGTATGAAAAGGATAAAAAATATCCAACTCCCTCATTTTTGGGTGGCTATGCATTTAGTCCAGAATTAGAAGCAGATATAACTTGGAAAAATTTTCCTAGAGGAAGATTTATTCTTCCAGAATGTTTAGCTACACAAAATAGTAATGGTACTTGGTTAACAATATCAACAATAGTTAATAAAAGTGATAGCTTATCAAAAGTTTTAAATAGATTTCTAAAATTATGCATTACATATGAAAATAGAATGCCTGTTACACTACCACCTATATCAAGTTTACCTGTTGATAAATTTAAAGATGTTCCTAACAAACAGACTTATTTTAAAACTATTAACCAGATCCTTGAAAGACTAAAACCAGGAAATATAGAAAAAGTAGTTTTATCTCGTTCGCACCATGTTAAGATTGCTCAAAGTTTCAGCGTAGTTTCTGGTATTCAAATTTTAAGAAGTGCATACCCAAAATGCATGTCATTTTTCTTTTCATTTCCTAAAGAGGGAATATTTTTCGGTTCAACACCTGAACGATTGGTTCGGTTAAAAAATAAATCGATTGAGACTGTGGCGTTAGCAGGTACTATTTCAAGAGGTAAAAATATGGAAGAAGACAGACTATTAGCAGAAAAGTTAAGAAAAAGTAATAAAGAAAGAGAGGAACACAGATTTGTACTTGAACAAATTGTTCGTAATCTTGAACCATTAACTGAAGAATTAAATTTTAATGAATATCCTGGGATTTTGAAATTAAAAAATGTGCAACATTTAAAAACAACAATCTTTGGAAAACTCAAACAAAATCAGCATATTTTAAATATTGTTAAAAATTTACATCCTACGCCTGCAGTTGCTGGCTCACCTACGTCGGATGCCTTAAGAATTATACAAAAATTAGAAGCTCATGACCGTGGATGGTACTGCGGTCCACTCGGATGGACAGATATAGATGGTGATGGTGAATTTTTCGTAGGTCTTCGTTCTGCCTTAGTATCAGAACATAAAGCACATGTATTTGCTGGAGGAGGTATTGTTGCAGAATCCGTTGCTGAACACGAATGGGATGAAACAGAACTAAAAATTCAGCCAATCATTACAGCATTGTCTGGTGGACAAATATAATTGACAAACTTAGAATGGGCACGAAATACGACAGAAACACTATATCGACTGGGCTTGAAGAATGTTTGTATATCCCCTGGTTCAAGAAATACTCCACTTACATTAGCATTTATAGAACATAAAAAAATAAATTGTTATTCAATAATAGATGAACGTTCTAGTGGATTTTTTGCTTTAGGCTTGGCTAAAACTTCTCAAAATCCTGTAGCATTAATAACAACCTCAGGAACGGCAACGGCAAATTTATATCCTTCAATTATTGAAGCAAATTTAAGTCGAGTTCCTCTATTAATTTTAACTGCAGATAGACCACTAAATCTAATCGGTACAGGTGAAAATCAAACAATTAATCAGTACGATATATATGGTCATCAGGTTCGTAGTTTTATTGATATAGGCTTACCCGGAAACTTAAAACACCTGATTGTTGTATTAAAAAAATCTTATTATCTTACCCTTGGATTAGATTTTTCAGGTAATTATATTAATCCAAAAGGACCAGTTCATTTAAATTTTCCATTTGACGAACCATTAATTAATGAGAGTGAAATTAATCAACAGATAAATACTGACTCAAAAAAATATGATATATTAAAAATATCAAATGTAGATTATTTTTCTAATGGCAATGCTATTACATCTGAAATACTAAATAAAGTTTTCTCTCAAAGAAATTTAATTATTGTCTGCGGTGAGGGTTTAAATTATTTAGAATTGAATTACTTAGTTAAATTTTCTAAAAAGTGTAAAATTCCAATTCTAGCAGACATCCTGTCAAATTTACGATTTAAATTTGATAGTAAATATATTTTAGTCAATTATGAAAATTATTTAGATAAAACTAACAAATTTGATTTGATACTAAGATTTGGTAAAAAACCAAATTCTAGATTTTTAAATCATTTTTTGAAAAAAAATAAAGATAAAATATGTTTATTTGATCCAATCGGAAGATTCAATGATGATGTTTTAAATATTTATCCTTTTTCCATATCTAATTTTCCATTAGAAATTAATAAAATGAATCAAAATAATTTTAACTCTGTCCTATTTAAATTTGAAAATAATTATTTCTATAAAACTGATAATTATGTGCAAAAAATTTTAAAATTTATTCCAAATAATTCTCAACTATTTATTAGTAACTCAATGCCAATTAGAGAGTTTGACAAAATGAGTTTTAAATTAAATAAAAATATAGACGTCTTGGGTAATCGTGGAGCAAGTGGTATTGATGGGATAATATCAAGCGCTATTGGAATGGCTAAAGCAAATGATGAAAAAAATACAATTTTAATAATTGGAGATGTAAGCTTTTTTTATGACTTAAATGCACTCCAACTAATTAAAAAATATGATGTTAAATTAACTATATTTGTAATAAACAATAATGGTGGTCAAATATTCAATAAATTACCATATTCTAATTACGGAATACCTGATTTTAAACAATTTTGGATAACAAATCCAGAGCTTAATATTAAACAAGTAGCTGATTTATTTAAGCTAAATCATACAAAGATTAAAAACATAAATCATATTAATGACTCTAACTTTGAAAGTCAATTAATAAATGAATTAATAATACCCTAAAAACCTATTAAAAATCCAATATTTAATCCAAATCCAATTAAAGCTAAACCTAAAAACACCTCTATTGGTTTTTGAAACTTTAAAAATTTAGACTTAACTTTTAAATCATTTAAAATTATAGCAACTAAAGAAAACCATGTAAAACATACTAAAGAAATTGAGATCCCATATAATATTTTTATTAATAATGGCGTCTTATTACTAACGATTTGTGTGAAAATACTCAAATAAAAAATAGTAGCTTTTGGATTAAATAGATTTGTAAAAAAGCCAGATCGAAATGAATCTATATTTGATATTTTTCTTTTTTTAAATGATATAATTTCTATATGCCCTGAATTAATAATACTAAATATCCCTAAATATATTAAATAAAATGCACCAATAATTCTTATTGTTAACAATAAGGTTTCAGATTTAGATAAAAAAAAACCTATTCCTATTAGCGTATATAATGTGTGAACCAAAATAGCTACTGAAATACCCAAAGCAGTGTATATTCCTGATACCTTGGATGTTGATATACTGTTTTTAATAGTTATCACGAAATCAGATCCCGGTGTTATTACTGCAAGTAAAGTAATAAAAAAAACAGTAGAAAATTCTAAAATATAAAAAGAAATATTTTCCATCAAGTCTACTTTTTATATACGATTTCACCATTTACAAAAGTCATTAATACTTCTGTTTTTAAAATTTGTTCTTCTTTACACTTTAAAAGATCTTCAGATATAACTGTCAAATCTGCATCAAACCTATTCTTGATTTTTCCTCTATGTTTTTCATTAAATCCGCCGTAGGCAGCCCAGGTAGTTAACATCTTTAAAGCTTCAACTCTACTTACTTTTTCTTGAGGATGCCAACTTTTTGATTTAGGATTATCTGAGGGTTTACGAGTAACTGCTGCAAAGAATTCCATAATGGGATTGCCTAGCTCAATGGGACAATCTGAACCTCCAGGTACTTTCAAACCAGCATTAATAAATGATTTCCATCTAGAAATTGTATAGCATCTCTCAGATCCTATTCTATCATCCATCCATCGCATATCACTTGTGCAATGAGATGGCTGCATTGAAGGCAATATATCATTTCTAACAAATTGAGGTATCTCTTGATCTCTAACCATTTGAGCGTGTTCTACACGCCATCTTCTGTTATTTTTTCCACATAAATATTTTTCATATGTATCTAAAACTAACTTGTTACCTTTATCGCCAATTGCATGCGTACACAATTGAAAGTCATATTTAAAACACTTTTTTGCAAGATTGTCAAATTTATCCTCTGATAATAAAATTAAACCAAAATTTCCTGGGTCATCAGTATATTCATCAAAAAGACAAGCACCTCGGCTACCAAGTGCACCATCCATAAATGCTTTAACAGATCTGATTGTGTATAATTCAGTCTGCTTAATACCCTCTTTAAACCATTTTTCTATAAAATTTTCATCATTTCCATTTAACATACCATAACAACGTATTGGAAATTGGTTTTTACTTATCAGGCTTTGTATTGAATTAACAATATTTTCATCTTGCCAAGCATCATGAACTCCAGTAATCCCATTAGATACTGTTTGTCTCAAACCATTTCTAATATGCCGCGTGATATCTATCTCGTTTGGCTTAGTTATTGAATTTTTAATTATACTCATTGCATTGTCAATAAATACACAATTATTTATAACCTCACCTCCTGCAGTTATTTCTGAATTTTCTATATATCCAGAAATTTGTCTAGCAATTTTATTAACCCAGAGTGCGTGCCCATCAATTCTTGTCAATGCTATTGGATAATCTTCTGTTATCTCATCTAAAAATTCCGATAATGGAAATGATTTAGAATCCCATAAAGTTTGATCCCATCCTCTGCCAATAACCCATGTACCCTTTGGATATTTATATAAGTTACTTTTTATA
>MDTD01014748.1_pt1 | contig 23537 bp, 23 predicted proteins | sample 811221 | NCBI WGS metagenome assembly MDTD01 (sample SAMN05326646, study PRJNA326480) | marine metagenome | isolation source: seawater | place: Pacific Ocean: South West | collected 2011 | reverse complement strand
TCGCGCTTGAAGCACGCCGCCTGTTCGTTTTCTCTTCTGATTGCGTCGTACACCTCTTTACGGTGTACGGCGATTTGAGTCGGCGCAGTGATGCCGAGGCGGACCTTGTCGCCTCGGATATCGACGACCGTGATCTCGATGTCATCACCGATCATGATCGTCTCATCGCGCTGACGTGAAAGCACCAGCATTCGATTGGCTCCTTCCAACGCCGAGTCGGAAACAACACCGACCCGGGGCTCGGCTTCCGGCCGAGCGTCCTCCGTGCCCAAGAGGCGCCCGCTTCCCTGCGGGGCGCCGCACTCTGTCCCACTGAATCAGGCGGAGGCCGCTTGAGCGGCCTGGCCGACTTTCATCAGCGGTTGTCTGGTTGTCCAACGCTTGTCGGCGAGGACGAGCTGTTCACCCGTCCTGTCGATGGTGTTGACAACCAGCGGGCCCTGGAGGTTGCCCGTGAGCTGCTGCTCAACCTTGTTCACGATAACGAATACCTGCGCGTCCTCGAGCTTGTCGAGAGAGAGCGCCTCCATCTGCTCCGCCCGGATGGGTACGTTGTACTCCGGGTAGAACATCGTCGGATCGGTGATCACGAAGGCGAGATCCGGGTCGTCGAGGCTCTGCAGCCAGAAGAAGAGCGCGTCGTCGCCCGGCTGCAGCAGACAGTACCGGCACATGGCCGGGAACCCGAGAAGACCCTTCGTGAAGGTGATCACGCGGTCCTCCGCGATCTCAATCACCCCGAAGCGTGACGTTTGGACTTCCATGCGATCGTCCTTGACCTCGGCCTTGGCTTTGATGCCCTGGCAGGCGTCCCTCGCCTGCTGACTCTGACTCGTGCTCCCCGCGGCCGATACGGGGGAGCCCTGTTCCATTTCTCCAGCCCGACCCCGCTAACCGAGGAAGTCGAGCAGATTCAACTGATTCGCGATCGACATGCTCTGAAGCCCGGCCTGCAGCTGTGTCTGCAGAAGGGTGAGCTTGGTCGATGCCTCCGCAAAGTCCAGGTCACGCAGTTCGCTCCTGAAACTCTGCTCCATGACGTTGACGTCCTCTTCCCTGACCCGAGCCGACTCGAGCCGTTTGCTGTAGCTGCCGACGAGGCCGCGGGTCTGCGCGACGGAGTCCACAACTTCTTCCAGCTTGGTTCCTGCAAACGTGATGCCAGTCGTGTCACCGGCCGTAAGTGCCTCTCTGAGCTCGATCAGACGCGTGAACACGGTGTTCGAGACCACCGGTGCCGGGTCGCTCCCGGCAAGAGTTGCGCTCGCAGGGTCAAAAGTTGCGTCCCCAAGCCCGAGATCGAACATCGCGGAGGAGTTGTTGCGCCTCTCTATGGAGAGCGTGCCAGTGAAGCTGGCATCCTGTGTGAAGACGATGCCGTTGTCGGCGTCCCCGAGCGAGGCCTGGAAGGTCGTGGGGGGGATGCCCTGGCTGCTGGCTTCGTCGTTGATGCGTGCGATGACGTCGCCGATGGTGACGGCGTCCTCGGATCGCAGATCGACGGTGAAGCTGGACCCATCGCCCAGGACGACTTCGAAGTCGACGTCGAGGGTTGGGTCGGCCAGGCCCGTGAGCGGGTCGGTGCCGCCTGTCTTGACGCTCACGCCCCGCCCGTCGTTGAGGATGTCGGTGCGTGTGGAGGACTTGAGCGACCGGATGCCGAGCATTTCTGCCGTGCGGTTGCCGCCGGCGACTTCCTCGATGGTCATCGACTGATCCGGGGAGGCGGAGACGAGGTTGACGATGTCGATGCCTGTGCCCTGGCTGTTGATGACCAGTCGGGCGCCGATGTCGGCGCCTTGGATGGCGTTGGCGAGGTCTTCGATAGTCTGGGCGCCCGAGAGGTCGATCTGTGCCCTCCGCCCGCCGTTGTTGATGACGATCTCATCGAGAGCACCGGTGAGTCCGGCGAGCGACGCGATGGATGAGCGCATGGTGAGCTTTGGATCGAGATCCTGCCCCGTGGTCTGGGTGGCCTCAAACGCGAAGCCGCCCGAGGTGGCCAGGCCGAGATCTCTCGCGGTGGTGCCGACGCCGACCTCTGTGAATGTGAGCTGCGGATCGGTGCCCGGTGCGCCGCTGACGACGTCGATGGTGATGGCTTCGCCTGCGAGCGAGACGCCCCCGGTGTCCAGGATCGTCACGCCGTTGGTGGTCTCGTAGTCTCGGATGGCGGCTTCGATGCGTGTGACCACGTCTTCCATGCGGTCGGCGGAGTTGAGGTCGATCTCGACGACGGGGCCGTTGTCGAGCTGCATCTGGATGACGCCCTTGGAGACGCCCAGGCCGACGGGTCCCCTGAGATCCGAGAGGAGTGTGTCGGGCGTGAGCGATGGGGCGAGGTCGACATCGCCTTTGACCTTGCTGAGTTCGTCGCCGATGGAATCGATGCCGACGAGCGTGACGGGGACGCTTTTGCCCAGGTTGATGTCGGTGGTGAGCTGATCGAACTCGCCCGTGTAGATAAAGCCGGAGCCGAAGGCCTCGAACGGCGGTGTGCTTGTTTTGCTGCCGCCGAAGAGGTAGTTGTCGACGGACTTGCGGTTCATCTGTGTGAGGAGCCCGTCGATGAGCGAGTTGACGACCTGCGCCTGGTTCTCGCGTTCTTCCTGCGTGGTGCCGATGTTGACCTGTGTGCTTGCGATCTGCTTGGCCGAGAGGAGCAGGTCGTTGGCCTCGGAGAGGCTGGACTCGACGAGCGCGAGGTTGGCGTCGGCCTGATCGATGTTGCGGAGGCGCTGGCTCGAGCGCTGGATGCTGTCATCGAGCTGCGCGATGGCCGCGGTGGCGACGGTGTCGTCGCTCGGGCGCAGGACGGATCGGCCCGTGGCCAGCTGCGACTGGGTCTCGAAGAGCCCGAGGCTCGATCGACGGAGGTTGGCCAGCTGGATCTGGTTGACCAGCAGCGACGGGGCCCGGCTCACGTTGGATGGGATGGAGCTCATAAGTGCCTTCAGATCAGATTGATCAGTGTGTCGAGCATCTCGTTCGTGGTCTGGATGATGCGGGCGGCCCCCTGGTAGGCCCGCTGGTACTGCATGAGGTTGAGCGCTTCCTCGTCGCTGTCGACGCCGCTCATGGCCAGCCGCTGTGACTCGAGCCCGTCGCGGACGATCGCGGTAGACTCGGCGATGACGCGGGCCGAACCGGTCTGCACGCTGAGCTTCTGAACGCTGGTGCGCCAGAACGCGCCGGCGGACTGGCCGTCGAAGGCCGCGATGCCGGTGTCCTGGAGATCGGCGATGGCAAGGCTCGTGCCGTTCTCGTGGAAGGTGCCGTCGATGTATCGCCCGGTCATGAGCGACAGCGGGTTGCTGGCGAGGTGATCGCTGACGGCGATATCGGTGGCATCGGTGCCCTGGAAGTAGCTGTTGACACCCAGAGCCGCGAGCACGCCCGAGGTGTCGTCGGCGAATGAGAAGGTCGTGCCCTGCGTGGCGTTGATGGTGAGTTTGCCGTCGCCGGCGATGCTCGCCGAGAGCCCGGTGATGGCGTCGATGGCGCTTGCGATGTCCTGGAGCGAGGTGTCGTCGGTGAAACCGGGCTGACCTGTGTTCGTGAGGCCGTCGAGGTCGATGTCGATGCGCGTGGTTGTGACGGCTCCGGTGGCTTCGTCGACGGTACGAACGATGAAGCCGCCGTTGGTTGGCGCGACGGGCAGCTCGGCGATGCTCGAGTTGGCCGGGTGTGTGAGCGAGAGCGCCTGGTCGGTGGTGGAGAACTGGAGCTGCGAGGAGGTGCTGGTCAGGCCCTGGGCGTTGGCTCCGGTGGCGTGGAGTGAGTTGATCTGGTGGATGAGCTGGCCCGCGAGCTGGTCGAGCTTGCCGATGGTTTCGTCGACGGTGCCGTCGCGGCTGTCGAAGACGCCGCCGATCCTGCCCTTGCGGATATCGAGGACCTGACCGGTCGAGGCGATGGCGACCTGAGTTTCGATCTGATCGCCCTTTGGCACGTTGCGGAGCTCGATGCCCTGGTTGCTCGAGCCAAGGACGACGGGTGTGGAGCCGACAAGCACATCGATCGAGCCGGAGGCCTGCTCGATGACGGTGACGTCCATGATCTCGCTGAGCTCACGGACGAGCTGGTCGCGCTGATCACGGAGCGGGTTGTTGGTGGCTCCGCCGTACTCGGACGCGGTGATCTGTTCGTTGAGCCGAGCGATCTCGGTGAGCGCGTTGTTGGCCTCGCTGGTGAGGGCCCCGAGCCGGTCATCGAGTTCGTTGCGCTGGCTGGTGAGGTCGGAGCGGAGGCGCTGGATGAATCCCGCCAGCAGCTGGCCCTGCTCGACGACCTGAGCTTGAGCCTGCGTGCCGTTGGCCAGCTCGCTCCATCCGGTGAAGAAGTCGCCCAGCTCGCTGGAGAGGTCGAGGTCGGTGAGCTCGTTGAGGATGGTTTCGATGCCGGAGAAAGCCCTGAGGATTTCCTCGGCGGCTGCGGAGTCGCTGATGCTTGTGTTGTAGCGAGACTCGATCGCGGAATCGAGCTGTCTGCGGACGCCGTTGAATCGGACACCCTGTCCGATCTGTCCTTCGAGCGTGTTTGCGTCGCCCGCGATGGGCTGGAGGCCGAGCGTCTGGCGTGTGTAGCCCTCGGTCGCGGCGTTTGCGAGGTTGTTGCTGGCCACCTGCACGCCGAGCTGGCTCGCCGCGAGTGCCGACCGACCGATTGTGAACGCTGCTCCGATGCCCACGTTCCGTTCCTCTCTTAATGCCTGAAGTCCACGGCGGTGGACATGGCGACACCCTGTGCCATTTTGCCACGGGCGTTGTACGTTCTTGCGACGTTGCAGGTCTGGACGACCTGCGCGAGCATGCCTCCCAGGTGGCCTGCGAATGCGGCGGTGGCCTCGCGGAGCGCGGACTGCTCGGCGCGGGCGCTCTCGATGAGCTGGCGGAGTTTCTCGGCCAGCAGGCTGAGCCTTTTGGCGCTCGGGCCGCCGATCTGCGCGATGAGCGCGCGGATGGTCAGGTTCGCGCCGGGCATGCCGATGGTCTTGGAGATCTCGGCGACGATGCGGGCGCGTTCCTGATCGAGCTTGACGATGCGCTGGTTCGTCTGGTTCCGCAGGTCGGCGAGCCTGGCGATGGTGGGGGAGTCCGCCTTGCGCAGCGCTTCGCGATGCTGTTTGGCGAGCTCGATGAGCGTCTCGTGCTCCTTGGCCAGGGCGACGAGCGTGTGCTCGAGGGGCTCGGTTTCGATGGGTGCATGGGGAGTGGTCATGCGGAAACCTCGAGGTGCTGGCCTGCGGGCTGGTCGAGCTTGATGCCCGCGCGTGAGGCGAAGTCGCGGGTGAGGCGGTCGACAATGGGCAGACGCGAGGACTTGACGATCTCGTCGGCGACGCGCTGGTCGAGAAGTGCGCCGAACTGCTTCTCGCCCTGCGTGGGCGCAAACGGCGGGGCGGCGTTGCTGGACTCGCGGATCTGGCTCAGCACCGGGACGATGAACGTCGCGGAGACAAGCTGCTCGGCGGCCTCGCGGATCTCGGTCTCGGGCGCGCCACGCTGGGCACGCTCGAAGAGCTGCTCGAACCGCTCGGCCTGATCGACGCCCGAGGGGCGATCGGCAGAGTCGATGGCCGAGAGGTCGTTCATCAGAATGGAAGTGGAGCCGAGGTTCATTCGATGATCAGCTGAGCTTGCAGCCGTCCTGTTTTGTGGAGACTCTGGAGGATCTCGATCTGGTCCTCGACGGGGACGTCGAGGCGTTCCATGGCGGCCATGAGGTCCTCGAAGCGTGCCATCTCGCTCTGGCGTGTGTGTGTGGAGAGGCCCGTCCATTCCTGCTGACGCACGCGTGGCTGCTCGGCCGTGGCAACGGGTTCGGGCATGATGGTGGTGATGCTGAGGTTCTTGTGGGTAATGGCGACGGGCCCGATGCGCACGTCGGCGGTGACGAGGATCACGCCCGTATCGCGGTTGACGACGATCTTGGCGGGCAGGCCCAGGTCGCGCTGGTCGATCTGGTAGCTGAGAATCTCGGCGACGAACGCGGCCGAGTTCTGACGCTGGTCCTGGGGGACATCGATGCGGATGGTGCGGTCGTCGATGACGGAAGCCACGGCGGGGCCGAAGAGATCGGGCGTGCCGAACCATTCCTGATTGATCCGGCTGGCGATGGCGGTCGTGGCCGAGTGCCCGGCGAAGTGCTGGCTGACGGTCAGGTTGAACGACGAGCCGAGCGGCCTCATGGTGAGGTCTTCGAGCAGTCGGGCGCCGCCCCGGACGACAGCGTTGGTGGGGGCGTTCGGGTTGGTGACAACGACGGTGCCCTGTGCCATGGCCAGAGGGCGATCGAGTTCGACTGGGCCGCGGACCTCGTAGCGGAGCGGTGCGAGGAAGAGCTCGCCGCCCTCGAGGCTCTTGGCGCTGCCGAGGCTGGAGACCCGGATATCGAGCTTGTCGCCCTTACGACCGCCGCCGGCGGGGACGACGCATTTGACCATGACGAGCGCGACGCTCTTGGTGGCTTCGAGTTCTTCGAGGGAAGCGACGGCGTTGCCCGAGTTGATGAGGACCTGCGCGAGGGGGCGCACCGTGACCAGGTCCTTGCCCGAGTCGCCCGTGCCGTTGAGACCGAAGACGAGCCCGAGCCCGAAGAGGACGTTCTCCTGCTCGCCCTCGATGCGCACGAGGTCCTTGATGGTGTCCGCGGCGGTGCTAGCCGCGAAGAGCAGTGAGCAGAGAATGGCGATGAGCTTGTTCACGCGACGTCTCCACGGCGTGCACAGGGCGCAAAATTCTTCATATGTGATGGCAACGCAATCCGCGTGCCAGCGGCAACGTGGGCCGGGTCAGAAGGCGAAGATGGTCTCCAGGGCCTGCGGTATCCAGCCCTTGCGAGCGGTCTTGCTCACCTCGCCCTCGTTCTTGGTGATGATCGAGAGGTTGTGCAGCTGGCTGGACTGCACGGTGTTCTGCTCGGTGATGTCCTCGCTGCGGCAGTTGCCCGAGAGGACGAAGACCTGGACTTCCTCGTCGGTCTGGATGGTGCTCCGGGCCTCGAGCACGAGCACGCCGTTGGGCTTGATGTCGATCACCTCGGCCTGGATGCGCGCGGTGAGACGGTCGGTGCGCTCGTAGTCGCCCTCGCCCTGGAACTCGTGGGTGGAGGCGATGTCGAGCAGGTCGCTGTTGTCGGCGTCGCTGCCCTCGAGGCGGGCTTCGATCAGCTCGGCCAGGCTCGGGAAGGTCGAGAGCTCGGCGCTTGCGGAGTATTCCTTGTCCGTTTCGAGCGACTGCGAGCGTTCGGCTCTGCTGGTTTCGTTCACGATGATCGTGACGAGGTCGTGCATCTCGAGGCGCTTCGGGGGCGGGGGAACGATGACAAACATGCTGTAGCCCGAGAGCGATTCGCTGGGCATGGCGTTGCCGTTGATGTCTTCGGGAACGCCCACGGGCCTTGTTTCGTAGAGAGATTGGGCGGCGGCTTGCGCACAGAGAAGCGAGGTGAGGGTGCAGATGAGTTGGCGTTTCATCCCTGGTCTCCCGTCAGATGCGTTGCGTTTGCGATGACGACGGCCCGGCCCGGTGCTTTGACCTCGGCCATGAAGCGTCCCTCGCCTTTGAGGGGTTCGAATTCAATGGTGTCCCCGACGCGGCCCGCTTCGAGGGCCCGGGCGGGCGAGCGCAGGACGATGGTGCCCGAGAGCACGTGCACTGAGACGATCTCGCCCCGCTTGATGACCTCGGCCTGCTCGGCGTGCGCGGTGGTGAGCATCTCGCCAGCGCCGGTGTTGCGGCGGAGCCTGATGGTGCCGACGGCTGTGGGCTCGATGAAGGGGACATCGGGCGCAAGCCATGCCGAGTCGGTCTCGTAATCCTCGCGTGAGAGGGTTTCGCCCCGGCGCAGGGCGCGGGTTGTGCGCACCGTCTGGCGCAAGATGCGCACGCCGACACGTGCGGTCTCGTCTCGGATGTTGCCCCGCTCGTCGTACATGGTGATGCGCATGGGCATGGTTTCGGAGGAACCGATCGGCTGCACGTCGACGACCCAGCCCTCGGTGGAGGAGGCGAGGAGGGCGGCCTCGCTGTCCTGATAGGTGAGCTGGAGTTGGTCGCGGGGCACACCGAAGGTCTGGACAAGCCGGGCCTCGATGTGGTCCTTGATGGTCACGCCCACGCTTGCGGGATCGATCACGGGCCTGGCTGTATCGGTGTCGGTCTGAGAGGCTGACTGGACGCGGAGGATGACACGGCAGGCCTCGCCCCGGAGCGTCATGCGTCCGGCGGCGAACTCAGTCTGTGACGCGAGCCGGGTGCGGATGTCCTCCAGCGTGATGTCGAGCCTGCGGTCGGCGCCGGCCCGGTCGCCCGGGTAGGCGTCGATGACGAGCGACCCGAACGCCTTGGCCTCGCCCGTGAGCAGCGCGATGTCGCCCAGCGTGATGGGTGTGCCCATCTCCACGCGGGCCACGGGGCGCAGCGTCACCACGCCCTGCGCGAGCGATGAGCACGCGGTCAGGAGTGCGAGCAGCAGGATGACGAGTCGCGGCATCACGCGGCGGGGTCTCCGGGGTTACTGCCTGAGCTGACCGACGGAGCGGAGGGTTTCGTCGGCGGCTCGGATGGCCTGCGAGTTCATCTCGAAGGCGCGCTGGGTGCGGATGAGTTCGATGAGTTCGTATGTGGCGTCGACGTTGCTCGATTCGAGCTGGCCCTGCAGGATGCGGCCGTAATGACCCTCGGAGGGGTTGCCGACGATGGGTGCGCCGCTGGCTGCGGTCTCGGTGTAGAGGTTCTCACCGATCTGTGTGAGGCCCGCGGGGTTGATGAACGAGGCGAGCTGGATCTGTCCGACTTCCTGCGGCTCGGCCTCGCCCGGCTGGGAGACGAAGACTCGGCCGTCGGCGCCGATGGTGATGGTGCGCGCGTCGGCAGGGATGTTGATGCGGGGCTCGATGCGTCGGCCGACATCGGAGGCGAGGACGAGCTCGCCGTCGGAGTTGAGTGTGAGGTTGCCCGCGCGGGTGTAGGCGGTCTGGCCCTCTTCGATGCCGACCTGGAGGAAACCGAGGCCGTCGATCATGATGTCGAGCGGGCGCTCGGTGGCGATGGGTGAACCCTGCTCGAAGTTGAGCTGCGTGCCGGCGACCTGAACACCGAGCCCGACGTGGAGCCCGATGGGGCGCTGGTCGCCGTTGGCGTTCTCGACGCCCGGCTGCTGTCGCTCGATGTAGAGGAGGTCCTGGAAGTTGGCCCGGCTGGACTTGAAGCCAGTGGTGTTGACGTTGGCGAGGTTGTTGGCGACAACGTCGAGCTTCGAGCTGAGCGCGTTGAGTCCCGAGGCGGCGGATTGGAGGGCGATGCTAGCCATTGGTGTTCAGTTCCTCGTGTCAGACGGCCCGGCCAAGGCGGTTGATGGCCCGGTCCATGAGCTGGTCGTGGTAGCGGATCATGTCCAGGTTTGTGCGCACATCACTCGCGGCTGCCTGGACAGCCATGAGCGCGGAGATCTCGTTGACGGCTGAATTCTCGACCATGCCCTGCTTGAGCTGGCCCGTCGCGGCGGTCATGTTGTCGAGGGCGTCGTTGGTGAGTGTGAACATGCCCTCGCCCTTTTTGGACAGGCGGGTGCGGTCGGGAACGTCGACCAGATTCAGGCGGGCGACCTCTTCCTGATTCTGGTAGACGCGGCCGTCGGGGCCGAACTTGATGTCTGCGGTGTCGTCGAGGCGGATGGGCTGGCCCGTGGTATCGAGGACAGGTCGGCCCGAGCTTGCCAGGACGAGCTGGCCTGTCTGGTTGATGGCGAGGCGGCCGTCGCGTGTGAGGTGGAATGCGGCGGTGTCGCCGCTGGCGTCGGCCTTGACGGTCAGGAAGCCCTCGCCCGCGATGGCCAGATCGAGCGGGTTGCCCGTTGAGGTGAGCGAGCCCTGTGTAAATTCGACGCGTGTGGGCGCGAGCTGGACGCCGGCGCCGAGCTGCTCGAGCAGGTCGTTGGAGTCCATATAGGGAAGGTTGTCCTCGACGCGGACAACGTCACGCTGGCGGGTGTAGGGGGTGTGGGGCTTGAAGCCGACGGTGTTGACGTTGGCGAGGTTGTTGGTGAGCGTGTCGAGCCTGTACATGCTCGTCAGCGCACCCGACGACGAGATGTGCATGCCGTAGTTCAAGCCGCGTCCCCCCCGAAGCGGGTTGACTGGGGCGCATTGACTGCGCAGCGCAGGGCCTCGGCCTGATCGGGCACGATGCGGCGGGTTTCGGGGTGGGCCTGGCGTGTCAGGCGCTCGGCCCGGGCGATAAGTTCAGTCCCGAGCTTGCCTTGCGCAAGCAGTGCGGCGGCCTGCGATCCTCGCAGGCGACCAATAGACGTTGTTTCGGCGCTCTGTACCATCGCGCAATTCCCTCCGGTTCGGGCTCAGCCCAATGGGACTCACGCAACAGGCGTGCCGGGAGGGAATTGGGGGCTCAATCGATCAGGTGGAGCTCGTTGGGCAGCTCGTCCATGTTCTTGTGGGGAGCGGGCAGGGCCTTGGCGAGGATGTCGCCCGCCTCTTGGATCGCAGGCGCCAGCTCGGTGGGCAGGGTGCCCCTGTTGAGGGCGCGCTGGATGCGCTGGCGGACGGGTTCGAGCTGGTGCTCGGCGATGATCGACTCGAAGGCGTCGTCGGGGATGATCGTGACCAGCTTCTCGAAGAGTGAGACGTAGAGCATCACGCCCACCCTGTCCTGGGTGCGACGGACGCGGAGCCGTTGAAACCAGGAGGGGCCCGCGCGGTCGACGTGTCGGCTCAGTCGTTTCGGGCCCGCGACGGTCCGGACGATCGCGGGGCTCGTGTCGGCGATGGCTGTGCAGAGGGCGAACGCCCCGATCATGACGCCCAGGATGACAGCGGGGTGCAGGTGCGTGCGGGCGGGGAAGACCCACTGGCTCTCTTTGTCCTCGAAGACCCACATGAGCACGAGCGTGATCGCGGTCGCGCAAGCGAGGCCGAAGACGTCGGCGACGCGCGCGTACCCGCCCGAGCGGTTGGCGACCACGACGACGATCTCGGCGCCGGTCTTCTGCTCGGCGTCGAAGATCGCGTCCTCGACCTCTTGCCTGGTGCGGTCGCTGAAGAGCTTGGTGGGCCTGGGCATTGAGAGATCGTAGTGCTTGGGGGGTGGAGGGGTGTCACGGGTGGTCTTGCTCCCCGTGAATGGGGCTCTCTCGATGCTCGGCTTGCCAGGGACGGACAGGCCCTGGCACTGAAGCTTCAAAAAGCGTTTGCCCCCTCCCGCGAGTCGCGCACGGGAGGGGGCAGGGTGGTGTGCAGAAACGGTGTGCCGATGTTTCAGAATCCGGCGGAGGCCATGGCCATGCTGGCGCCGCTGAACAGGCCCGCGACGGCGAGGTAGATCGCCACGCGGATGTGCGCACCGGCCTGGAGTTCTTCCTGGCGTTTGACGTTAAGCCAGTACTTCCCGCTGCCCGTGCGCCGGATCACGCCGCGACGCTCGAGCCACCAGGAGTATGGCGTGGGCACAAGCCCGACCTCGGACGAGTAGCGAGCGTTCTCCCTGCTTGTCGCGCCGGCCTCGGTGAGGGCGAGCACGGGTCTGCGGGTTCTGCGGTGATACCGGACCCGATCGATGATCTCGATGCCGTCGTCTTTGAGGTGGACTGTCTGCATGGCGCTGCTCCGTCTGTCTTTGGGAGCGCAGCATGCGATGCGTGTGCGGATATGCCAGAGCCTTGAGTGAAACCCCTGAATCCGAGGCGGAACGGCTGGTGCAGGCTCTCTGGATTCACAGCGTGTGTGAGATATATGGACTTTGGAGATGATCGGACGGGCACCGGCGAGATGACTTTGAAGGGCGATTGGCACACCGCTCGACCGGGATGTGAGGCGGCATGCCCGGGTGCTGGAGATGGGTCTGTAACTTGACCCAGTCCGGAAAGACGGAGTCGCCCCGGAGTTCGGAAGCCAGACGCGAGGAGTCGAACGGGAGCTGCGGCGGGCCAGGTCTCTAGCAGCCATGATACGTCCGCCTACGACGGCGGCACACTCGCCGACGATATCAAGATCCAGAACTCGACCTCTGCCGGTGCGACGCAGCCTGATCTGTTGATCTCGGGCGGTGGGATGACAAACGCTCTGCCTCACCCGATCGGGCGAGTGGTGGCCCCGCCGAGGGCGTCAAACTGACAGGACGCCCGTGGGCCGATTGTCAGGCCAGCACCCTCGGATTGCGAATTCACCCCCGAAACGGCCATCTTCACTCAGGCACGGGCTTTGCCTCATGCCTGGTGCCCATGTCTATGGGGCTCAGAGAAGGAGGAATCGCAGTGACCAGCAAACTTGCACGTCGCGAAACGACGACCCTCAGCCCGATTGAGCGCATGTTTCAGCACGTCTGGGGGCGGGACCCGTTCCTGGTGGAGATGGCGCCCGTGTTCGAGGAGGGCACGCTCGCGCTGGACGTTTCTGAGGACGAAGCCAGCGTGGTTGTCCGGGCCTCGCTGCCGGGCTTCTCGAAAGAGGATGTCTCGGTGGAGGTGCACGACGGGGTCTTGAGCATCAACGCCACGCACCGCGAGGAGTCGGAGGAGACGGGTGAGCGGTATTACCGCAAGGAGCGCCGGGTGGGCTCGTTGTCCCGCCGCGTGGCTCTGCCGAGCCAGGTCGATGACACGAAGGCGAAGGCGGAGCTGAAAGACGGCGTCCTGACGCTCAGGCTCCCGAAGTCCGAGCAGGCGCTGCCCAAGAAGATTTCGATCGACTGATCGATACAGATGGTTTGATGAAGCCGCAGGGCTGAGCCGTGCGGGAGTCCGCGCAGGACGCGAGGACATATTCAACGGCCCTTCCGCGAAAGCGGTGGGGCCGTGTTCGTATGTCGGGGCTGTGGTTCTACCGGGGGTTGGCCGGTCGTGAACGGAAGTGGAAGTTCAGGTAGACTCCGCGCATGGAGTACTACCTGGGGCTGTTGCTTGTCCTCGTCGGTGTTCTTGTCTTGGTCTGGGTGTTTGTGAGGCCTCGACGGGGCGATGAGCCGCACTGCCGAAAGTGCAATTTCAATCTGGTGGGTTTGAAAGAGCCGGCGCGTTGCCCGGAGTGCGGCCGGGACCTGGCGGGTCCCCGCGCGATGGTCAGGGGGCAACGCCCGAGCCCGAAGCGGGGGCTCTGCTGGTTCGTCGGGCTCGCGTTGATGGGCGGCGCGTTTGTCGGCCTGGACGCGATGAACCGCACAGGCTTTTTTCCGCTGAATACGCACAAGCCCGCGGCGTTGCTCCAGGCAGAGGCGTACCTGTTGGAGGATCTCCGTGCGAGCAGGGCGACAGACGAACTCGTTGACCGGATCACCAGGGGTGCGCTCGGTGTGGAGGCCAGAGACCGGTTGGTGCGGACGGCGCTGGCGCGGCATGCACAGACGTGGCGGGGCTTTCCGGATGTGCAGTGGGTGGTCATCTGCAATGCCATGGGGCGCAACGAACTGAGCTTTGAGCAGATCGAGCGACTGTGGAACGACAGCTTTGTCGATGTTCGGTTGATGAAAGTTAACTCGCTCAATGGTTCTCTTGCGCCGGAAGAAGCGATTGATGTCGTTGTCGGTTTGAATTTCCGGGCGGGTGCGACTCGACCGGGGGCCATGGGGAATAGCGGGCTGGTGTATCGCATGGACATCGATGTGGTCATGCGGGACGGGCATGATACTGAGATCAAAACAGGAGATCACGACCCGTTTGGACGCATCGTCCAGATTCCACCGGTCACGCCATTCTCGAAAGAGATGCACGAGGTCATCTCTTTCAATGCGCATGCAATGAGCACGCTCGGAGTGCAAATCGGCGAAGTCCGTGTCGAATTGGAGTTTCTCTCAGAGATTGTTGCCAGTCAGTGGCCCGGCATCGATGCGGAAAAACTGGAACGACTCGCAACACTCAGTCATGTCTATACGTTCCCGTTCGAGATCGAAGTTGTTGAGGCAGAGACACTGAATCCGCCAGTGGTTGAGCCCTCGTCGTTGTCGGCCGATCCGTCGTCGTTGATCCAGTTCACACCTGTGAACATTTATTCCCACGCGGAGACGGGCAGTGATCCGGGCATCATGTACCGCGTCGGCACCACAGAATTACTTGATCCGAGCATCGGTCTCGGCGGCCATATCGTGTTCACGCAGGGTGATCTGGTTGTGCGTTCCATCGCTACATACTACAAACCGCACTCCACGACACAGAATTACATGCCCCTGGCCGGATTCGTTTCCGGGCCGGTGCATGTGAGCTATCAGAATGCCCCGGATCTTGCCAGAAGCAACCGTGGCAGGATGACCTCAGTTCTCGGCGGTCCGATCGAGCTTGGCACGATCACCATTCCCGAGCCAGAACCCGAGCCAGAACCCGAGCCAGAGCCTGAGTAAGTCAGAGGTTGGAAGGGCGTCTGACGCGCCAGGCGAAGTACGCGGCTCCGACCAGGATCACGTTCCCGCTGACGGCCCAGATTGCATCCGACCCCCATTGGCCCGAGGCCAGAGCGCCTGTCACCGCGCCGCCGACGAAGCCCGCTGCCAGGAGGAACAGCAGCCCGAGACGCCAGGGCTCGAAGCGTCGGCCGCGGAGCAGGCATCCGATGAGGAAGCCGATGTCGGTGGCGATCCCCGTCAGGTGGGAGGTGCGGACGATCAGGCCCATGTAGGTCGAGGCCATCGCGTTCTGGAGACCCGCGGCGGATGCGGCGAGGCAGGCCGAGGCCGTGGTGGATTGTGCGAATACGGCTGCTGCGCCCGCGAGCAGGAGCCCCTCGATGACGAGCACGACGCCGTAGCGTCGCCCTGAGCGGAGGCTGGGTGATCCGACGATGACACCCGAGAGGATGGCGCCGATGACGAAGCATCCGACGACCGCGCCGAGTCTGGCGGCGTTGTCAAAGTTGGAAGCCGCGGCGTCGGCGCTGAAGAGAGCGGCGTTTCCCGTGACATGCGTGACCGCGACGCCGGCGAGTCGAAAGAACACCGCGTCCACGTAGCCGGCGACGAAGGCCAGCCAGGCACCGCCCGCGGCCGCGAGCGTCAGGCGCACCCGGCCGAGCGAGTGGACCGATTGATCGGTGGTGTACATATCAGATCTATAGGCGTGCGGGCCTACTCCGAAACCGGTGCGAACATCTCGGCCAGTGCATCGAGTCTCGCGTCGTCGGGTTCCTTCTCCTGAACAAACATGACGACCGTGTATCCCTCGCCGTGAGGGATGCCGTAGCCACGGATGTTCGCGGTGACGAGTCTCTCGTTCGAGCTGTTCTGGTCCTTGCCTGTGTAGAGATTCTGGATCATCATCGCGTCGTGGCCAGCGATCGTTGTTTCGAGCAGTTCGTTGGGGTTCTCGCGGAACGCGCGGATTTCGTTCTCGAGCAGGAAGAACTCGAACCGGTGACGGAGATTCCCGTCGGCCAGCAGTCTGGAGGAGAGGGCGGCGTTGCGGGGGTTGTCGTCGTACACCGTCACCCGTATTCGGCACTCGCCGATCGACGTGGTGTAATGCGTGGTGCTCGTGAGGGAGTCTCGGTGGGCGTTCCAGAAGCTATCGGCGAGTTCGCCGGTCAGCTCCATCGCACCGATGCGGTGGCGCTCGCCTTCGTCGAGCACGGCTGCGCCGTGGATGATCGCCTCGGCCATGCCGATCTCGATCCCGCGCAGGAGCTTGGGTGAGACGTTGTGCACGACGAGCCTTCGCTTTGTGTCCGGGTACTCGATGATCGTGGAGCTGATGCTGACGTCGTCCATGAGTGTCGCGTTCTCACTCACGCAGGGCAGCTCGGTGCGTATCCATGGACGCATGATCCTGAGGGCGGCGTCGGGCTCGATGCGCGTTGTGCCTTCGGCGAGCGGTTCCAGCGTCTTGGGACCCCGGGCGTTGTGCTGTTCGGTGTATCGCGTGACGAACGTGTTGTGCAGGTTCATGAGCGACTCGCCATTGGGCGCGAGGCCGAGGGCGTTGAACGATCGGCCTCGGTGGATCACGTCGATACGGTCCTCGGTGACTTGGAAGTAGTTCGGGGAGACCTCGAACAGTCCGTCGCTGAGCTCGGGCCTCAGGGCAGCCGACTGATCGAGTGTCAGCCTGATGTCCGGCGCAAGCCGGGTCACGGTGCCTTTGCCGACAGTGTCCGACCCGCGCTGCACGCCGATGCCGAGGGCCCGCACGATCGCGCCGGCCTGATCCGGGTCTTCGAGTGAAACCGTCAGGCTCTCGTACTTCCCGAATGTATCGATATAGGAAAGAAGCGTGTGGAGCATCGGGCCGTTGGGCGTGTCGTACACGACGATCGGCGCGTCGATCAGGACCGGGTAGCCGTCGTCGGTTGCCAAACGGAGCTGGCGTTCGGCCAGGACGGTGGCGCTCTCATCATTGAGAATGGTGTTCCGGTTGTCCGTGGTGAACTGGCTCACCAGTGCGCGATGCTGCTTGAGCGCGTCCTCTTCGGGGCCCAGATTCGCGGTGATCAGCCTCGCCTGCGCGCCCTGCAACTGCAGGTCCGCGATGCCGACGCCCTGCTGGGGCTGTGTCACGTTCGAGAGCGCTGAAGCGATCGGCAGTATGAAGGATGTGCCGTGGATCGTTGCGTTGTACACGTCCATCGGGCCGACGGGATCGATCGTCAGGGAGGAGAGGAAGGCATCGGCGTTCGCCTCGTCGATGGCGTTCTGGGCCTCGTCCGAGGTGGCGATCTTGATGATCACGCCGCAACCCTTGCCCTGCTGCTCGAACGCGTAGCACTCGTACCGCCCCATGGTCGGCTGGCCCTCGGAAGACCCGGGCAGCACGATGCCGGTCACGGCCTTGCCCCATCGTTTCACGCCCCCGATCGTCCGCGTGCACTCGGAGATCTCAACGTCGAGATCTGCAGTCCCGAGCTGCCTGACGAGCTCCCTTGTGTCGTTGCCGAGGATCTCCAGGACCTGCTCGATTGTGCCCACCTCCTCCAGGGGCATCACGGTCTGCGCCACCCGGAAGAAGAACACACGGCTGTCAATCTCGATCGGCCGGGTGGTCTCGTCCGTCCGGTAGAACGTCTGCGCGAAAAACGCGCCGGTGGATGAGAATTGAGGCAGAACTTCGGGCACGTTCTCGCCCGCGTTCCAGCTCACACCCTGGAATCGGATCTGATCAGTTTCGCCCTGTGCGTGCGCGGCACCAGCGATGAACGAGTTGAGTGCGAACAGAACGGCGGCGCATGCGATGAGCTTCATAGGCGAAGCCTACACACAGGACGCGCGGTGCGCCAATCGGTTGTGGAGCCGTGTCTTGGCTTTGTGCTTACGGCTCGCCCGAGTCGTTGCCGACGGGCTGAGTGGGTGTCTCAGCTTCCTCGCCCGCTTCGAGCGCGTCCTGTTCCTCTTCGCTGTCGCCCGAGATGCCGAGGAACGGGATGGTCGAGTCGATGTTGTTGATCGTCTTGCGGAGCGAGGCGAGGTGCCCGTCGATCTGCGTCAGCATCGGCTGGATCTCGGCGAGCGAGGCGTCGACCGTGTCGAGGTTCTCGTCGATCGTCGCGAGCTTGGCGTCGATCAGCTCGAGGTTGCCGTCGATCTCGGTCAGGTTCGTGTTGATCTCGCCGAGCTGCTGGTTCGCCAGTTCGAGCTGGTCGTAGGCGTCCCAGATGATGCATCCCGGCATGGTAAACGTGGCGGCGAGAACGAGCGAAATCGGTGTGAGGCGGTGCATGGCGTGGCTCCTTGGAAGGTGTGGCATCCTAGAACGAGTTCGTGTGATTGGCCGGGACCGCTCGCAAGCGATGCAATCGCGAAGTGCACTCATTACCCTCGGTTTGCGGAAAACGGACAAGCCGTGACACCCGGCCTCACGTCTGCAGCACGCCCGTCTTGAATTCCACAGAATCATCCCACCCCTGCCTCGATGCCTCGATCGCGGCGATGAGTTCCTCGCGGGTTTTGTGGGGTTCGATGATGCGGTCCACCCAGCCGCGTGCGGCGCCGTGGCGGATGTCCTGCTGTTCGTTGTAGCCGGCGCGGACGGCGTCGAGGATCGCGTCGCGGGTCTCGGCGTCGATCTCTTCGCCCTTGCGCTGCCGGCTGCGCTCTTCGATCATCGCCAGCACGCCCGAGGCCTGGGCCGCGCCCATGACGGCGCAGCGTGAGCCGGGCCAGGCGAGGCTGATGAAGGGTTCGAACGCGCGGCCGCACATGGCGTAGTTGCCCGCGCCGTAGCTGGCGCCGGTGATGACGACGATCTTGGGTACGACGGAGTTGCACATCGCGTTGACGAGCTTGGCGCCCGAGCGGATGATGCCGCCCTGCTCGCTGTCGCGCCCGACCATGAAGCCGGTCGTGTCGTGCATGAAGACGAGCGGGATCTTGCGCTGGTTGCAATCCATGATGAACCGGGCGGCCTTGTCGGCCGAGTCGTCGTAGATCACGCGGGGCATGTTGGTCGACTTGCTCGGGCCCGCCTTGCCGCCCGGCAGCGTGCGCTCGGTCAGCTTGCCCTGATTGGCGACGATGCCGACGGGGTGGCCGCCGATCTTGGCGTAGGCGCAGCAGAGCGACTGCCCGTACTCGGCTTTGTACTCGTCGAGGTCGGGCTCGAGGGATTCGTGGCCCTCGGCGTTGGGTGCGGTGCGCGAGTCGACGACGCAGGCGAGGATGTCGCGGACGTCGTACTGCTCGCCGGGCTTGTCGGTGAAGAGGGAATAGATGTCGCCCCCCGGGCGGAACGAGGGCGCTGCTCCTTCTCCCAACTGGGGAGAAGGTGCCGAGCGTAGCGAGGCGGATGAGGGGGTATTTGCAGAAGACGAGACGCCCTCACCCCGGCCCTCTCCCCCGAGGGGAGAGGGAGGAAGATTCGGATACTTCCCAACCAGCTCGCGCACGCGGCGGAGGCACGCCTCGTCGTCGGCCTCCTTGAAGTCGATCGTGCCCGAGATGCTCGCGTGCATGGATGCGCCGCCGAGTTCCTCGTCGGTCACCTCCTGCCCGATCGCGGCCTTGACGAGCGCCTGACCCGCCAGATACAGCCCAGAGCCCTCGGTCATGAGCAGCGTGTCGCAGAGGACGGGCAGGTACCCGCCGCCGGCGACACAGAAGCCCATGATCGCCGAGATCTGCGGGATGCCCTCGGCGGAGATCCGGCTGTTGAGATAGAAGATCCGCCCGAAGTCGTCGGTGTCGGGGAAGACGTCCTCCTGCAAGGGCAGGTACACGCCCGCCGAGTCGACGAGGTAGATGAGCGGCAGCCTCGCCATCCGCGCGATGTGCTGGGCGCGGATGATCTTCTTGCACGTCATCGGGAAGAACGCGCCGGCCTTCACCGTCGCGTCGTTGGCGATGACCATGTGCAGCCTGCCCTGCACCCGCCCGATGCCCGTGACGACGCCGGCCGCGGGAGCTCCGCCGTGCTCTTTGTACATCTCAAAGGCGGCCCAGAGCCCGAGCTCCTGGAAGAACGAGCCGGGGTCGACGAGGCGATCGATCCGCTCTCGGGCGGTCAGCCGGTTCTTGGCGTGCTGGCGCTCGATGGCCTTGGAGCCGCCGCCTTCGCGGATGGAGGCTTCCTGGGCGAGGAACTCGTTGGTGACGCTCTGGAGCTTGCTGGTTTCGGGCATGAGGCAAGCTTAGGGCGTTGTATACCGCTCGGGGTCGCAGGCGTGAGCAGGCTGGGGGTCGGCGTGAGGTCTCAATCCCAGATCGACGTGAAGTCCTCGCGGTTCTCGCCGGCGGTGGTGAAGATGCCGAGGAACTGGTTGGCGTCGTACGCCTCGCGCTGGGCGTCGTTGCTCTCGGGGCTTTGTTCATCGGCGAAGAAGATGTAGTGGTAACCGGTCAGGCCGCCGCTCGGCGCAGTTCTGGCAGTGGGGCGGTTTCTTCTAGCGTTCGAGCGGTGAGCGGCTGCGACCGCCAAAGTCAACGTCTTCCCCTCGCATCCAGCGCGCAACGGCGGAGTTTTGTGCCGCTCTCTGCTTGCTCAGTTCGATGTGTTCCAGTGCCGCAGGGAGCAGCTTTCTCATTCTTCTCTTCGATCCGAACGAGGGCTTTCGATTCAGCGCCTCTGTCCGACCCACATACGTATAACTGAACCAGACGCGATCTGGCAGCTTGCCATCCGGAAACAGGTGGGCAGCGCGAACCTTGAAAGCTCGTTTGTGTCTCGTTTCAAATGAATCTGCATCGTGCCACTCGGGTTCCGACTCAAAGCCATCTTTCCGAAGTGTCGTGTGGATCTTCACAGAGAATCGAGAAATGTTCCGACCCCTATTCGTGATGCGAAACCGGAGCATGCCTTCGTCGACTACTTCGCTGTGCTTTGAGACGCACTTCGGGCGACCGGGTGCAAACCACAAACGAACGACCTCTGGTAAAAGTCCAAGGATCGCCTTCACAGCAACTGATGATGTGATGACATCCGACATTATGTCAGCGCCTTGTGCTTTGGTGGATGATGCTGATTGAAGTTCACTCAGAGTCTCATACCCTAAATATAGTGCATGATTCCTTTAGTACCCCGCACCCAATCCTCATCTGATGACGCGGAGGCTGGAAGCCTCCACCACGGGCCGAACTCCCCGTATTCCAAGTGCCCAGTGCCCAGTGCCCAGTGCCTAGTGCCCAATGCCTTATGCCTCTCCCCGCGAGCTCACGTCCGCGGCTCATTTGGACGGGTGATTCGCTAAGTCCAGATCAGGCCAGAAGATACGTTTGTCACAAATTTGTTTGGGCCTGACGTAGACAGAACAACACTCCATGTGGTAGACTTCGCCCGCTGGGCACGCGACCGATGCCGCCCCCGGCCCGAGAGGGTTCCGACTGAGGAACCCCCGGATCCGCATCGGGACCGGCGTCAGCCGGTGGACCGACCGCCTGTCGATTGACGGGGGACGCCATCCACCGACCACTGTCGCAGCACAAAGGAGGCCACCGATATGGCCAAGCGTAAAACCGGACCCGGCAAGACCCTTCAGGCCAAGACCGACACCGAGAATGCTCGGGCTGAGGTCCTCAAAAGAACAATCAGTCAGATCGAAAAATCCTTCGGCCAGGGCGCGATCATGAGCCTGGACGAGGACGCCTATCTCTCCATCCCGGGCATCAGCACGGGCTCGATCAGCCTCGACCTCGCGCTCGGCGGCAAGGGCATCCCAAAGGGCCGAATCGTCGAGATCTTCGGCCCGGAGTCTTCGGGTAAGACGACCGTGTGTCTGAGCATCGCCGCCCAGGCGCAGAAGCGTGGGGGTGTGGCGGCCTTCGTCGATGCCGAGCACGCGCTCGACCCGTCGTGGGCCAAGAAGATCGGCGTGGACATCGACCACCTCCTCGTCAGCCAGCCCGATTCGGGCGAGCAGGCGCTCGAGATCGTCGAGCTGCTCGTCCGATCCAACGCGGTCGACCTGATCGTCGTCGACTCCGTCGCGGCTCTGATCCCGCGGGCCGAGATCGAGGGCGAGATGGGCGACGCGGCTGTGGGCCTCCAGGCCCGCCTGATGTCGCAGGCCATGCGCAAGCTGACGGGTGTCATCGCCCGCAGCCAAGTGACGGTCATCTTCATCAACCAGATCCGCGAGAAGATCGGCGTGATGTTCGGATCGCCCGAGACGACCCCGGGCGGCCGGGCGCTCAAGTTCTTCTCGTCGGTCCGGATCGACGTTCGCCGGACCGGTGCGATCAAGGAGGGCGATCAGACCGTGGGCAGCCGAACCCGCGCCCGCGTCGTCAAGAACAAGGTCGCCCCGCCCTTCCGCGACGCCGAGTTCGACATCATGTACGAGGAAGGCATCAGCTCCTCGGGTGACCTGCTCGATCTGGCGGTCGAGACGGGCATCGCCGACAAGGCCGGCGCGTGGTTCAGCTACGGCGACGTGCGTCTGGGGCAGGGTCGCGAGGCGGCCAAGCGGTTCCTGTCGGAGAACCAGGACCTCTTCGAGGAGATCCGGGAGGCGGTGCTGGAGGCGAAGCTGCCCAAGAAGGTGCGCGAGCGTCTGGCCCAGATGGAAGCCGAGGAGTCCGAGGGCGCCGAGGTGGACGAGGAACTGGCCGAGGCCTGATCCTGCCGAGAGAAGGGCGGACTTCGTGGAAGCCCGCCCGGGGCGGACCTAGGATCGCCCCGCTGCGGATGTGGCGGAATTGGCAGACGCGCTAGGTTCAGGTCCTAGTGGGGGTAAAACCCCGTGGAGGTTCAAGTCCTCTCATCCGCATTCAACTGACAGACTTCGCGGCTGACCTTCGGGTCAGCCGCGGGTCGTTTTGGGCGGGGTCGGGTAGGCTCACTGGCCATGGCCCTTGTTTACTGCGGGATCGACGAAGCCGGTTACGGCCCGATGCTCGGGCCTCTGTGCGTGGGGCTCGCCTGCTTCCGTGTGGAGCGGTGGGACCACGACGCGCACGTCCCCGATCTGTGGGATGTCCTCAGTGCAGGAGTGTGTCGATCGCTCAAGGAAAGCCGGGCCGACAAGAGGGGCCGGGTCGCGATCGCGGATTCCAAGCAGCTCAAGCTCTCGAACCAGTCCAAGACCAGGCACCCTTTGACACACCTCGAACGGGCGGCGCTGACGCTGCTCGGCTCGGCGGGCGTGAGCGTGCCGGATGATGGGCATCTCATGGCGGCCCTGGGCGCGACGCTGCCCGATGAAAGCTGGTACGCGGGCGAGGCGATTGCGCTCCCGCTCGGGTCGAGCGCGGGGGAACTGGGGATCGCGACCAACGTGCTCGGGTCGGCGATGGTCGAAGCGGGCGTCGCGGCGGAGGAGCTCGCGTGCATCGCGGTGGGGGAGGAACGCTTTAACCAGATCGTCCGGGCCGCGGGCACCAAGGGCGAGGTGACGGCTTCGGCGATCGGGACGCACCTGCGCACGATCGAGCGGCGGTTCAAGGACTCGGGCGACGATGTGCGGATCGTGTGCGACCGCCTCGGCGCGCGCAAGGGGTACGCCAACCTCATCGAACGCGAGCTGCCCGGCACAAGGGCCGAGCGGCTGATGGAGACGCCCGAGCGGAGCATCTACAGGCTGCACGGCTGGTCGGGCGACGTGCGCATCATGTTCGAGATCGACTCCGAGCGGGCGCACCTGCCCGTGGCGAGCGCGTCGATCTTCGCCAAGCTCACGCGTGAGCTGGCGATGGCGCGGTTCAACCGGTATTTCTCGGGTTTGCTGGACGAACTGAAACCGACGGCGGGCTATTACTCAGACGCGCGCCGATGGCTGGGCGATGCGCAGTGTGTGCTTGACGCACCGACGCGGAAAAAGCTGGTGCGCATCGGGTAAAAACGACAAGACGGGCCGGGGCCCGTCTCGCGTAGCAAGAAGTCGTGTGTGTGCGGTGTGTCTCAGTAGACCATCGCGGTCGCGGCCTCGATGGACTCGACGACCTGGCGGACCTGGAAGGGCTTGCGGAGGAAGCCCTCGAAGCCCTTGCTCGCCAGAGCCGCGGCCTGTCCGTCGGTGAGCTTGCCGCTCATCGGGACGATCTTGGTCATCTGGAGGTTGTCGGAGGTGTGGACGAGGTTTGAGACGCGGTCGGCGTCGTTGTTGTCGCCCAGGTGGAGGTCGAGCAGGAGCACGTGAGGGCGGAATCGTTCGCACTCCATGCCGGCCTCGAAGCCGGAGC
>MDTD01041258.1_pt1 | contig 23540 bp, 25 predicted proteins | sample 811221 | NCBI WGS metagenome assembly MDTD01 (sample SAMN05326646, study PRJNA326480) | marine metagenome | isolation source: seawater | place: Pacific Ocean: South West | collected 2011 | reverse complement strand
TTTTGAATAAAGTCCTGCTGAACCACTTGGGCTTCATTCACCATATTATTAGCAAATTCAGAGGCAAAAAATTGAAGGAAAAGAAAAATACCACCAAACAAAATGAGGGATCTTAGAAAAAGCTTAGCTATGAAATTACGTTCATATTTCCTTGTTAAGCGTGCCCCATAAGACATAAATAATGGAAGAGCAATAGCCGCCAAAATGAAAGTACGTACTTGATAAATTAAATAAATACAGAGGAGTAGAATAATGACTTTCTTTATAGAAAGCTTATTTTTTAAAACCATAAAATCAAAAACGTAATACAATATATTTAAGACGCAAATAAAAACAATGGTGTCCTTTGAAATCCCTGTACACCAGAAGCTAACTGAAGGAATAAATAAAATGCACCATGCAGCAACATTTTTTTTATGAGTGTTTAATTTCAAAATAAGCTCGAAAATACGCCAAGAGGCCATTGCTGAAAAAAAGGCAAAAAATAAGCTTGCCGCAAAATAGGACTTTAATGTAAAAAATGAAACCAATGACCCTAGCTTGCAAATAAACCAGGCTTCAGGCTCTCTGTAAATCCAACCGGGAGGGTAACCAGTATCAATATCAAAATGAGCACTGAGCAAATTCTTTGTGGGTTCACTGAAAAGATGCTCGAAATACATAGATGGCGACTTCAAAAAAAGATTGTTCAATGTAAGTGCACCATCCCAATAAGCAGTAGTATCGCCACCACCATAATAGATGAGATAAACGATTGCAAAAGAAATCGAGAAAAAGAATTTGAAAAGAACATTGCGAAGGTAATATTTCCTAACATCGAGGTCTTCTATCGCTTTTCTCCGAGAATTAGATATGATTAAAAATATAATCAACCATATTACAGCGATTGAAATATCATAAAATGTAACATAACTTGTTCCCAATGCTCTAAAATTTAAGAATGATGATACTTCTCTCCATTTAAAATGGTATACGCCCGATACAATTGTTCTAAAAATAATAATCGTATCATTTGATGTGAAAAGGTCATTTTAGAAAGAGATAATTTCTCATTGGAACGCTTATGAATCTTATCGTCAAAACCATAAGCCCCACCAATAAGAAACACCCAGCTTTTTTTTCCAGAAAGCTGCTTTTTACCAATCCATCTAGCAAATTCAGATGAAGTGTACTGCCCTCCTTTATCATCAAGCAGAACTAGCACATCGCTATCCTTAATTTGAGACATGACTTGAATGGCTTCCTTTTTTTTGATTTCTTTCACAGACTCTTGTTTTCCCCTTTTAATTTCTTTTAAATCAACCCGTTCAAATTTAACATAATGCTTTAAACGCTTTTCGTACTCCTGTTCTCCTTCTTTAAGATAAGATACTGTGGTTTTCCCAACATTAATCAACTTAATCTTCATTCATCCACCGCTTCAACAGATTGGACCTCTGGAGCAACTTTTTTTAGGGCTTCCTCTAGGCCAGCTCGCATTGTCATATGACTCATTGAACAATCACTGCAAGATCCTAGTAGCCTCACTTTTACAATTAAATCTTCTGTTAAATCAACAAATTCCATATCGCCGCCATCAGCATGCAAAAAAGGGCGAAGCTGATCTATAGACTGATTGATTTTTTGTATGAGTGTTTCTTTATCTTTCATTGTTTTTCGATTTTTCAATGATATTCATTTCTATTATAAATTTACTCACCATATCTCCTAGAAGATTGGATATCTCACTATTTGCTTGTAGGACAGCTGGTTGCCCCGTATCACCTGACTCTCTCAAGCTCTGCACAATAGGAACTTGTCCCAAGAAGGGAATACCCAGACCTTCAGACAGGTTTTTAGCTCCATCTCTTCCAAAGATATAATACTTATTATCTGGCAACTCTTTCGGAGTAAACCATGACATATTTTCTACCAAGCCAATAATCGGAACTTTAACGTTGTCCATCTTAAACATATTCACCCCTCTTCTTGCATCAGCTAAAGCGACTTCTTGTGGTGTACTGACAATAATAACGCCGTCCAATGGAATAGATTGGATTAAGCTTAGGTGAACATCTCCCGTTCCGGGCGGTAAGTCAACAAAAAGATAATCTAACTCTCCCCAATACGCTTCATTAAACATTTGCAACAATGCTTTAGAAGCCATTGGTCCACGCCAAACTACGGCATTTTCCTTATCCGTAAAAAACCCTATCGACAATATTTTAACTCCGTGAGAAAAAATAGGCTCTATAAATGATTTTTCATCAATCTGAACCATTTGAGGTCGTTCACTGACCAAGTCAAACATTGTGGGCATCGACGGACCATAAATATCCGCATCAATAAGACCCACTCGATAACCTAACTTGGCCAAACCGGCGGCCATATTAGAGGTCACTGTTGATTTACCCACTCCTCCCTTTCCCGAAGCGACAGCAACAATATGTTTAACGTCAGGTAAAATCTTTCTTAGTGATTTCAATTCGCTTGACTTTTGCAATACTTGACAGTGAACCTCTATGTCTTTGCCTACTCTTGACTTTAAATTGAACTCTACCGCCTCCCTCATTCTATTTCTTGCATGCATTGCAGGGTTACTCACAAAAACGGTAAGACTTATCTTATTTTGATCAATAATTAAATCCTCAATTAGATTAGAAGAAATAATATCTTTGTTGAGTTCGGGCTCAATAACGTTCGATAAGGCGTCCAACACATCTTCTCTTTTCATTACATCTGCGTATTAATAGACTTGAAAGATAAAAATGACTTTAAAATGAAATCAATAACTTTCTTGGAGTCTCCTTTCTCATTATTTCTAATTTCATAATATACACCATTAATGTATTTCACCCCATACAAATGATAAGTAGATATAACCTTAGAAGATAAATTTAATTCCCTTTTATAAATAACATAGTCCTCTTTTTGTTCTATGATTTGAGTTTTAAAAATATCCTGTGCTTCTAACTTTCGAATAAATTCAGGCATTCTATATTGGTAATCCCCATAATCTTCAATGAAAATATTGAAATTCCTTCCTGCAGTAATTTGCCACTTAAAATCTCCCTCATCATGTATGATTTCAGACTCAAATGAAGCGCCAATACCAGCTGTTTCATTGGGTATCATTATCGAAGCTTCGATACCATATAAATCAAGAAGATGCTTGTCAAATTGATAATAATCAATCCCTGTCCGAGGGTCCGAAGTTGTAATTGGCTCTTCAGAACATGAAATCATGACAGAAAGCACCATTAAACACATTTGTAATGTTCTCATAGAATGATGAATCAAAGATACACTTTTCATTGATTCTTTTTTTCATCTTTGTATAATGAAACAAACTGTTTTAAGCCTTGCCGGTTTTTTTATCTTGTTCGCAATCATATTAGGTGCATTTGGAGCACATTCGCTTGAAAACCATCTTAACTCCGAGGAGATAAACTCATTACAAACGGGTATACAATATCAGCTATTTCATGGGTTAACACTAGTCATTTTGGGCTTTAACTTTGATAAAATCAAAATGGCAAAGCTCATGACGACAGGAATCATTTCGGGGACCATTTTATTTTCGGGCTCCATTTACTTACTTACATTAGATCAACTTTTAAATATAAATCTAGGATTTTTATGGCCCGTAACCCCAATAGGTGGAATGATTTTGATTTTTACTTGGCTTTTATTTGCAATAGTAAATAGGAAAAATACTAACTCTTGAGCTTTGATAAATATTTCTGAATATACTTACCAAGAACATCAAATTCAAGATTGATAACACTTCCTTTTTTTAAATTTTTAAACGTGGTATTTTCGTAGGTATAAGGGATAATACAAACCGAAAAATCTTTGTCCTCTGAATCTACAACAGTTAGACTAGTTCCATTGACGGTAATTGAACCTTTCTCGACAGTAATATGATCAGCTTCATAAGAAAAGAAAAACGCCCAACTTCCATCTTGCTCCTTTATATCCGTACAGATCGCCGTGCAATCCACATGACCTTGTACAATATGACCATCAAAACGACCATCATTTTTCATGCATCGTTCTAAATTCACCGCCGTACCGACTTCCCATTTCCCTATAGCAGTTCTTTTTAAGGTTTCCTGAATTGCAGTAACCACATATTGATCTGCTTCAACATGAACAACCGTCAAGCAACAACCGTCATGTGCCAGGCTTTGATCTATTTTCAATTCAGAGGCCATCTTTGCTTTGATCTTAAAATGAGTATTACCCCCATCATTTTCAATAGCTACAACATGACCCAACTCTTCTATGATCCCAGTAAACATTTGCGAAAGCTACTAATTAATTTTTGAATGACCTTTATAAGGTTCTTAATATATATTCCACCCTATCCTTCAAATAGGGAACCTCAACCTTGTAATACCTTTTGTAATCCGGATGTAAAACGACCAAGAACATCTTTGAAACCTCAAGCTGATAATTCTTTTCCAAAATATAACGATACAAACTTAATTGAACCGTGTAATGATTATAGGCCGTATCTCCCATGTCATCAAACCCAAAAAGTCCTTTCTCCCATCGATTTTCGACTATTGGTTTACCCGAAATAGAATCAACAATCTTAAGACTCCTCTTCCAGTCATACATTTCATAATGAGTGTCGTTTTTAGCTATAAAATCAATTGTACCCGAAACTTGATACTCCTCATCAAAAATTCTCCATTCCGTTCTATAGGGCTCCAAAAACATATGTTCATCATGGAATTTTAGGAAAAGTCCAAATTCTTGAGGTTCTTGATAATTTTTACCTAAATAAAATTTTTCAATTTGATCGTGTAAAAGTGTACCTTTTTTAGAGGCCTCTATTCCTTTCTCTTCCCACATTTGCTTAATGATATAATCTTGTAGACCCCAATAACGATGAGAAGGGTTCCAATTTCTTCCATTCTTCATTTTTAGTATAGCTTCTTCTGCATCGAAAACAGGGAAAAACTTGGAAACTAAAGTGGTTACAGAATTGTACTGATTACCATCTATTTTGTAAATATGATCAGTAGGAAAAAATTGACAACGCCCATCCCTCTCGTGCCTGTTAATATGGTTGCAGTCCAGCATATCAATTACATTTTATATCTCGTTTTGAATTGAACAAAAACAGATCCAAACTCATTCTGAAAATATTAGTCGACTTGACTTAATTTAAGCATATTTGATCCTCCCAAATCTTCTAGAGGAATTGAAGCAATATTAATAATTAAGTCACCCACTGCCAAATATCCTTCTGATTTCATCAAATACTTGATGTCTGCAATGGTATGATCTGTACTAATTTGTTTGTTATAATAAAAAGCCTTCACTCCCCAAACCAGGTTAAGCTGTGTAAGAATCTTACGATTACTTGTAAAAACAAAAATATTGGCTTTGGGTCTTTGAGAGGCAATTTTGTAGGCCGTATAACCCGAAAATGACATTGTAATGATCGCATCAACATTAACTCGTTGGGCCAATCTACAAGAGTTGTAACAAATAGAATCGGAAATAAAACGTTCCTTATTTTTTTCGGGGGGCTGCTCTTTGTAGTAAATTGCTCCGCTAGACTCCATTTCGCAAACAATTCTTGACATGGTATTAATGACCTCAACCGGATATTTTCCAACCGAAGTCTCTGAAGACAACATTACCGCATCTGCTCCATCTAATACTGCATTCGCAACATCATTAACCTCTGCCCTTGTGGGTGACATTTGGTGAATCATAGACTCCATCATCTGAGTAGCAACAATAACTGGTTTTGCTTGTCTTATTCCTTTCTCGATTAGCATTTTTTGTGTTAAAGGAACATTCTGAAAGGGTATTTCAACACCTAAGTCTCCCCTAGCAACCATAATTCCATCACTTTCCTTTATAATGTCATCAATACATTTGAGCGCTTCGGGTTTTTCAATCTTTGCAATAACCCTTGCCTTTGCCCCCGCCGTTGCTAAGATGTGCTTTAAATCAATAATATCCCGAGCTGACCTCACAAAAGAAAGTCCAATCCAATCCAAGTCTATCTCAATAGCAAATTTTAAATCTTCTTGATCCTTCTCGGTAAGGCTTGGCATTGATATTCTAGTGTTAGGGAAATTCACCCCTTTATTTGAGGAGAGAATTCCACCCTGAATAATTTTACAAGTAATCACTTTTTTACCGTCACTACTTACAACCTTTAAAATCAATTTCCCGTCATCTAAAAGAATATCTTCACCCTTCTTTACATCATTCGGAAGCTTATTATAATTGATTGAAAAAGCCTTTTCCGTACCAATAATATCATCTGTTTGAATGAGCACTGTTTTTCCATTCTTCAATAAAACTCCTGAGTCTTGCATCTCTCCCGTCCTTATTTTTGGACCCTGCAGATCAGCAAGAATAGCTACATGGGAACCCAACTCCTCATTTAGTTCTCGAATCGAATTGATCACCCGTTTGTGATCGTCATAAGAGCCATGCGAAAAATTTACTCTACAAACATTCATTCCCGCGGAAATCATGTCTTTTAATATCTCTTTTGAAGATGAAGCTGGTCCAATAGTAGCTACAATTTTTGTCCTTTTCATGAGCATTAGTCGTTTAGATATTCTGAGAATTCAAAATTATTGCTAGTGAAAGAAAAAACAGCAATAATTCCGTTAACCTGTCTTAATTCTAGTATTAAATCCTCTAAAGTATAAACATAATTTTCTCTTAAAATCAAGAAAAAATCAAGCTTGTCGTTTTGAGTAAATAGCGTAGATGCCTTTTGTTTGTTTTTTACCAGAAAAAATTTGGAAAAATCATCTTCATTCTCGTGAATGTAATATTCGTAAGCCATCAAATCTTTATTTTTGTTAGGGAGATTAAAACAATCTTCTCCTTTTTGAAAACTTAAATCCAAATGAGTATTTAGCTCCCATGCCAAGCGATAATCACTTAAAGCAGATGATATTCCTATGATAGGAAATTCAATCTCATCATCAAGAATTAATTTGATTTTTTTTACGCGAGTCATAATATTGTAAAGTTACATAATAATCAAAAGCGTATTCTTTCGCGATAAACATATGTTTAATATTATTGTTGGAAAACAAATTAAGATTGTTATGATCGCACTTAAAAGATATAAAGGTTGTTTCCTCAAGTTTATTATTTCTTACTTTTGCATTAATTGGAGTTAAATAAAAATCAAATGAAAGTCCTTGTTACATCTTTGTTTTTGATGTTGGCTATTGTAAATATCAAAGCCCAACCAACTAAATACATCACAAACAAAGACAGCTATAGCTGGATGTTCGGTTTGTCTTGGGTGCTTACAGATGATGATGGAGAAGCATACAATCCTTTTTTAATTGAAAACCTTCACTCCCATTTATTCCCCTCTAAAATAATCGTAGATAAATACATCTATAATGGATGGAGTGCAGAGGCTGTTCTCGCCTATTCGACGTACAACCCAAAAAAAATAACGAACGATCAAGACAGTATATCAGGACGTCTTTTTTCTATTGATATTCACGGAAAGTACTCTTTTTACAAACTTTTAAACAGCGGTTCTATCGATCCCTATATTACATCAGGTTTAGGCATCTCGATACGTAACAACAATGATGAAAATGCCAATGCCTTGAGTCCTACGTTAAATATTGGGTTAGGTCTTAACTTTTGGATCACTCAAAATATTGGTATTCAATTAAACAGTACTGCTAAAATTGGAATGATTGATTTTTTTAAGTCTTCGGACTATATGCAACATAGTATTGGAATTGTTGCTCGCTTCGAATCTCTAAAGGCTCCCGATAATCAATTTAACAAATCAAAATATAAGATTAGCAAAAAGCGGAAGAAAATAAAGTACTCCAAAAAGAAGAAGAAGAAAAGGGATGATTCTTAGTTCTTTACCTCGAACTTTTTAACTGTTTTTTGATTAAAGGTTTCAATGCCAAATGTGTATACCCCGTTTGAGAGCAACTTAGAATCGTATCGAATGATATGCCCTCCTTTAGAAAACTCTTTGGACTCAATTATCGTTTCCTTGTCTTCGTATGACCAAATCTTAAAGGCCACATTCATTTCATGAGGACATTGGAAATAAAATTCCACCTCACCACTCACCTCAAACGTTTCTGTATTGTACAAAACACAATATTCCTCCTTATTAATATGATTCTTACTTAGAATTTTAATAAACTTCTGATACGCAATAATGATCATTAGAACGATCAAAGAAACTAACAAAATGTCAACAACGAGTTCCATCTTTAAAGTGAAATTATCCCCTCAATTTTTGAGGCCTGTTTATATATATTTATAATCTCATCAGCCGAAAGCACAACCTGCTTGTGACTCAACGAAATAAATTTACCACTCGATGAGGCTTTCATTTCAATACCCGACTCTTTTAGAAAAAGGTCTTTTACGGAATTGATGAGACTTTCTTTATTTGGCACAATGAACTTGAAATAATAAACATTTGGAAAATCCAATTGTTCTAGCTTTGTTTTTAAACTTTCAAATTCAGACATGTACAAAATTAAGCTTTATTTGATTAGCTGAAATACATCACTGATTATTGAATCGAAGTGTTATTTTTACACCATGAAAATTTTTCTTTGCTCCTTCTTCCTGTTGATCGGCTCAATCATAATGGGACAAAGAAATATAGAAGCACTCAAAACTTCAGAGAAAATAATCTTAGACGCTTATTTAAATGAAGACGTATGGAACAAGGTGGAATGGAAATCTAATTTCACCCAGCTTAAACCTGTACCAGGAAACAAACCATCCAAACCTACTGAAGTTGCTATTATTTATAATGAAGAAGCAATATATTTCGGAGTCAAATGCCATGACGAAGGAGACTCGGTATCTCGAGTTTTATCAGTTAGGGATGATTTTAATCCCAACCTAGACTTAATTGGCATTTTTTTAGACACATACAATGACCGACAAAATGGTTTCTTTTTTGGGGTCACGAGTATGGGGGTTCAAATTGATTCCAAAATATTTAATGGGGATTATAACGATTTACTTAATTTGGTTTGGAACAGTAAAACCCTCATCAAAGAGGATGGCTGGTTCGCTGAAATCAAAATACCCTACTCAGCCATTCGTTTTCCGAAAGAAGAGGTGCAAAATTGGAATATTAATTTTGGCCGAGCTATTAGTAGGTTTAGAGAGGAAAACACTTGGTTTCCCGTAAACCCAGACCTTGAAAACTATCTATTGGAAAGTGGAAAAATTAAAGGAATTAAAGGAATTGAGCCGCCATTACGACTCGCCCTTATACCCTATCTTTCTGGTTATGTGAATTATTCCAAAGAAAACGGGACAAGCACCTCATACAATGGCGGTATGGATATAAAATATGGAATCAATGAGGCACTCACATTAGATGTTACATTAATTCCAGACTTTGGACAGGTTGTATTTGACGAACAAGTACTTAACCTGAGTCCTTTTGAAATTCGATTCAATGAAAATCGTCAATTTTTTACAGAAGGAACAGAATTGTTTACGAAGTCCGGCCTTTTTTACAGTCGAAGAATAGGTGTACAAGCTCCAAGCGCAGTGTTGACCAATAACTTAGAAGAAAATGAATCGCTTACAAATATTCCAAGTGCTTCTAAGTTATTAAATGCCAGTAAGATTTCGGGTCGTTTGAATAATGGATTAGGTATTGGAGTATTTAATGGAATAACAGCACCGCAAAACGGCACCGCCTTTAATAATAATGACGGAACAGAAAGAGAAGTCATGATCTCTCCATTAAGCAATTTCAATGTTATTGTATTGGATCAAAATCTAAAGAACAATAGTTTTGTAACCCTTACCAATACCAATGTTTGGAGAGAGGGGAGTTTTTATGATGCCAACGTAACTGGATTAAACACCAAAATAAATAGCGAAAACAACAATTATTTTATCGAAGGGCGAGCAGTCATATCGGCCTTACTACAAAATTCGGAAAATCTAATCGGCCACTCTTGGGGTATTGAAGCAGGAAAACAAAGGGGAGTTTTTGCATTCGGTTTGGAATATTATGAAGAATCAGACACCTACAACCCAAATGATCTCGGTTTTTTGATGGCCAACAACAGCCGAGTCACTGAACTTTATTTTGCTTATCGAAATTTTAAGCCAACCTTTTTTAATCTCAATAAATTCATAGTGAATAGTGCCCTTACCTATGAAAGACTATACGCCCCCAATTTATATGGTGGAACCTTTTGGGAAATGAGAACAGTAATGGTTAATAAGTCATTTAATGCAGGAGGTTTTAGTATAGATGGTTCTTTGACGGAGAGCAATGATTATTTTGAACCTAGGGTTTGGGGTGAGAAGTTTATTCGACCAATATGGACCTCAACTCGCGCATGGTTTTCCTCTAATTACCAAAAAAAAGTTGCTTTGGATGCTGGCGTCGGTTATGTAGCGGTTCAACGAGATAACTGGTGGGAATGGAATTACAATTTGGAATTACGATTTAGAATATCGAACCAGTTGTTCTTTACTCCAAGCTGGGATCAACGCTTTCAGAATAATAGTGAGGGTTATGCCGTATTATTTGGCGAACCCGCAGACACGAGCAATGCGATTATTTTTGGAAATAGAAACCGAAATACATCAACCTTATCTATTGGTTTGGATTACACCATAACCAATCGTTTAGGACTAACCTTTAAGTTACGTCATTACAATTCGAAAATTTCATACAACTACTTTAATGAACTTCTAAGTAACGGCAGGCTGAATAGACTTGATGATTACACGGGACTTGATGCCGATGGTGTTTCTGCGTTTGATAACAATTATAATGCCTTTACGATAGACCTGTTTTTCAGATGGGTATTCCTTCCAGGAAGTGAACTTAATTTGGTTTGGAAAAACTCAATCTTTACAGAGGATTCATTTGTAAACGATCCATATTGGAATACCCTCGGAAATACCCTTAATAATGGTCCTACAAATAGTTTCTCATTAAAGTTAATTTATTGGCTAGACACCTTATCCTTTAAAAGAAAGGCTACCTAAAGCACTTAAAATAGTCAAAAGGCTCTTTGCATTTATTACACTGGTAATGCCCTTTGCATGCAGTACTTCCAAATTGACTAATCATTTTCGTATCATCAGAATCGCATAACGGACAAGGTACAATTACAGGGTGGGCAAAAAGACTGGACTTATCCGGTTCATTTTGTGGGGGCGCTATTCCGTAGGCCTTTAATTTTTCACGTCCTTTTTTTGACATCCAGTCGGTAGTCCAAGCCGGAGAAATTGAAGTTGTTATCTTATAATTGTTGATTTTTGAGTCCGCGAACCTTGACTCAATATCCTTCTCTATAGTCTGCATAGCTGGACATCCTATATAAGTTGGTGTAATGGTAATATAAACCGATTGTTTTTCAATCGAAACAGATCGTATAATCCCAAGGTCTACAACAGATAAAACTGGGACTTCTGGGTCAAAAACACCCTCTAACAATTCCCATATTTCATCTTCAGAAATTACCATTCCATATTGGGATAAGTTCTCTGCATATATTGCATTTCCGCCAATAAATACCCCATGTGTTCTGAATGTCTTCCCATTCTACCTCCTTCAAACTTCCAATTGTTCGTAGGTAAGGAAAGAGTGGCCATTTCTAATACATCTTTAATGGTCTGGCTCCATTGTGATTTAATATCATCAAGCTCAGGAATAATAGCCTCTTGCTGCAATAAAACGTCTGCTTCGTCTACAAAAAACAACTCATGTGAATAACGGTACAAAGTATTCAATGATTCTTGAATCTTATGATGAGATTCTTCTGTTCCATCCCCAAGACGAACCACCCATTCTGAAGAATGTCTCAGGTGATATTTAGTCTCTTTTAAAGCCTTCTCCGCAATAGACGATAACGTATTGTCTTTTGAATCCTGAAGTTTTGTTAATAAAGGTAATCGAAAAGCATCAAATAAAAATTGTCGCATGATTGTATCACCAAAATGCCCATTCGGTTGTTCGACCAACAACACATTTAAGTAATCTTTTTCAAGTCTTAAGAAAGCCAACTCATCATTGGTTTTGAACTCATTAGAAAGTGAACCTGCGTACTCTAAAAATAAAGTGGCTTGTCCAATCAAGTCTAAAGAAATATTTGTGGTCGCTATGTCCTCCTCCAGAATAGGTCCGTGCCCACACAGTTCAGAAAGACGTTGTCCTAGAATCAAGCTATCGTCTCCTAATCTCAAAACATACTTATATAGTGCTTCTTTGGTTGTCATAATTACATATGTGAAATCCCGTCAGGCACATCATAAAAAGTAGGGTGTCGGTATACCTTAGACTGTGAGGGTTCAAAAAGAGATTCTTCATCGCATGGATCAGACGCAGAAATCATATTTGAAGGAACCACCCATATAGAAATTCCTTCAGCTCTGCGTGTGTATACATCTCTTGCATTTTTGATCGCCATAACTGAATCGGAAGCACGCAAACTACCCACATGTTTATGGTTGAGACCTTGCTTACCTCTAATAAAAACTTCCCATAACGGCCAATTTTTCTTTTCTATTGTCATATCTATGCCGTTTTCTTCATCCGTTTATTTGCAAAAGCTGCTGCCGCCTCCACCACCCAGCTGCCATTTTCTTTTGCTTTTCTTCTTGCCTCAACTCGTTCTTGATTGCATGGCCCATTTCCACCAACCACCTGCCAAAACTCATCCCAATTGATGGCACCAAAATCATAACCATTTTTGGAGTCATTCCATTTAATATCTTTATCGGGTACAGTTAAACCAATCATTTCAGCTTGAGGCACGGTCACATTAACAAATTGCTGACGAAGTTCATCGTTGGTATGACGCTTTATTTTCCATTTCATGGATTGCTCAGTATGTTTAGAGTCTGCATCATTAGGACCAAACATCATAAGCGCAGGCCACCAAAATCGATTTAATGCATCTTGAGCCATTTCTTTTTGTTCAGGAGTACCTGCCGCTAGTTTAGTCATTACTTCAAATCCCTGACGTTGATGAAAAGATTCTTCCTTACAAACACGGACCATAGCACGTGCATAGGGGCCATAGGAACACCTGCATAATGGAACTTGATTCATAATGGCTGCCCCATCAACTAGCCAGCCAATAGCTCCCATGTCTGCCCAAGTTAAAGTAGGGTAATTAAATATAGAGGAGTATTTGGCTTTTCCAGAATGCAAATCGTCAATGGTATCCTCTCGATCTGCCCCCAATGTTTCTACTGCGCTATATAAATACAGGCCATGACCTGCCTCATCCTGCACTTTTGCTAACAAAACAGCTTTTCTTCTCAAGTTGGGTGCCCGGGTGATCCAATTTCCTTCAGGAAGCATCCCAACAACTTCCGAGTGAGCATGCTGAGAGATTTGCCTGATTAGCGTATCGCGATAATTATCTGGCATCCAATCGTTCGGTTCAATCTTGATGTCTTGATCTATTTTTTCTTGGAATTTCTTCTCTAAATCTTTATTATCAACCTTTTCCATGAATCCTGCTTTACTTACAAATATAGGGATAAACTATTCCTTTTAAAACATATTTCAGCCAACATTGTTTTGAAGCTCTTGTCTAGAAGCGCAGATTGATTAAATTTGATGAAGTATCAGAAGAATTTATGGGTTCGGAATTTTATAAGTTGACAATTAAGGAGGTCGTTAAGGAAACTGATGACTGCGTATCATTATCCTTTTCCATACCCGGCCAATATAGAAAAAGCTTTGACTTCGTCTCGGGTCAATACTTGACCTTGAAAACAAGAATAAAAGACCAAGAGGTTCGAAGATCATATTCTCTATGCTCTGAGCCCTCTTCAGGAATCATTAAGGTAGCCATTAAACAAGTTGAAAACGGACTATTTTCAACTTACGCCAATCAGTTTTTAAATCCAGGAGATTCAATAGAAAGTTTGTGCCCTACAGGTAACTTCAGACATGTGCCTGATGCCTCCAATTCAAAAAACTACGTATTGTTTGCCGCGGGTAGTGGAATCACACCTATAATATCTATTGCAAAAAGTATTCTAAAACATGAGCCTCTCAGTCACGTGACCATGATTTATGGAAATAAAGGTTTTAAATCAGTTATCTTTAGAGAAGAAATCGAAGCCTTAAAAAATCAACACCTGAATCAATTCTCGGTGGTGCATATTTTTTCGAAAGAAAATCTCGGGAACCCATTACAGAAAGGTCGAATTGATCGAGATAAATGTGAAAAACTTTTTATTACATTATTCAATTCAATCGATATCGATGAGGTTTTTATTTGTGGGCCTGAAGAAATGACCTTGGCTGTTCGAGAAGTAATGCTCGAGCACAATATTCCGATTCAAAATATTCATCTCGAGTTATTTGGCACCACTTTAAAGAAGAAAAAAGAAACAAAGAAATCCAAAGAAGAATCCTTTGACAGTACTGTTGAATTGATTCTTGATGGTGACGAATACGAATTTCCCTTAAACTCAAATGCCGATAACATTTTGGATGCTGCCCAAAAAATAGGCGTAGAACTTCCTTACGCTTGTAAAGGTGGTGTTTGTTGCACGTGTAAAGCAAAGGTGCTAGAAGGGAAGGTAAGTATGGATATAAATTATGCACTTGAACAAGAAGAGGTAGATGAGGGTTATATCTTAACATGCCAGGCACATCCAAAAACAGAAAAGGTAATTGTTTCATTTGACGATTAAATTATGGGTATGTTCGGTCTTTTTGGGAAAAAATTAAAGAAAAATCATAAGGGTTTTTATGACGTAATGATATCGAAGATTCATAAATTGAACTCAAAAGCTGTTGCTCTTGAATTTGATGTGCCAGAAGAATTAAAAGCCGAATTCATTTATGAACCAGGACAATATATCACCCTTCTTGTGAATATTGATAATAATGAATACCGTAGATCTTATTCTATTTGTAGTCATCCCAATGAGCCACTTCAAATCGCTATTAAACGGGTTGAAAATGGAGTCGTATCGAATTGGATAAATGATTTAAAAGATCTTTCTAAACCCATATCCGTTTCTGCACCAACGGGTAATTTCACCTTGCCTAAAGATGCAAAAAGTGTTGTTGCCATTGCCGCTGGTAGTGGAATCACACCGTTACTTTCCATATTAAAATCTAACACTAGCGAAAAAGATTGTAACCTGATTTATGGAAACAAGTCCCTTCAAGAGGCCATTTTCATTGAAGATCTGAAAAAACTATCCTTAAAATCAACATTTCACTTTTTGAGTCGAGAAAAATCCGCGTCAATGAGAGAAGGACGAATCGATAAGGAATCTTTAACTCTTTTGATTAAGGAAAATATAGAACTACTAAAAAATGATTACTTCTTAATATGTGGACCAGAAGAAATGATTCACTCTTCTCGGGAAACACTCCAATTTTTTGGAATATCTGAAGAAAGAATACGATTTGAGCTTTTTACAACTCCAGTAAAAACAAGAAGTGAAAAAAAAACCACCGCTTTTGATGGAACTTCAACCGTAACCGTCATTGTCGACGATGATGAAGCCACATTTGAACTTTCTGGTAAAGGAAGCTCACTACTTAATGCAACTGAAGAAGAAGGACTAGATGCTCCTTACTCATGTCTCGGTGGAGTTTGCTGTTCATGTAAAGCGAAAGTGATCGAGGGTTCTGCATCAATGGATTTGAATTACTCGCTTTCGGATAAAGAGGTAAAAGACGGTTACATATTAACCTGTCAAGCACACCCAACAAGCGAAATTTTAAAAATTAGCTTTGATGAATAAAACCGTTGTAATCATAGGTGGGAGCACTGGTATTGGTAAAGCCCTAGTCGAAAAATCTGCAAAAGAGGGTTGCCATGTTGTTTGCTTTTCTCGAAGTTTAGATTTAATGGACCGTTCTTTTTCTTCATATAGTAACGTGCATTCTTATCATCTTGATCTCGAGTCGGTGAATAAGCATGAATTTGTATCTGCATTAAAAAATCACGTTTCAATCGACATACTCATTAATAATGCTGGTTATCTCGTCAATAAGCCATTTCATGAGTTGACAAAAAATGACCTCAACAAATCGTATCAAATTAATTCAGCAGGGATAATGGAGGTAACACAGTATACCTTACCATACTTAAATAAAGCTTCTTCCCATATTGTTAATATCAGCTCAATGGGTGGTTTTCAAGGCTCAGCAAAATTCGCTGGACTAACAGCCTATTCCAGTTCAAAAGCAGCGATATGTGCGTTTACAGAAGTTTTTGCTGAAGAATATAAAAACAGTTCAATTAAAATGAACTGTCTCTGTTTGGGAGCAGTACAAACAGCCATGCTTGAAAAAGCATTTCCAGGGTTTAAAGCAGAGATTCAGCCTGAGGATATGGCGGCTTACATTTATGACTTTGCAAACAAACAAGGCCGATTTTTAAACGGTAAAATCATTCCCGTTTCATTGACAACTCCTTAATTTATTTATTGGTTTTTTTGTTGTAACTTAGACTGAAAATCAGTTAAGAATGAAGCTCCTTTATCTTTCATTTTTCTTATCGTTTATTCTAGCAGGTCTTTCACGAGCCCAAGATATACATTGGTCACAATTTAACGATAACCAACTATTCCAAAATCCAGGTCATGCCGGACATTTTGATGGTGATTTCAGATTCATAGGGAATTATCGAGATCAGTGGAGAAGCGTGACAGTGCCCTTTAGCACAACAGCTGTATCTGTGGATGGTAAATTCAAGAACTTCGGCTGGGGGGTCAATACATTTAATGACCAAGCTGGAGATGGTAAATTCAGAACTGTAGAAATGCAGGGAAATATATCATATGCCATTAAATTAACTCAAGATTCCACGCATGTTATACGTCCAGGAGTGAATTTTGGAATGAATCACCGTCAAATCAATTGGGATGCACTTTATTTTGACAATCAATATAACGGTTACGTTTTTGACCCTGGTGCTCCTACAAACGAAATTTATCAAAATTCTCGAAAAACAAATTTGTCCATTGGAGCAGGTATGATTTATGAGTGGTATCGTAATAATCGATTTAAAGTGCTTTTTGGGGCTGGTGCATATAATCTAAATCGACCCAATCAAGGTTTCTATGACCTTGATATACCTCGGGAAATAAGAATGAATGCCTTTTTAAAAGGGACTTTTAAATTGAACGAAAAGTGGGATGTGATTCCTAGTGCACAATTTTCAACTCAGGGTGTCTACAAAGAATTAATTATTGGAGGTTCAGGAAAATATCATTTAACTAGAAAGAAAGATATATACTCGGCACTCTATGGAGGTCTTTGGTGGAGAAATAAAGACGCCGCTTGTCTCAGTTTTGGTTACGACTACAAAGATCTTTTTGTTGGTATTAGTTATGACATCAATTTTTCAAAATTGGTTCCGGCCAGTCAATTGCGAGGAGGTATAGAATTTGCCGTTCGTTATGTTATTCGAAAATTTAACCCAAAACGCATCATCCACAGAGTATGCCCAGATTATATTTAATTCTGTTATATTTTCTTTTTTGTACGTTAACTGGCTTGTCTCAGAACAAAATTAAGAAGCTTATTTCATTTGCAGATGAACAATTCAAACAAGGTGATTATTATTATGCCCTCGATTATTATAAACAAGCATTAGAAAAAGACTCAAACTCAACTGAGCTACTTTGGAAATACGCGGAAACTCAAAGAGCGTATAAAAATTATGTTGAAGCAGAAAGATATTATGCCAAAGTATATGCAAGAGAACAAACTAAAAAATATGAAAACAGTCTCTTGAACCTTGGGTTGATGCAAAAACAAAACGGTCATTATGCGAAAGCCTTAAAAACATTTAAACTCAGTTTAAAAAAACTAAGTGGTAAAAATAATTCATGGTACTATAAAAAATCAGAAAAAGAGGTAGAATCAGCACAATGGGCACTTAAAAACCTAGATAAATCTGAAGATTCCTTAATTCATCTCCCGCTTACTGTCAATTCATACGATGCTGAATTCCCTCATGACTTTAAAGATAAGAAGTTGGTTTTCTCTTCGCTAAAAGCAGATTCAATGAACCAAGAGGAAGAGGTTTACAGTAAATCATATAGGAATAAATTGTTCTATTCAAAATTGGATAGTATTGGCGGATTTGAACCTTATCAGATCAATGAAGACCTTTTCAATCCTGATAACAATTACGGCAATGGATCATTTTCAACAGATGGAACCAAATTTTACTTTAGCACATGTAATGACAATGGTTTCAGCTTCACCTGTCACATTGTTGTAGCAGATTATAGCAATGGTAAATTCACTGTTTTAGACACTTTAGGTCCAAATATCAATCAAAAAGGTAAAAACAGCACCATGCCAAGGTTTGCAAACGTCGATGGTGTAGATTATCTGTTTTTCTGTTCGAATAGAAGAGGTGGCGTAGGAGGGTTGGACATCTGGATGGCTGAAAGTATCAATGGCATCGAATTTAAAGAACCTCGAAATATTGATATTATCAATACTTATGAAAACGAGATTTCACCATGGTATGACCATGCAGAAAACAAACTTTACTTCTCTTCTCCTTGGCACAATGGTTTTGGAGGGCAAGACGTGCATTACAGCATTAATTTGGACGGTGTCTTTTCAAGTCCGATAAATGCAATGGAACCAATTAATAGCCCTGCAAATGACACCTATTACTTTCGCCATAACGATACGACCTATATGGCTTCTAACCGTTTGGGCAGTTACTATGCTAAAAATCCAACCTGTTGTAGCGACATCTATGCAGACTACCCAGAAATAGAATTGATTACAGAAGAAGTCAAAGTGGACACCATTATCATGGAGGAAATAGTGACGAAATTGCTTCCTATCACTCTCTATTTCAGAAATGATGAGCCAGATGCTTCTACGTTAAGAACAACCACAAAGCAAAACTATATGAATACCTATCAGCTTTATGTGGATCGCTACGATTACTATAAAAAAGAGGTGGCCAAGGGTCTGGAAGAAAGTGAATCTGTACAACTCGTAAATGAACTAGATATTTTTTTCAGAGAGCAAGTAGATCGTGGAGCCGCTGATCTTGAGGTATTCAAAACCATGGTTCTCGACGAACTCAAAACAGGATCCACAGTTTCTTTATTTATTCGTGGATTTGCGAGTCCTGTAGCCAATACCGCTTATAATATTAATCTCACCAAAAGAAGGATTTCTTCACTCATGAATTACTTCAAAGAGGTCGATGAGGGCGTCTTTAAAGAATTTATCAATGCTAATTCGGATAACAAGGGACAATTAATATTCTCCTCTGCTCCATTCGGAGAATATGCAGCAGATCAGTCTACGAGCGATGATGTCGTCATTCAAAATGAATCCGTCTTTTCAAAATCAGCTGGCATCGAACGAAAAATTGAGATAGAAAGCATGACCATCAAACGAAATAGATTCAGCTTTCCGTTGGAAACTGAAAAACATGTGGCAAATATACTTAATGGCAAAACTGGAGATGTTCTGAGTGCTGAGTTCAATATTAAAAATACTTCAAATACAGAATTAAAAGTACTGATCCCTTATAAAGATGAAGTTCTACAAATCAAGCAAAGTAATAAAGAACTCAAACCAAATCAAACCAGTACTATTACAGTTCTATTTGATACCAATGGACTCAATGGACACCAGTCTAAAACCTTTGAAGTATCGGCAGAGAATTATGAAGGGTCTGCACAATTTTTCATCAACACCGAACTTAAATAATCTAAATAAAATTAGAAATAATTAATTCTTGTATCTCTAACATTCGATCTGAGGTAATCTTCAATTTAGGTGAATTAAAGGACATATCCGAAATGTTCTCTATTGGAACAAGGTGTATATGAGCATGCGGAACCTCTAATCCAATAACAGTAAGGCCCACTCGAAGGCATGGAATAGATTTTTCAATCGCTTTAGCCACACTCTTCGAAAAGAGCATATACTCCTGAAGCAGGTCGTCATTAATATCGAAAAAATAATCTATCTCTTGCTTTGGGATAACAAGAGTATGCCCTTCTTTTAAGGGGTTAATATCCAAAAAAGCATAGAATTTCTCGTTTTCTGCAATTTTATATGACGGTAATTCGCCATGAATAATCTTGGTAAATACAGAAGACATCAACGTGAAATTTCACAGATTTCAAACTTCATAGATCCTCCAGGCGTAGTGATTTCAGCAATATCACCGACAGATTTACCCAAGAGTCCTTTTCCTATGGGTGATTCTACAGATATCTTTTTTGCTTTTAGATCAGCCTCGTTTTCCGCTACCAACTTATATTCAATCTCCATTCCATTCGAAACATTTTTGATTTTTACATTTGACAGAATATAAACCTTCGAGCTATCAATACTCGAGTCATCAATTAAGCGAGCGTTTGCAACGATATCTTCGAGCTTGGAAATTTTCATTTCTAGAATTCCTTGAGCTTCCTTAGCTGCATCGTATTCAGCATTTTCAGATAAATCGCCTTTATCCCGAGCTTCAGCAATCTGCGCGGAAATAGACGGTCTCTGAACCGTCTTCAGCTCGTGTAATTCGTCTTTAAGGCTCTGTAAGCCCTCTAAAGTGTAATAATTAATCTTAGACATAACAATCGTCTTATTAAAAAATTTCTGACTTCAAGTCATCGTACCAAAGTCCCAAAAAAGTGAATGAATCTTTATTTTAAATCAATAGTTGCTCCGATAGTATGGATTGTACCAAATACCCCTGCAAAACGAGCGCAGTATTCGAGTCCTAAGGCGGTTTTATTCTCTCCAACAAGTGCATCTATAGAGAATCCAGCAGTAGGCCCGACAAGTGCATTTGATCGATTTTCAATAGAAAGTAAATTCTTTTCATAAACGTAACCAGCTCTCAAATTAAAAGCCATTTTTTCACTAGTCATCGCGTAGTTTAATCCCAATCGGTATTGGTCATTGAAGAATGAATTTGCCGTGAATCCGAATGCCAAGTTCAGCTTATTGTTTTCGTTAAAGATAAAATCATAAGAACCTCCAATACAAAGCATAGAAGGCATTTCAAAGGTTGCTGATCTTTCCTCAAGCGAAGCGATAAAGCCTGTTGTAACATATTCCACTTGCTGAGCCAAACCGTCACCTCTGTAGCGCATAACTGGACCAACATTCTTTAATGTAATTCCAAATTTAAGCTGCTCTTGTTCACCCGTTACGTAACGTATTCCCGCGTCTATAGCAACTCCGCTAGCTTTTAAGTTCGAGATATTCTCAGAAATCACTTTGAAATTAATACCTCCTGATATCGAAGATGAAAATTTTCGAGCATAACCCACATTAAAAATATTTGTTCTCGGTGAGAAAAAACCAATATTACCTTCCGGATTCTCAACAGTGGTGATTGGAATGTCACCAAAATTCATTGATTGAATACTGATCGCAATGCTAGATGATTCTGAAACTTTCTGTGCAATACCGGCAGAGTAAAAAGAAATACCCGCTGAACCCATCCAATTACTAGAATTAAATTTAATCTGAGTTTTATCAGTATATGCTAAACCTGCTATATTGGTGTAGGTTGCCTCTAAACCATTAATCTGAGCATATCCGGCGTCACCAATAGCAGAGCTTCTGGCCCAAGGATTAATCAATAAATGGGAAGCCCCAGCCGAACCGACCCGGTCTTCATTTCCTGCATAAACCATAGGAACCATTACCAAGGTTAAAAAAGCTACTTTATATATATTTTTCATAATTATATCTTTCTACATATTATTGATGGTATACTATATACCTTGTAAATCAACTTGTCTCATTCCGGCAAAGAACTTCAAAACCCGCTCACCAATTCCAGGAACCTGAACGTGTATCAAGTATATGCCAGAAGCAATTGGGATTGCTTGATTATTTGTTAAATCCCAATCCAGGGAGGTTACTGGGCTGTCTTTTTCAAAAGCACGAACCAGCTTTCCATTAACCGTGTAAATGTCAACAGAACATCTTTCTGGAAGATTCGTGATTTTTATCTTTGTTTCCAATCGTGTCCTCTCATATTCTGAGAATGCATAATAAGGATTGGGAACGACATTGATGATATCCAAAGCACTCTTCAACTGGTCAGCTGACGAAGTCACTGTCGAAATCTCATCCATCTTCCACGAATACATAGGCTTACCATCATTCTGACCAGTGGCCACATAATCCTTGTACTCCTTGTTCACTCGAAGTTTCATGATTGCATCAGTAGACAAGAAATCATATCCGTCCTCTAACAATGGATAACAAACCCAAGTCATACTTCCATAAACCGCTCGTTTCGCACTAGGAGAACCGCTCGTTGAAGACTGGAGCTCATCAAATAAGTTCCGTAAAGCATGCGTGGAGAGATTCTCCGCTTCTGAAGGAATATAGGCCGGCATATCATAAGAACTAGAGTTGCCATTAATTGACTTTTGATCTTTACTGAATACATAAAACGGATGCATTCCACCCATCACTGGAGTTCCTACATTACTCACCAATCGGCTCGTAGGATTCCACTGCATGTCTGCTCCATTATCTCCTCCCAAGAATGAGTTCTCTCCATAAGCCATATATAAACGAGATCCCGTTTCTAAATCAATAGCATAGCCAGGAAACCATCCCATACCTGTGCTTCCAGTACCATCTTCTTGACCGTCTTTCCCAATACTCGGACTCAAACGCAACTCACCTGCATTAGCTCCACCTACATTCAAAACACTGTTCTTGCCCAGCTCAATCACGGGGCATCGTGTCCATAATGACTGGTCTGAGGTAAATACAATATCTACACTTGGTAAATAGCTTATAGAAGAGTTCAACTTGGCACTTGCAGTAAACGTACCATAGTATGACATAGGCATATAATCCGCTTCATAACCAACCAAGCGGTGAGGACCAACAATTCCATCTAGAACGCCTTCATAAGTTTGAGCCAAGTCTGTTCCTTGATCATTATAATTACAAGGGTCTAAATAACTAGGTCCATCAGGCTGACATTCATAAGCGGGATCACCCTCAGTATCATTCGCCTGGTAATCTCCAGAACGAAGCCAGTTCGTAGGGAAATAAGAATCATTATCTGAAATACCCGTCAACCAGCGCTTAGAAGAGTCTCCAAAGGTCAGACTCGCTGAAATCATGTCCGTAGTCTTCTTATATGGCTGACCCGTTTCTCCCGGAGCATAGTAATAAGGACTCTGATGAATCTGAACAGAAACACCCCACTCAGGTATGATTTGCTCATTGTCGTAGGCAACAGTTCGTTCACTAATCATAGAATCCAATAAATTCATGTTGTCCTCACTGTCATATCTGTAAATTACCCAGCTCGCATTATCAGCACCATTAGAATTCGTCGTATTGTAATCACGGAATTTACATTCGAAATATCCATTGGCCAAATTCAAAGGATCTACCACTTTTACATTAATTGGACCTTTACTATAATCATAGGTAGGGTCATCCATATACCCTTCTGTCAATATTGTATTCAAGCTTTCACTTGTCAACTCCAATTCACGATTACCATTACCATAACCATCCAATCGGGTAATACGAGGACTTGTACCGTAAT
>MDTD01045952.1_pt1 | contig 23545 bp, 22 predicted proteins | sample 811221 | NCBI WGS metagenome assembly MDTD01 (sample SAMN05326646, study PRJNA326480) | marine metagenome | isolation source: seawater | place: Pacific Ocean: South West | collected 2011 | reverse complement strand
CATTAAAAGAAAAAAATTATTTAAGAAATAAAAAAATATTAATTTTAGGTTCTAATGGTTTTATTGGAAGGTATTTTTTATATTTTTTTGATTATTTAAATAGGCAGAAATATAACTTAAAAATAGATTGTTATGATAATGGTATTTCATCAGCGACTTTAAAAAATGAGTTAAAAAATATTAAAAGTAAAAATATATCTTTTTTTAAGAAAGATATAAATAAAATAAAGTTTAAAAAAAAATATAATATTATTTTATTTTTAGCGGGTATCGCGACTCCTTCTATTTATAAAAAGTATCCACTTGAGACTTTAGATACATCATTTATAGGATTAAAAAATTGTTTAGATTCTATTAAAAATAAAAGAACAAATTTTTTATATTTCAGCTCAAGTGAAATTTATGGAAATCCAGACCATAATAATATTCCTACAAATGAAAATTATTATGGCAATGTAAATTCATTTGGCCCTAGATCTTGTTATGATGAAGGGAAAAGAATTGGCGAAACACTTTGTTATGTACATTACAATAAATATAGATCGAATATAAAAGTTATAAGACCATTTAATGTTTTTGGTCCAGGTATGTCAAAACAAGATACAAGGGTAATTCCATCAATAGTTAAAAGTTTAAGAAATAATAAAAATATAATAATTTTTAATAATGGAAAGCAAACAAGAACATTTTGTTATGTAACTGATGCTATCACTGGATTTTTAAAAACTTTGATAAATGGGAAAAAAGGGCAGATATATAATATTGGAAATGAGAAAAATGAAATTAGTATGAATAATTTAGCAAAAAAAATTAAGAGTAATTTTAGAAATAATTCTAAAATTATTAACAGTAGTTATCCTTCGTATTACCCAGGTAATGAACCGTTAAGAAGGTGTCCAGATATTTCAAAAGCTAGAAGAGAATTGGGTTTTAAGCCTAGAGTAAATATTGATGAATCTATAGATTTATTTATAAAATATTATGTCAGCTAGTTCTATAATATGAAATAACTACACCCTTATGAGGGCCATGAAAAATAAAATTCGCGCCCACACCCACTGCATCAACTAAATCTGATTTAAGAAGATTGTTAATATTTTCTGTTGAGTTGATGCCGCCAGAAACAATAATAGGCAATTTATAATCACCTTGTAAAAAATTGAGTTCATTCAAATTCAGCCCCTTTAGTGTACCTTCATTGTCAACAATATTTATAAGTAATTCTCCGGCTCCATTTTCCACACAAAATTTTATATGATCTTGGTAGTTTAATTTTTTTAATAATTTATTTTTTCTCCAATCAAAAACATAATAATTGCCAAAGATATTTTTCTTTAAATCAACTGTTACCATAACACTTTGCGATCCAAAAGTTGATGATAAATTTTTTATTAGTTTATAATTTTGAATTACAGATGAATTAACTGAAATTTTTTCAATTCCAATAGCAAATAGTTTTCTTACCTGATCAATATTATTAATACCACCTCCATATGTGAGAGGCATGTTGCATTCTCCTGAAATCTCTTTTAATAGTTTATAATTTAAATCGTATTTTAATATTGAAAAATCTATATCGAAAATTAATAGCTCATCTACATACTTTTCATTAAAAATTTTTACTATATTGATAGGATCACCAACATAAGAATGGTTTTTGAATTTTACGCCCTTTATTAATTTGTTTCCTCTTATTAAGAGTGTAGGAATAACTCTTTTTCTTAACATTTTTCAATAAAGTTTTTAATTAATTTTTTTCCTTGATCGTAGCTTTTTTCTGGATGAAATTGTACACCATATATGTTGCCAACGTTAATTATGGAAGGAAAAATGTTTTCATGATCTGTTGTAGCTACAATGCACTCATTATCCAAATTTGCAACATGATAACTGTGAGCAAAATAAAAACTATTTTTTTTTATATCATTAGTTATTTCATTATTTTGTTTAATATTTACATTATTCCAACCAAGATGAGGAACTTTTTGATTTTTTATTTTAAACTTAATACATTCACCGTCAATAAGATCTAGACCATTTAATATTCCTTCTTCACTTTTTTTGAATAGAGATTGCATTCCAACACAAATTCCTAAAATTGAATAACTTTGATTATTTACTAGAGAATATATACTATCAAATAAATTCTGGTCTTTAAGTGAGTTTATAAATGAATCAAAACTGCCTACACCTGGTAAAATTATTTTCTTTGTATTTGTAAATTCACTTGGGTCTGAAATTATTTTATAGTCATACTCCAAATCATTTATTACTTTTATTAGTGAACCGATATTTCCTACACCAGATTTGATTATATTAATCATTTTTTTTAAAAAATCCCAAAACTGTAAATATCATAAATATTAAACTAAACATAAAACCACCATTAAAAAATCCAGCACCCCTAATTAATTGTGTAATGACCAACATGAGAAAAAAAAGTTTTATTTCATTATTAATTTTTCTATTTAACAAAAACAAAATAGCAAATGGAATTAAAAAAAAGGAAATTATTCCAAACTCGGTAATTAATTTTGGTATATTTGCAGACCCATCATTATAATTTAAAGTATAAACTTCATGATACCAATATGGTTTAACAATGTAGTTAAACATATAATAATCAAAGGCATATTCATATCTGTTTAATCCCCATCCTAAAGGTCTATTTTTTAATGTTTCAAATGAAATATTTAATGCATTTAGTAAAACTGAGGTACTTAAATTAAATTTTATTTCCGGATATTCTCTTAGTAGTTTTGTATATTTAATATTCTTATTTATTTTTTCCTTTGGTGACAATTCATATATCGTTTTATTTTTTTCGTCATCGCTAACTTTTTTTTTCTTTTTAAATTCGTTAGTACTTATAAATGTATCTTTATTTTTTTCAAAAATATCTAGTTTATTATCAAAGAATTTTCCTATACCAAGACTGCTTTCAGAAATTTTATTACTACAAGCAAATTTGCTAGGTTTAAATTTATTATCTATTAATGAAATTGGAATAGAAATTAAAGTAAAAATTAAAATATAAAATATGAATTTTTTTATAAAAAAATCAAAATCTAAAATTAATATTAAAATAGTTAATATTATTAAAGATACATAAAAAGTTGCAGAACTTTGTAAATAAGAAATTATGATTAATATTAACACTAAAAAGATATGTGCCAAGAAAGACTTATCCTTATTTTTAATAATTAAATATCCAATACAAGAATTAAATACCATTGCTAAATGAGAATTCTCTAAGAAAATTATTTTATTCGATAGTGCAAAATATGATGCGCACAATGTATCTATTTCACCTAAACTAGACACTTTAAAATCTGAAAAAATGAAAGAAAAAAAATATATAACAAGGAATATATTTATGAAACTTTTTAAGTTGTTTTTTATGAAATCGTAATAAAAAAATAATATGAATAATAATGAGGAAAAACCAACTAATCCTTGAAAGCTTTGTAAGTGAAGAGGACGATTATCAAAATAGCTATTTATAAAAAGATGAGTTGAGAAAAATAGAATTACTAAAAAAATAATAATTATACTTTTAATATTTTTTTTTAATATAAAAAATTTATTTTTAATTAAATCGTATATTATATAGAAGTTGATTATTGCTATAGCTTCTCTTAAGCCATAGTTATTGATTATTTTCACATCCCAAAAGAATAGGTGGAAAGAAAATAATATTGATAAACATGTAAGTTTAAAATTATCTGCTTTTAATAAATAATAAGATTTCATTTAATAATATAACGGTTCTTAAAATTACATACAATATTCCAGTTTGAGTCTTTATTAATTTAATTAAATTGTACGTAATTTTCTTTAAGTCTTTATCTCTTAAAAAAAAAGTAATATAAATTTTTTTGAAGAGATTTGATTTCAAAAAAATGAATTTTATCTCTTTGAATTTAGATAGATACAAGACTTCTTTTTCTAGTATAGCTTCTTCTTTAAATAATTTAGAATTCTGTTTGACATGTGTCCTACTAAAAAATAAAAATTCACTTAAAATGATAGGTTTATATGTTTTAAAAATTCTAAACATCATATTATAATCTTGAGTATGTTTTTTTTTTACATCAAAATAACCGACTTTTTTAAAAATGTTCTTTTTCAACAAAGCTGAGCAAAAATTGAAATTATCTCTAAAAAGTATTGAATGTTTAGGTTCAAATAAATTTTTTGAAATCTTAATAGTTTTTATTTTATTTTTAAAATGATCAACCTGTATGAAATTTGAGAAACAAATTTCTCTTTTTGATTTTTTTAATGCAAATATTTGTTTCTTTATTTTAGCATTATGTAAATAATCATCGTGACTTAACCAAGAAATATAAGTGCCTTTAGAATTTTTAATTCCCATATTAAGTGCATAGCCTACACCTTTATTATTTTTAAGATTGATTAATCTTATATTTGATTTTTTTTTAAACTTTTTGATGATTTTATGTATTCTTTTCTTTTCTGGCGATCCATCATTTACAACAATAATTTCAATATTTTTATAAGTTTGATTAATTGCACTTGATAAGGAGTCAGTTAAAAAATGTGAATTTTTAAAAACTGGTATAATTATTGAGACAAGATTTTTCATTTACTCATTATTTTAATAAGTTTTTTATTTTCATTAAATCTTGAGAACTTTTTTATATTATTTAAATCTTTCCATACAAATTTTTTTGTTTTTAAGTTTGTGAAAAAATTTTCAAGCGAGTGTTTGCTATAATCTAAAGAATATCCTAAATTATAACGTTTTACCAATTTACCTGCTTCAGTAATACCATTAGATATTACAATTATTGGAACTCTTGAACTTAAATATTCATAAAATTTTCCAGTTATAACTTCACTTGCTGTTGATTTCTCTGTGTGCAGTATAAGTAGATAATCAAATTCCTTCATTTTCTTTTGCGTTTCAAAGTAGGATATATTTTTAAAAAAACTAAAATTTAAATTTTTTTTAATATTATTATTTTTAATTTTTGAATTTCCAAAAAAAGAAAATTTAATATTTTTGTTTTTTTTTAAAGAATTAAAGATAACTTTAATATCTCTATATCCATAACTATCATCAGAAATTAGTCCGAAATAACCTATTGAGATATGATTTGTTTTTCTCTTTCTAATGTTAGATTTTGATAAGTTCCAAAAACCATTTTTTAATAAAATAATATTTTTTTTATTCTTCAAAAATTTTAAATCATCGTATATTTGTTTCGTCGCACATAAAATAAAATCTGATTGATTAATAATTTTTTTTTCATATTTGCCAAAAATTTTTTTGATAAAAAAGTATTTTTTTGACTTAATTCTTTGTGTCCATCCATCTCTATAATCTAAAATAATTTTAACTTTTTTATCAATTTTTTTTATGCTCGTAACTAACCTAAAAAGTGAAAAAGGAGGCGCTGAAATTAAAATATAATCTGGTTTAAATATTTTTAGATTTTTTTTTATTTCAGAATAATATTTTTGATTATTAAAAAAGTTATAGTCAATTGCAAAAATATAAATAAAATTAGAAAATAATCTTTTTACAATTGAAAAAAAAAAATTAAGTAACGAAAAATTTTTTCTAATTTTAGTATTTATATATTTTATTTCTGAATGCGAAATATATTTTTTTAAACCAAAATAACCAAATCTTTTTTTTTTTAATGATATAACTTTTACATTGTAATTTTTTAAACTATATATAAATGATATTAATCTAATTACTCCACCAATAGATTGTGTATAAGGAACAAATTCTCCAGAAATAAAAAGTATTTTTTTTTTCAATTTAATCTGTTTTCGTAATTTTTTTTAATAATCCTTTATGCCATTTTTTTTTAAAGAAAAGGCTTTTATCATCTATAATTAAGTCATAACTGGGTTTTCCCATTAATAATTTATTATAATTTAAACCCCATTTTTTCAATTGTTTTACTGTAAACTTATATCCCATTCTATTTGCCTTAAGTACATTGTCATCATTTCTTCCCATAAACCTACTTGTGAATAAAATTATATATATATTTTTATTAAATAATTTATTGATAAAATTAATATTTTTTTTTATAGGCTTACTTTTTTTGTAATCATTATCTTTTCTAAGTGTGCAAACAACACCATCAATATCAAAACAAATTTTCTTAATTTTCATTTTTTATTTTTTAATATTCTGTTTGCTTTATTAATATCAAAATTGTTGTACCCAATTTTAGATATTAAATATTTCATATTATTTAAATCTCCTAAAGTATCTACAGTATATTTGTTATTTAAAAACCAATTTTTTGGAACTTTAATATATTTAATTTTAAATTTTTTTGAGTGCTGATAAAAATATGATGTAATATTCTCTAAATTATATTTATTTATATTTTTATTTTTTTTTAAAAATTTTAAAGATTTTGCAGATAAAATTTCAATGGTTAGGCCTTGATCAACTAATTTATTCTTTTTGTTATTTGTAATTAATTGATATTTAATTTTTTCTAATTTATTTAAACTGACAAGTAAATTATCAATATAGCTATAGTCAAAGAATGGTCTATCGCCACAGATCCTAAGAAAATGATCAAATTTATATTTTATAGAACATTTAATTGTTCTTTCGATAAGATCATTTGTTGATCCACGAAAAATTTTTATATCATATTTTTTTTTAAGTTTTGAGAATCTTAGATCCTTTTTTGAACTAGTTGTGGCTAAAATAATATTTGATATAGATTTTATTTTTAAAGTATTTTCAATAACTCTTTCGATTAAATATTTATTTTTATATATTTTTTTAAAGGCTTTATTTTTCAACCTTCTAGAATTTATTCTTGAATATATTACAGCTGTATTAATCAATTTTTTTTATGATGTTTTATAAACCAATCTATAAATTTCTTGACACCCTCTTTATAATTAACCTTAAATTTATATTTAATTAATTTATCTGTATTTTTCATTTTAGAATATGATTTTGGTATATCTCCTAGTTGAAGATTTAGGTAATTTTTTTTTGCATTAATATTAAGAATTTTTTCGATTTCTTTTATATAATCAATAAGTTTTACTTTATTCTGATTTCCTATGTTTAATAATTGAAAAGGTACACTACTCAAAGATGGGTTGTGAGAATTTATGGATTTATTTTTTTTTGGATATATGTTTTTTATTTTTTTTAAACACTCAACTACATCATCTATATATGAAAAATCTCTAATATGATCTCCAAAATTATAAATATCGATTGGTTTTTCATTAAGTATATTATTTACAAATTTATAAAGAGCCATATCCGGTCTTCCCCAAGGACCATATACTGTAAAAAATCTTACCCCGGTACATTTAAGTCCATATATTGAGCTATACGAATGAGCCATTAGCTCGTTAGATCTTTTTGTAGCAGCATAAAATTGTGATGGATGATTTACAGGATCATTTTCTGAAAAAGGTAGTTTTTTGTTTAAACCATATACACTACTAGTGCTTGCAAACAAAAAATGTTTTATTTTTTTATTTTTAGAAAACTCAAGAATATTGAAAAATCCAACTAAGTTATTTGTAACATAGTCATTTGGTTTGATAATTGAGTGCCTTACACCTGCCTGTGCAGCAAGATGGTAAACAGTATCAATTTTATAATTTTTCAAACATTTGTTTAATTTTGATTTATCTCTAATATCTAATTTAAAAAATTTAAAATTTTTAAATTTCTTTAATATTTTAAGTCTATCAAATTTTAGTTTTCTAGAGTAATAATTATTTATATTATCAATTCCAACAATATTATATCCATCAATTAGGAGAGATCTTGCTAATGAAAAACCAATAAAACCTGCAGTTCCTGTTATCAATATTTTTTTTTTCATAATTTAAAATTTAGAATTTAGAATTTTTTTTACTAAAAAAGAAATTTTTTTTGTTGTATCGCCATTACCAAAATAACGACTTTTTTTTATTTTTGAATTTAAAAATTTTTTACTTTGTTTTATTTTTGTCATATTTCCACCAATTAATTTTAAACAATTCAAAGTTAAGAGTTCTTGCCATTCAGTTTCATTTCTTAATAAAAATACTTTTTTGGACAAAAAATATGATTCTTTTTGTACGCCGCCGCTATCAGTAATAACAAATTCAGAAGCCTTAATTGCTGCAATTGTATTTATATAAGAAATTGGTGAACTATAAATTAGGTTTGTTGGAATTTTTAGTTTATTTAAGCTAATTATTTTGTGTATTTTGGGATGCACTGGCCAAAAAAAAGTTTTTTTTAAGTTTGAAATTTGATTTAGATAATTTTTTATACTTTTTAAATTTGAATTTGAATCTCTGTGTATTGAAAGAAAAATATAATTTTTTTTTAATTTATTTTTTTTTAAAAAATTTTTCAAATATTGTTTATTTATCAATTTTTTATAAAATAAAATTGAGTCAAACATTACATCTCCATAATTAAAAATTCTTTTATCTTTTAAAGATTTTAGATTATTTACCGCATTCTTTGTAGGCACAATTAAATAGTCACTCAAATAATCAGTGATATATCTATTTTGCTCTTCTGGCATATCTAATACATTTGATCTTAATCCCGATTCAATATGCATTAGTTTAATTTTTAATCTTCTTACAACTATAGATGCAGCAAGAGTTGTATCTGTATCTCCATAAACAATTACTAGGTCTGGTTTTATTTTTTTAATTTGAAATGTTAATTTATTAATCATTTGAGATAGTCTTACTAATCTGTCATTTTTTTCTTTAATTTTTAATTCAATCAATGAATTTTTAAATTTTAATTCTTTAAAAAAAATTTTAGACATTGAAAAATCAAAGTGTTGACTCGAATGTAAAAGTATGTTTTTACAAAATTTGAGCTTATTCAATGATTTAATTGTTATAAAAGCTTTAATAAATTGAGGTCTTGCTCCAACAATACTTAATGTTTTTTTCATATTATATTAAAAAAATCTTAGTAATTTAATTACAATATAAGAACATTAAATGAAAGTTTAATAGTAAAATATTATTTTATAATTAAAAAACATTGATAAATATTTTTTTTAGTTGAATAATTTTTAAATATTTATTTTTTTTTTACCAAATCTACAATTGACATTAAAATTTGCATGTGCGCCAACTCAACATAATTATATGAATTAGAGTTTACATGAAATTTACAATTTCCATATCTGAATAATTTATTTTTTTTACTAAAACCACTCAATGTTACAAAATATTTTTTTTCTCTTTTACATTTTGCTGCAGCCTTAACCATATTCATAGACATACCTGAGGAACTAATTAAAACTACAATGTCACCTTTTTCATAATGATATTCAATTGCCTTTGTAACCCAGTTGTCAAATCCATAATCATTTGTATAACATGTAATTATACCAATATCAGAAAAAGATATCGCTTTTAATTTTGATGCATTGGTTAAGTCATTTGCAATGTGATTGGCGATATTAGCACTTCCTCCATTCCCAAAAATTATAATTTTTTTTTTAAAATTTTTTAATTTTTTTAATAGTTTTGAAATTTCATTCAAATTGTAATCGTCAATCAAGATTTTAAAATCTGAAAAGTATTTATTTAATTTTTTTAAATTTTTTGACATAAATATTATTTATTACAATTATCTTGCAAAATATAGATATTTTTCAAAGATTCTAATTATAAATTAATTTTGTAAGCTCATCTTATTTATTATGTAAATTTCAAAAGTTTAATAAAAAACAATAATACAAAAATTTTTTAAAATTAAAGATTCAAATTTTAAATTTAACTTCTTTATTATAAAAAATTTTATTAATTACATTTTTTCTCTGTTTCCACCATTTATCAATATTGTTAATCTGATTGATGTATTTTGCTGCTTTTTTAGAGTCCTCAAATATTAGATTGGCATTTTTAAGTTTGTCTATCATTTCTATTCCAATTTTAGATAAGAAATAATTTTCTTTCTTTACAATCGCTATAAATGGTAAATCATATATTCTTGTTTCAAACATACCAGATCCTAATCCATCAAAAACTAAAATTTTTGACTTAAAGATTTCTTCTCTATTTTGAATTATCTGATTTTTTTTTATTTTGAACTTCAACAGAGCTTCTTCATCTATTTGATGATCGTGTCTTTGAGGCGCAACCTTAACTTTTACAAATTTATTTGTATTATTACAAAAATTCAATAATGAGTTTATAGAATAATTATAATCAAAATGTTCATGGTAGATATTTTGATAATCATACTTCTTATTGAATGACATTATGTAGCAAATTTCATTTTCTATACTTAGATCGTATTTTTTGATGCCCTCGGTTATGATTTTTAATGAATTAAACTTAGAGCCAAATTTTTTATTATTAAGCCTATCCCAAAAGAAAATTTTATTTCCGTAAAATTTTTCGTAATGTAAGTAATATTTTTCATTTATAAATGAATAATTTCCTCCATGTTGATCTAAAAAAAGCTTAGATTTATTATTTGCCCTATAACATTTAAAAAATTCATTATCTAATTGAGCTACTCTTGAATAAAAACTTCTGCCAAAAAATAAAATTTTTGAAAAAAATTTAATCAAATAAAATCTCTCAAAATAATTAATTGGAATAGTTGCAAACAAGTATATTAGTAAGTTTGTATTTTTTATCTTTGATTGATTTGAATTTAGATTTCTAATGATTGTCTCTCTTTTTTTAAAATTTACGCCAAAAACAAAGAAATTTACAAAGTTTCTCAAATTTGAGTAAGGATAAAAAATTATATTTTTATTTTCTTTTTTTAATAAATTTATATTTTTTTTACTAGCTTTTGATGTTGTAAATGGATTGTCTATAACAATTGTCTTATTTGAAGAAAACATATTTGAAAATCTAACAAATAAAATTTTAATGATAGATCTTATACTTTTAAAAAATAAAATTAGTGAATTTAAATTTAATTTTTTATTTTCAAATTTAAAATTTGAATTTTTATGTAGTAGATATATGAACAAGCTTTGGTTTACCTGATCATTATTAAGTGTATCCATATACTCTGTATAGTCATTTGGAATGAAAATTTTATTAAATTTTTTATCTTTATAATAATTTCTAAAAAAGTTTTTATCTTTTATTATAATTTTTTTATGTTCAAAAATATCTATACTATTTTTAAGCCATGGACCTATAATAAGATTCCATGAATTTTTTTTTAGATTAAGATTTAAGTTTTCATTTAATATTTTCACAATTTCTTCCAGAACAACTTGATAATGTTCATGATTTTTTTTTAATATATATGATTGAAATAAGGGATATTTTTTTCTGCAAATTTTTTCTAAATTTTTAAAAAAAAAAAATTTGTTCATTTTTCTATCTAAAAAATTTGATAACGTTATTAATAACGTAATTAACTTCCTTTTTTGACATATATGGAGACATTGGAAGACTAATTATTGATTTAGATAAACTTAATGCATTAGGAGTTGATTTTACGTCAGATTTTTTATCAAATATATCAAATTTGTTTAGTGGATAAGGATAATAAATAATAGTCTGGATACCTTTTTTTTGCAGATAAGCTTTTAACTTATTTCTTTTTTTATTTTTAATTGTCATTGGAAAGATAACATAATTGGGTTTATTAAATTTTTTTGGTTGAAAAATCTCTATTTCATCAACTTTTAAAAAATTTTTTTTATAAAGGTTATAAATTTCTTTTCTTTTTTTTATTTCTTCATCTAGCAATTTTAATTTTTCAATTAAAAATGATGCTTGCAATGTATCTAATCTCGCACTAATTCCTAATACTTTGTAATTATACTTTTTAGTTTGGCCATGAACTCTAATTGATTTTATTTTTTTATATAATGATTTATTACTTGTGAATATTGCACCACCATCTCCATAGCAACTTAAAGTTTTCGTTGGGAAAAAACTTGTACATCCAATTAATGAAAGGTTGCAACTTTTCTTTATATAATGAGAAGATCCAAAACTCTGTGCTGCATCCTCAATAATTGGTACCTTAAGTGTATATTTTTTTATTTCTCTTATATTTGCGGGTTCCCCAAAAAGTGAAACCACAATTATTGCTTTTGTCTTATTATTAATTTTACTTTTTATTTTTTTTGGATCAATATTAAAAGTCTTATTCTCAATATCAGCAAACACTGGTTTAGCTCCCACTCTTAGAATTACTTCTGCAGTAGATACATAAGTAAAAGGTGTAGTTATAACTTCATCACCCCTTTTTATACCAAGAGACATTAAAGAAATTAATAATGCATCTGTTCCACTCGATGTAGACACGCAATACTTTGCTCCACAATAAGATTTTAACTTATTCTCTAATACCTCAACTTCAGGTCCTAGAATATATTTACTATGATTAAAAACTTTTTTAATAGAATTAAAAAACTTTTTTCTTAAGATTTGGTTTTGTTTTGTTAAGTCATTAATTGGTATTTTCATAAATTAATTTTCCATTTTTAGAAACTGACCCTTTTATTTCTAAAGGTACACCAAAACCAAATTTAAAATCATTCACACTTTTTGTAACTAAACTTCCCGCACCAACAAAAGCATATTTGCCAACATTGTTACCACAAATTATTGTAGAATTTGCACCAATGGAGCATCCTTTTTTTAATATTGTTTTAGTGAATTTTTTTTTTTGATTTATAAAACTTCTAGGCAAAATTACGTTTGTAAAAACAACACTAGGACCAACAAATACGTAGCTTTCTATCGTAACTCCCTTATATACAGAAACATTGTTCTGTATTTTTACATTATTTCCAATTTTCACGCCTTCTCCAATAAAAACATTTTGTCCAATTACACAGTTATTGCCAATTTTAACGTTTTTAGAAATATGACTCCAGTGCCAAATTTTTGTATCTTTACCAATTTTAACGTTTTTATCTATTACTGATGTTTTATGTGTAAAATAATTCATATTCTAAAACTATTTATTTTATGACAAATCTCTAAACTTGACTCAACATCGATTATTTTAAAACCTTTTCCTTTAAGTATATTTTTATAACTTTCAGTGTGTAATTCTTTAAATTTGTCTGAGAACTCAATTTTTTTCTTATTAATTGTTAAAAGCCTAAAGAAGTTCTTTTTCTTTTCAAATTTTCTTAGATCTTTTTTCCTCAAAGAAATTCTAAAATTCACTTTATTATTTCTTTGGAAATACAATATCCCTCTTATAAAATTTCTGTTTTTTTGAGTAACTTTTATATTTATCACTTCTCCAAAAAGCCAAACCAAAATATCAAACAAATGAATTCCAATATTAGTTGCTAAGCCTCCAGATTTATTTTGATTACCTTTCCATGATTTAAAGAACCATTCGCCTCTATATGTAATATAATCAACTTTAGCAATTATATTTCTTTTTGAATTTAGTTTTGACCTTAATTTGATTAAGTTTTTATTTAATCTTAGTTGGAGTATGCAATAAATTTCTTTTTTAAAACTATTTATTTTTTTTTTTAAAGCTTTGAGTTGTTTAATATTTAACACTAATGGTTTTTCACAAATTACATTCAGATTATATTTAATCGCTAAACTTATAAATTTAAAATGTAGATAATTTGGTGTACAAATTACTAAATAATCGATCTTTTTTGAGTTTTTATTAAGATACTTTTTGAATTCTAAAAAGTTGAAAAAAAATTTTGCCTCAGGAAAAAAACTATCTATTACACCCACATTTTGAGCTATGTCATAAGCTGCAAGTAAATTATTTTTAGTATTTTTTATCGCCTTAAAATGTTGGGGAGCAATATATCCAGCTGCCCCAACCAAAATAAAATTTTTCATAATTGTTCAATATTTTTAAAATTTTTATCTGAGTATCTTCCTCGACAATCAAAAATCTTTTTTGAGTTACGTTGTAAAAATCTATAATTAATTTTATCGTGATCAGTTGCTATTACAATGGCATCATAAGTTTTTAAATTTATTTTTTTAAGATCCACAGAATATTTAATTTTTTTATAATTTCTTAATTCGTTTATAGTCTTAATATATGGATCATAGAAATCACAAAAAATGTTATTCTTTTCTAATATTTCAATAATTTTTAAAGAAGGAGATTCTCTCATATCATCAACATTTTTTTTATAAGCCACTCCAATTATTAAACATTTCTTTTTTTTTTTTACTTCTTTTTGAAGAAATTTTATAATTTTTTTACATATATAACCTGGCATTCTTTCATTAATTTTCCCTGAAAGTTTTATGAAGTCGGTTTCAAAATTATATTTTTTTGCTTTCCAACTTAGTAAAAAAGGATCTATTGGAATGCAATGACCGCCGTATCCAGGCCCTGGATAAAACGCTTGAAATCCAAACGGTTTTGTCTTTGCAGTATTTATTATCTCAAAAATGTTTAAATTCATTTTCTTGCAAAGAAGTTTTAATTCATTTACTAATCCTATATTTACTGATCTATAAATATTTTCTAATAATTTTGTCATTTCTGCTATTTTGACAGAGCTAACTTTTATTATCTTTGTACCCATTAATTGGTAAAGTTTATAACCTATTGAAAGACAATTTTTAGTAATACCCCCAACAACTTTTGGAATTTTTTCATTTGAGTACTTTTTGTTACCTGGGTCTTCCCTCTCCGGCGAATAAACCAAAAAGAAGTTTTTCCCAATTGTAAATTTTTTTAGATAGGGCAAAATAACTTCTTCGGTTGTCCCTGGATAAGTGGTGCTTTCTAAAGATAATATCTGACCTTTTCTTAGATATTTCTGAATATTTTTTAAAGAATTTTCAATATATTTCATCTCTGGTGATTTATTTTTTTTAATTGGAGTTGGTAAACAAAGTATTATGGCATCACAATCATATATTTTTTCAAAGCTGCTAAATGGTTCTAATTTGCTTCTCATATTTAAAATATCTTTATTTTTTAAATAATTGATATAACTTTTGCCATTTATTAGCATTTTAATTTTATTTTTATCTGTATCGAAACCATAAACTTTTACATGGTTTCTAATAAAAGTTTTAGCTAAAGGTAACCCAACATAACCTAGACCAACTATACCCACTATTATCGTTTTTTTTTTAATTTTTTTTTTTAAAATATTTATCATTTTATTTTTCAAACGTTCTTTTTAAATTATTCACTTGAAGGACATCATCTTCATTTAATTCTATAATGCCAAAGTTATTATTTAACAATTTTTTATTTTCTAATACTTTCCACCAAGTGGTAATCACAGATCCATTAAATTTTACTATTCTCTGACTTAAATAGTCTAAATTATTAAATCTACCCTTGTTTAACAATGTATACTTGCCACCATCAAATTTAAAGGTAGGATTTACTTCTTTTGTGACAGAATAAACTGTATCAAATTTATTTAATTTTATTAAATCGATTGATCTATTAATATGATCATGGTCAAACCTAATAGTATGAATACTTAAAAAAAGTATAATATCAGGTATTATTTTTCTTTTTAATTGAAATTTTTTTGTACAGTAAATAAGTATGTCTTCTATTGACGAAATTGACTTTTCTAACTTTTGCGTTCGTTTAATTGTAATAACTTTATTTTTATATTTTTTTTTATGTATTTTATTAACTTAGTTGAGCTTGTTGCTACAACTATATTGTCTACGTTAGATGACATTACGCTTTGTAAAGTTCTATCTATCAAATTAACATTTTTATATTTCAAAAAAGGTATACTTTTAATATCTTCGTAATTTTCTTTAACAGGAATAATTGCCAGTGATTTTAATTTGTAATTACCAAATGATGCTTTTGAGAGTTTTTCTAATATTTTATTTCTTGATTTTATAAGATTTCTTTTTTTTGAAACAGATTCTGTGTGTTGCCTATAATAAAAAATTATATTGTTGACAGACTTGATTAAGTTTTTTTCTTTTAATTTATACCAAGCCTCCCATCCGTCTTGAGAAGTTATATCTTCAGAGTATCCACCAATTTTTTTCAACTCTGATGTTTTGAAAAGAGTACATGCACCATGAGGTGCTACAAATTTATTTTTTTCAAAGTTGTAGTTATCAATTTCTCTATCAAATCCAATTACCTTGCCTTTTTCATTGGCTAGAAAATAATTCCCAAATACTGCACTAATATTTTTATTTTTTTTTGCTTTATTTACTAAGATAATTAAAGCATTTTCATCGAGCCAATCATCCGCATCAAGTCTTATGATATATTCTCCATTGCATATACTAAGAACTTTATTTGCTATACGTTGTAATCCTTTAGTGCTTTTATACTTTATAAGACTAACTATTTTGCGATTTTGTTTTGAAAATTTTTTTGCAATTTTATAGGTTTTATCTTTAGAATTATCATCAACTATAATTAATTCCCAATTTTTATAAGTTTGATTTAATACACTTTTTATAGATTGTGATAAATATTTTCCATAATTATGGGATACAATATAAACAGTTACTAACGGATCTTTATTTACCATTAAAGTCTTTTTTAAGTTTAACCATTATATTAAAATAAACTAATTAATTTTTTTTTGTTTAAGTAGTAAACTAAACTTAAGCAATAGTTTTTGTTAATTTGACATTTGTCAGCAATATCTTCAATAGAATTTTTTCCATCTGAGTATGATAATATATTTAATATTAATTTTGATAAAATTTTTTTTTTATTTGCATTATTAAAATATCCAATTTTTGGGTATAGATTTTTCTTGCTTAGCATTGGTTCACAATAACTAGTGCTTATAGGGAAATATTTTTTTTCTAAATTTAAAAAAATTTTTTGATAGATATTATAAGTTTCATTTAAACCTTTGGGAGTAACAATTTTTTTTAAATCATCGTGTGATGTATGATATTCTTTATATTCATGATATTTGCTTCGCATTAAAGATGACATTTCAAGACCAATATTTGGCCAATTGAATTGTCTTTCATCACTACCTCTTTTTAACCAGCTATAATATTTATATGAAATTTTATTTCTTATAAGCTCTTCTTTGATAATTTTATCTAGAATGCTATTTTGGCTTTTGGATGGCAAAAAAGAATAATTTTTCTCGTCTCCAACACATGTAACGATCATGCCAGCAATAACATTTTTCTTTAATTTATTTAAATTGTGAAAAATATAACTAATTGCTCCAATTGTTTCTGGTAAAAAAAGAAATCTATAAGAGTATCTTCTTTTTTTTGATTTTATCCAATTTGATAAAAAAATAGATAAACATGGACCAGATAATTCGTTATTTGCCATCGATGGATGACATATGTAAGTAGATATTAGTATTTCTTTTTTACTCTTTCCTTTCACAAAAATTTCTCCATAATTTAATGTTCCTTTTTTAAATTTACTATCAATTTTTACGAAGTAAGTTTTGTCTTTTAAAGATTTGTATTGATTGTAACTCATACAAAAACCCCATGTTTTGTGGTAGTATGAAGTCACATAAGGTATTGCTGAACGATTATGCTTTATTGTAAATATTTTTTTTTTTAATTTATTTAAAGAAATATTTTGATGAATGGATTTAGAAAAATTGACAACGTGTAGATTATTATTTTTAAAGTCTAAAATTTTTTTATTTTCTTTGTTCTTTATATATGCATCTTTAATGATCCATTCATAGGGAATTTTCCAATCAAATACTTTTTTTCCACATGGAAATCCTTTTATTTTTAAAGAAGGATTAATTTTTTTTAATATTTTAAGTGTCTTCAAATTGCCAGGACCTGCTATACTTCTTGTAATTGGCCACAGTAATGAAGCTAAATTGTGAATTTTTTTCCCAATCATTTTTGTATTTTCTGTAAATTTTTATAACTATAAAATTTATTCAAATTTTTTTTGTTTATTTTTAATTTAAATTTTTTTTCAATTAATAATACAAACTCCATATATTTTAAACTATCATAATTTTTCAAATTTCTTAGATCGAAGTTTGGCTTAACTATTTTAATATTTTCTTTAAAAACTTTATTTAAGATTTTTATTAATTCTTTATTCATAGGTTTATTTTTGCTAATAATTTTGTTTCATCGATTTTTTCATTTTTATTTCTGGGAAACTTTTTAATTTTTAGTATTTTATTTGGGATTATATTGCTATGAAAATAATTGATTAACTTATTCTTTAAATTGTATTTACTAAAATCTCCATCGATAAAAGTAACTAATTTGTCATTAACTTTTAATGTATAAGAATTCAGTTTAGTGATTTCTTCAATTCTGTTATCAATCTCCCCCATTTCTATCCTATTTCCAAGTATCTTAGTTTGCCTATCCAATCTATTTAAAAAGTAGTATTTATTATTAAATTTTTTACAAATATCCCCAGTAATAAAAGATCTTTTTTTTTTTCTATGAATAAATTTAATTTTATTTTGACTCATGTCTCCCAAATATCCCGAGGAGACCTGATTTCCAGATATGATTAATTCTCCAATATTTTTATCTGAGTTTATTCTTCTTAAAGTAAAATAGGTTCCTTTTATTGGAACGCCAATGGAGGCGGTTGGTTTACATAAATTTTTATAGTTTTTATAATTAAAATTCTGGTAAGTGCATGAAACTGTTGCCTCTGTAGGACCATAACAATTTATAACCTTTATTTTCTTGTTATATTTAAAAATTCTTTTTAGATGGTTTTTTTTCAAAATTTCTCCACAAAAAAATACTTTTTTTAACGAATTAATTTTATCCTTTTTGTTGACAGTATTTAGAAATATTAAATCTACCAAACTAGGTACTGATATCCAATGAGTAAGTTGATTTTTATTTATAAATTTACTTAAAAATACTCTATCTATATTTTTTTTAATTGGGAATAAAGTTCCACCTGAACATATCGTCCCAAATATGTCGGCAACACTCAAATCAAAACCTATTCTTGGATGCTGAGAACATTTTATAACTTTATCGTTAAATATTTTTTTCCTTAACCATTCAACATAGTTATCCAATGCTTTTCTTGAAATTCTTACTCCCTTTGGCTTGCCTGTGCTACCAGAAGTAAAAATAATATATGCATCTTTATTTGTATTCACGATTTTAAACTTTTTATCATTTTCAATTTTAATTTTTTTATTAGGATTGATAAAAGCAATTTTTAGTTTTTTTAAAAAATTATATTGCCTTGTTGAAATAAGTAAGTCTGGTTTTGATATTTGAAGTAAATCTTTAATTCTTAATTTTGGCGTATTAGAACTCACTGGTATATATGTAATTCCAGCCAATAAAGATGCAAAAATAAATACATAATAATAATGTTCTTCGTTCTTTCCTTCTACAATACAGATTTTTTTTGCATTTTTTTTTTTTAAAAAACTAGAAACATTTAAAACTTCTGTGCAAAATTGATGATAAGTAACTTTTTTATTATCATAATTAAGTGCAATATTATTTATATTCTTTTTGTAAATTTTTTTAAGATTATGAAGTAATTTCATTTAATAAAAAGATTTTTATTATTTTTTATATATTCCATACCATACCTGTTTAAATTTTTTAAACTGATAATATAACTGTTTCCATATCTTAATTTAGAGGTAATTATATATTTTTTTAAATTTTGAGAAAAAAATAATTTTCTTAAATTATTTTTATAATTTTTTTTTCTAATTGGATAAATCGTTTTGATAATTTTAGTTTTTTTATTAATTAAAACTTTATATTTTTGCACTATTCTTTTTCTACTTTTAATTTTTGCTTCGAATTCTAAATTATGAATATAAGTGCATGCAATTTGAGGCTCAACTCCAAGTAAAATAAGTTTAAAATTATTTTTTAAAAAAAATTCGAAGTCTGATTTTTTACCAAAAGAATTGTAACATCTTCTTTTTGAAAATTTTGAACTTAATAATCCTGATAATATATGGCTATGTAAAATAGAATTTGATTTTTTTGTGTTAAAATTTAATAAGAAATACTCAGACAGAACACCATTTTTATTCTTAGATTTATCAGTATTTACAAGAGTACTTTGTTCTTGTGACAAATTATAGTAAGGCATTGCTAAATTCCCTTTTTTTCCAATTTTTTTTAAAAATAATTTTATTATAAAATTTGGTAGATTTTTATCGATAATTCCAAATGCTCTTAAATCAGAATGCACAACTATATTATCATTATAATTAATATTTAAAGAATTGAGATGATCATTAACTCCTCTTTTATTTTCTTTTGAAAGCATTGGTTATTTTTCAATATAAACTTTCAATACTCTATCAGAAATAATCTTGAACTTTATCTTATTGAGTTTCTTATCAAATTTTACAAATCTCTTTAATTCATCATTTACCATTTCTTTATTTAAAGATGGGAATTTTTCTTCAAATGTTGTTTTTACGTTTTTAATATTTGCCAACTTGTAAATTCTAGATTTAATTATTTTTTTTATACTACTTGAATATTTTCTTCCTGAATTTTTAAAATACTTTTCTTTAAACTTATATTTATTTCTTAATGAACAAAAAATATCAGTAATCTTGGAACAAGCCATTTCTCTCTCCCCAAACCTGAGTCTATGTTTTAACTTTTTTAAATTTTTTAAGTTTTTTTCTATTGCTGCTTTATTATTTATTTCATTTAAAACTTCTTTATTTGTTTTACAAATTTTCCCAAGTTTATTCATTAAACCTTTGTCATAATCCAATTCAAATTTTATTGGTTCAAAAGAAATTATTTTCTTGTTTAAAATTTTTGCTTCTATTGCTGATGTACATCCATTTTGAACTATGCACTCTGAATTTGTAATAAATTCTGAAAGATATCCATCCTTAATTATTTTAAAGTTTTTATTTTTAATATCTATTAATTTTTCCCAGTCTTCTATTCTTTCATTTGGGTGGGGTCTTAAAACAATTGAATATTTTTTTTGTTTTTGGATCAAACATCTTATCATTCTTATGAAATATTTAAGTAATGAAAGTTGTTGAAGATTTTTTTCAAAAAAATAGTCTTCTTTCCATATAAAATTTATTTTATTGGAGTCTGACATAAATCCATAATAAGCATCAGCTATCCTTCTCAATCCAATTGGAAATGATATATTGGTAGGAATTAATACATATTTTTTAAGTCCATTTTTTTTTAAAAATCTTTTCTTGTTTTCTTGGTAAAGTTTTTTATCTAATAGGTCTATACGTGGAGAACCAGTATTCACAAAATTTGTTTTGTTTTTAAACACATTTTTTAACATTTTTTCATCTCTTTCGCCCCAATTAAAATAGTATTCGAGTAATTTAAGGGTTTTACCATCTGCAAATCTTCTTTTTACAAAATCGTAATAATTTTCAAAGACTATACCCGCTTCTTCATCTTGAGAGGTAAATATAAATCCTTTTTTTTTTAGTTGAGATAATGTTTTAAAAATAAAATTTGTACTATTTGCATCTTTCATGAAAACTATGCCAGGTGAAATGTTACCTGATAAACCTAATTCTATAATTTCATTTCTATGCATCAAGTAAACATCGAAATTTTTTAAAGTTGCATAACTTGCAAGAAATAATCTTGATTGAAATTCCCTATTAAAAACTTCTACTTCTAAATAAATGTTCATTTACAAAACTTTTTTATCGATTACAGTTTTAATATTATCTTTTTGATCAATAAAATCTAAATTGTGTGAAATTAAAATAATTGTCATTTGATTTAATAATTTTTTTAGAATATCAAAAATTAATTGAGATGATTTTTTATCCAATGAACTTGTTGGTTCATCTAAAACTAAAATTTTTGGGTTTCTAATTAAAGCTCTTGCCAAGCAAATTCTCTGCCTTTGACCACCAGATATATTTACACCTCTATCTCCAACCTCTGTATCTAATTTTTTTGGGAATTTGTTTAAAAAATCAGAACAGTTTGATTTATCAAGCGCATCTGAAATCTGATTTTGATTATAGTTTTTATTTAACATAATATTTTCTTTGATTGTTCCATTAAATAAAAAAGGATCTTGAGGAACATAACCTATTAATTCTCTATATGAATTTAAATCAACTGAATTTAAGTCAATTCCATCAAGTTTAATTATTCCAGAATCAGGTATATTTAAGCCCAATATTAGGTCAATTAATGTGGACTTTCCTCCACCAGACTCTCCTTTAAATATAATAAAATCATTTTTTTTTATTGTAAAATTTACATTCTCAAGAATTGTTTCATCTTGATTATAGCCAAAATAAACTTTTTCGAAATCTATTGAAGAATTAAAATTTGTAACGAGTTTTTTATTTAAATTTTTTTTATCAATTAACTTATTAGCATCATCAAATACATCATTATATTGTTTTAAAGCTGGCTCTAAGTTAATTATTGAAACGTTTCCTTTTAAAAAGCTAGAAAGTGAAGGGGCCGCAGAGATTAAACTATAAAATATAGTTGTTATCTCAGGTAGATTTCTCATATCATCAAAAAATATAAAAAAACTAATTGATAAACCAATAAATGCTACTGGTTGAAATCCATTCATAATGACTGTTTGACTTACTAAATTTTTTTTTGCAAAGGAAATTGTATTTTCCAATGATGTCATAATTTTTTTAATTGCAAAACTATTTAAATTAAATCCAAAAATTATTTTTGCTCCTTGGTAACTTTCACTTAAATTTTTTAAAAGTTGATTGTCATAAAAATTATTTTGTTGCCCCCAATAATATGCATACTTATTTAAGATTTTAATTGGCACTGTAAATATTCCTACGAAAAAAATTGTAATTAAAGTTATTTTCCAATTTAGCAATAAAGGAATAGACAAATAGGATATAATTCTAAAAACTAATGATATTTGTATAGCTATATCAGAAATACCTGTTGTAATTTTCGTTATAACATTTGTGAAGGAATTCAGTATAATTCCTATGTTTTTATTTCCAAAAAATTTCCATTTAGATTTGTAAATTGAATTTACTAATTTATTATTTAGCCGATGTGTAATTGAATACTTAATATTTACTATTGCAACTGATATTATAGTTGTCATTGAGTACTTGAAGATATTAAGCAAAATAAAGATAAATAAAAAAATACCAAAACTTTTTTGAATATTTAAATGATTTAAGAACTTTTCTAAATACAATGAGATAGATGATGCATTCTTAAAAGAGGGATCAACAATATACTCAATTAAAGGTAGCGCTGTTACAACCGAAGAAATCAGTATAATTGTTTCTAAAATTAATAAGAATACTAAAAAAAAAAACTGTGCAAGTTCACTGCTAATAATTCCAAAAAATAATTTGTAGCTATTTAAAATTTTTCTATTATTTTTCATTTGACTTATAAGATTTTTTTCAAAGCAATATTTGACCAACTATAATATGATTTTATTGAATTTTTTTTATAATAATCATAATCAACTTTATGAAGACTTTTAGCTTTTAAGTATTTTTCCCAAAATTTGTTAGACATTTCTAGTTTTTCGCTAGTAATAGTAAATTCTTTATCTATCAAGTATAGCAAGTCCTTACAAGCTAACAATATCTCTTCAGAATTGTTATCATTTATTTTCACTTCTTGTTCTTCAAAATAATAACTTTTTAATTTGAAAGAGAGT
>MDTD01109148.1_pt1 | contig 23562 bp, 20 predicted proteins | sample 811221 | NCBI WGS metagenome assembly MDTD01 (sample SAMN05326646, study PRJNA326480) | marine metagenome | isolation source: seawater | place: Pacific Ocean: South West | collected 2011 | reverse complement strand
TATTACTGGTGCAACGGACTTAACTACTTTAACAGTAGCTTCAGGTTCTAGTATTGGTAACATTAGTTTAACAGGTACTACTAACCTATCAGTTGCTGATTTTAATCACACGTCTAACTTAACAGATACTGATGCTACGGCTCAAAAGTCTGTTACGTTTAGTGCAACTAATAACACTGGATTAACTAAACTTCACTCTACTGGTGATGATGTTGATACTTTAACTATTACAGGAAACACTGCATTAGCTGAATTAGACTTTACAGGTCTTGCAGATGATGGTGCGGAGACTACTCCTACACCAGGTGTAACTATCTGGGGTAATGCATTAGTAGCTGTTTCAGCTTCTAATACTTCTGATGGTGAAACTAACAGAGCTGATGGTTTAGCTACTGATTTAGGATCATTTGATGATGGTACATCAGGTATGGATACTTTAAAAACATATTTAACTCACATTGCTGCAACTTCTGGTTCAACTGCATTTGTTTCGTTTGATACTCTACAAACAGAAACTGATACTGAAACTACAGGTACTACAACTACATCATTAAATATAACTGATGCTGGTGATGGTTCAACTACTAACGAAGCTACAGTACTTAAAATGACTCCAGCAACTGCAAATACTGCAGACGGTGCTAAGAGTGCTATTGCTGCGATTAAAGGTTATATCGTTGGTGCTTCTACTACTGCTATTAAGTTTAACACACCAAGTGAGGTTGCTACGCTTCCAGCTTCTGCATATACTCTACTTGGAAACAATGCCGTAGATGCTCAAAATATTGCTAGTACAGCTAACAAGGCTATTGCTACTGCATTAGGTATGACATTAGATGCATATAACAAAGGTAACTCGTATTCAACAGTATCTTTAGTTGTAAACGAGAATACTAACGTTTCAGTTCAGGGTGAAAGATATACTACTGCTGCTGCTGCAACTGCTGCTTCTACTACTACAAGAGGTAGTGACGGAGCTTTTGTTCACAGTGTTGGTTTATCAGATACAGTTACATTAACTGTAGGTTCTAACTCTGTAACTACATCGTTAAATGCTTCATACTCTAGTGGTACTCTAGGATATTCTGGAACTGCGACTACAGTTGCTGCAATTGAAACAGCAATTAAAGCTGCTTGGTCTAAAAAATATGGAACAACTGGTACAGCTTCTGCAGCTGCTATAGCTACTTTAGTTGGTACTGATAACGGTGTTCTTCAGATCGTAATGCTTCAAGTAGATAGTGCAGGTCACGATAAGGCTGTAAGTTTCTCTGTCTCTGATGGAGGTACAGCTGTGAGTTCTCACACTGCTAGTAACCTAGACTATGTGATTGGTGCTACTAAGGCTACAGGAGATAACTCTACGATAGCTACTTCAACAAAAGCAGGTATAATCATTACATTAACATCTAATGATGCAGGTACTGACTTAAACAAAGTTTCTGCTGTTGTTGATGGTTCAACAGGTGCTTCACTTACTGCATTAACAACTGATTATACAACAAATAGTGACTGGGCTAAACAAGGTCTAGCTACTGGTACAACAGTTGAAAGAACTGATGTTAGATCAGCTGAGGACGCGGTTGCTGCTGCAACTTCTAATGCTGTTGCTGCTGTTCTATTTACTAGAGTTGGTTGGTTAGGTTAATATTTTTAATCTAAACAAATAAGAATTAACCCCCCATTATTGGGGGGTTTTTTTTATTTTTATATTTATATGAGAGTGCCTATAAACTATTTGATTTTAAGTCTATATTTCTTCGTTTATGTCACTCCAGCCTATATAAATGGAATATTTTTAGCATACGATAAAGTTTTTCCTCAAATGTTTATTGTATCACTATTAAACATCTTCTCCTTTATTTATATATTCAAGAAATTTAATTTAAAAGATTATATTTTAAGTTTTGAATATAAAAATCATTATCTCGCATATTTGTCAGTTATAGTTATATCTATAATTTCATTATTAGTTGCAGAGAATATTATTGAAGGAGTAGTCTCTTTGCTAAAAATAATAAACTTCTTTGTTGCGTTTAGCTTCATTGTTATTTTAAGTTCATTTAAAAATCTTAAATTCTTTAACTACTTTATAATAGCTACACTTATAAGTTTATTTATTGAATCTGTTTTGATTAATCTTCGAATTTTTGACTCTGTGATTATTAATGGTAATCTTCTTGTAAGGTCTAATGTTTTTGCTGGATTTGGAGCAAATGTTAATATTTCTTCTTTTTCGATTCTAATTAAGACAGTTGTACCCATTTTTTTAATTTTTAACTATAAAAATTATTTTATAAGAGCACTTTCTATATTTTTTATTTATTCCTCTTTCCTTTCAATATTCTTACTCATGAGTAGGGCAGCAGTTCTAGCATTAATTTTAGTTTTTACTTCTATTTTAATACTAGTTGTAATATCAAAGAGAAGAATATATTATTTAAAATATGGTTTAGTTATTATTACTTTGATAATGAGTATTTTTTCATATAATATACTAAATGAAAAAAATGCTTATAATACTTTAACAGATAGATTCTCAAATGTAACAAACCCTGTAGCTGATGAATCTGTTAATGAAAGATTAAACTTTTATACAACTGCTATACAGTCTATAGGTGATAACCCTTTACTAGGTATTGGCATTGGAAACTGGAAGATTAAATCAATTGATTTAAGCAAGGATATCATAGTATCCTACAGGGTGCCTTATTTTGCTCACAATGATTTTCTTCAATTTTTGGCTGAAATTGGAATCCTGGGTGGACTTTGTTTTATATTTTATATTTTCTACCCTATTTTGATTTCGTTATTTAGGTCTTTAAAATCTAAAAGTTTTAATATAGACTTTTTGATTTTTTTGATTTTTCTAATATACATAGTTGATTCAATGTTAAATTTTCCAATAGAAAGACCTATCAATTATATTTATTTATGTTTTACAATTGCTTTATTCTACCAATCAAAAAAATATCTAAATAAATGAAAAAGTTGATTTTATTACTAACAGGATTGTTGTTCTTAATTACACTTTCTTTTGGAGCGTATAAAAAACTTAGCTCCTCAAATTATCAAGCATTATTGATCTTCGACTTTAATAGTAATACTCGTAATTTTTCTGTTGAAGATTTCAAAAATTTAGATTTAAATTTTCCTAATATTACAGTAACGGCTTTACCAATTAAGTACTTGAAAGCAAGATATTATCTTGAATTAGATTCTATTGAAACTGCAAAAAAATTAATTCATGAGTCAATTAAATCTAATCCATATATTTATGCTCCAGAAATTTTACTTGCTCAGATTTATTTATCTGAAAATAAATTAGATAGTGCTTTATATTATTCTAAACGAGCTTTTAATGGAATTACTAATAATAATAGACATAGGGACACTTATTTCGATGTGCTTAAAGAGCTTAAAGATTCTGTTAGCCTAGATTCTGCTTTTGTTAAAATAAGAAACATAAAACGTGGTTTAGATCATTGGGTAGACTATATAATGACTAGAAATGATATAAATAACAAGCCAGATAAAAGGCTTTTAAATCTTATAGAGGAAATGACTACTAAATATCCAAATCAAGATTCAATTAGGTTAAAAGGTCTTAAAAGAATGGTTGAGCTAGGGGGTAGAACATATACTCAAGCACTTGTTATAGCTGAAAGAGGTAATATAGAGTTCAAAAATGAGAACTACAAAGGAGCAGTTGACTTATTTGAGGCAGCTATATCTTTGGATGATCAGCAGTATTTATTTTATGAAAATGCAGCTATGGCTTATGATAATTTAGAAGATTATTCCAAAGCTGAAGAGTATTTTGATAAAGTAATCTATGATTTTAAAACAAATGATGGAAAATCAGAATTTATTAAAGGTTTAATGTTAATCAAAAACAATAATCCAGAAGGTTGTAAATACCTAGAAACTGCAGCAATAAAAAATTATACAGAAATTGATAGTGGATTAATTGCAATTAATGTATTTAGACAACTATGCCAAAGCTAGATTTATCAGTATTCGGTTGTTCTTATAATTTTTCCATCCTCATCATATTCAATCCATTTCCCTTCTCTCATACCAAGTTTGGAGTAACTTGATATCTGTTTAATTTTTCCAGACTCATAATAATATCTCCACTTGCCAACTCTCTTACCATCTCTAAATTTTCCTTTAGTTTCAATTTTTCCATTTGAAAAATAAAATATCCAATTACCATAATCAATTCCATTTAAGTATTGCTGAACACTACTCTTAACACCATCCACATATATTGTACATCTACCTGTGAACGGTAAACCATCAGCTAATGTAGTCAACTTATTTATGGAGTTATAATTAAGCTGTGGACATTCATCAGGTGATGAACACGAACCAAATATTATAAGTAGGACAATTATTCTATATTTCACTTAAAAAATTATTTGAGTTAAAATAGTTAAAATTAATGAGCTAACAACAACTATAAGTGTCGTTAGATGATGTTTTTTTGTTTTTCCTAAAATTAAATGATGGATATGTTGGTTGTCAGGAAGAAAAGGAGACTTTTTTTTATAAAGTCTTAGAAAAAAAATTCTGATAATATCCAATATAGGATATGAAAGTATTGATATTACAAAAATAACTTTGTTTAGATCATAAGATGGTTTTATGGTATAATCCTGTGATAAAATTTTAAGAACATAAATACTTACAACTGCACCTAAGAAAAGAGAACCTGAGTCTCCAAGAAAAACTTTGTTTGTTTTTCTAAAATTGAAAAAATATAATGGTGCAATTGAACCTAAAATAATTAATGTTAAAAAAAACATATCAGATAAATTTGATGAGAATAACTCAAATGATAATAAAAATAAGGTTATGACTGAAATTGCTAATCCATCAATTCCATCAATAAAATTTATTGAATTGATTATTGCCACAATTATCCAAATTGTAAATAATTGCCCCAAAATCCTACTTAGTTCAAATACTCCAAAAATTCCATGAAGATTGTCAATAATTAATCCATTATCTATTATAATTTTTGCAACAATAATTTGAAAGATAAATTTTAACTTAAAATCAAGTTTGTATATGTCATCATACAAACCAACAACAAGCATTATAGAGACAGGGATTAAGAGAGAAAAATCATAAATTTCATTGTTATTTAAATAGAAAAAAATTGAAATAATAAATAAAGATGAAAATATTGAAGAACCACCAGATCTAGTAGCAAGTGATTGATGAGAGGATCTACTGTTTACTTTATCTAAAATACCTCTCTTTATAAACTCTTTTTGGAAAAGTATATTTAGGAGTGCAGACATTAATAATGCTGATGAAATAATAATAATTTCCATTTTTTAATTCAATCAATTATGTATTACAAACTTAGTATTTTATAGTCTATATATCTTCAGCTAATTTTATATATTTTTTGATTACGGTTTGTTTGTCAAATTTTTTCTTAACAATATTTCTGCCATTAATTCCTAAAGTATTCCTTAAGTTTTTGTTTGCCTCTAATTTTAAAACAGCTTTCTTAAAATCTAAAAGAGAATGATTGGTTACAGTAATAGCCGCATTAGTTTTCTCTAAAAAAGAAATTATTGGTGTTTGCTTTGAAGAAACAACCACTATTGGTTTCCCAGAGGACATAATAGTGTAGACTTTAGACGGAAATCCATCATTTTCCATACTTTTATTCATCGCTATGAAATGAAAATCTGCAAATAAATTAACTGCTGGCATATATTTTCTTTCCTGATATGGCAAAATGTTAATATTGGATAGTTTATGCTTTTTGATTTGAGATTTTAAGTATTTTTTTTTCACCCCCTCACCTATTATCCATATAGTTATGGGATAATTTTTAATTTCCTTGGCTAGGTCCACCACTAGGTCCCACTCTTGAGCAATTCCGATATTCCCAGCATATAACATGTCCGTTCTACCTTCTATCTTTTTGAAAACTTTAGGTAGAGGCATTGAAGAATTTGCTGTGTATAGTTCCGTATCTACGAAATTTGAAATTATTTTTAATTTATCTAATTCCCTAATTCTTGATTTTATTGTGTTATAAAAATTAAGATCAATTGTTGTAACTGAATCTGACCAGTTGTAAACCCAAACTTCTAATAATTTTAAAAACTTAATTATTATAGGATTAGTTAATCGTCCATGATTGATAAGCAGATCTGGATATATTTCTTGAACATTATAAATAGACTTTGAACCTTTAATCCTTGCTAATAGTATTGATATAAGACCACTTGTAAGTGGCGGTGAGGGTGTTAGAATAATATCTGGTTTTTTTAAAAAAAGACCAATAATTAATGAAACTAAATGCCAGTATATAAAAGATAAAATTCTTAGAAGAGAGTTTTTATATTTTTTTAAAGGAATGTGATAGACTTTAATACCATTCAAGTTGCTAGTAAAAAATAGTCCCAGAACACATTTTCTTAATGGTTGTTTATCTAAAGACTCTTGAATTATATTGTAATGGGGTGTAGTTGTTAAAACAGTTACTTCATAGTTGCTTTTTTGGAAACCTTGCGCTATATCATTATATATATAGGCAGTTGAGACTCCATCTGGACTAAAAACAAGTGAGTAAATTAAAAGTCTTTTTTTATTTATTTTTTTTGCCAAACCACTCTGTTAACATATGAGGTATAGGATAAAATAATTCGAACAACTTTTGAAGAAACATTGGGGTAGCTGTAATCGGATACCAAATTAAAATCTCTCTGGTTTCCAATCTGTTGGGATATTACCTCTTCTATGCCCCTAAAAATATTTTCTTTATGAACACCAACCATCATAACTGAAGCCTCCTCCATCGCCTCTGGTCTTTCATGAGCTTCCCTAATATTTAGTGCTCTAAAATTTAATATTGAAGCCTCCTCTGAGATAGTACCACTATCAGAAAGCACAATATATGCATTGATTTGTAGAGCATTATAATCGATAAAACCCATAGGTTCTAAAAATTGAATAAGAGGGTTGATTTTTAACTTTAACTCACTAAGTTTCTTTTTTGTTCTTGGATGCGTACTAACAATAATTGGATAGTTAAATCTAAGAGCTATCTGATTTAAACTCTCAACTAAGTTTTTAAAATTAATTTCATTTGAAATATTTTCTTCCCTATGAGTAGATATTAAAAAGTATTTTTCCTTTTTTAAGGACAATTTTTTTAAAACACCTGAGGTAGATATATTTTTTTTATAAAAAGACAAAACCTCAAACATTGGAGATCCTGTTTTTATTATTCTATCTGCAGGTAATCCTTCCTTGATAAGATATTCACGGGCAATATCACTATAGGTCAGATTAATATCTGATATATGATCAACTATCTTTCTGTTTGTTTCCTCTGGAACTCTTTGATCAAAACACCTGTTGCCTGCTTCCATATGAAAAATTGGAATCTTTCTTTTTTTTGCAGAGATTGAGGATAATGAACTATTAGTATCTCCTAATACTAAAAGTGCATCAGGTTGAAGCTTTTTCAATAGAGTGTCAAATGTGATTAATATATTTCCAATTGTCTCTGATGATGTTTCTCCAGCTGCTTCTAAAAAATAATCAGGCTTTCTGATCTGCAGATCCTCAAAAAAAATTTCATTTAAAGTATAATCATAATTTTGACCAGTATGGACTAGAATATGGTCAATTGCGGGTGACTTGTCAAGGGCATAGATAACTCTAGATAATCTAATAATTTCTGGTCTGGTACCAACAACAGTAACTACCCTTAATGGAGATAAAGTTTTCATATATTAAAATTAAACATTTTCAAAGTAAGTGTCTGTATCTTGAGGATCATATGGCTCATTAATCCAAAATGAAGTAATCAAAGGTTCACTCCCAATATTTGTAATATTATGTGTATACCAGATTGGCATATCAATGTATCCTGGCTGATCTCCATCCAATAAAAATTCATAAATTTTATCATTTCCAATTTTACGCATAGAAATTTTGGCTTTACCTTTTAAAACTGTAAATCGCTCTATTTTTCTAGTGTGAAAGTGATTGCCTCTTGTAATACCAGGCAATGTAGTTGAAAATGAAAATTGACCTCCAATTTCTGTTCTTATTATTTCAGAGAAAAACCCTCTTTCATCAGATTCCTTTTTTAAGTAGACAGGAAAAGTCTTTTCTAAATTAATATAACCCCTAAATGTATTAAATAAATTAAATTCAAAAGAATTATTAAATAAAGGCAATCTGTTTTCTTTTAGATATGAATTTTTGAAATGTTTTAAAATTCTTAAAACTTCAGATACTTTAATTTCAATATCAGAGGAAATATTAATCAGTTTTAATTCATTTTTTAGTTCAATATTTTTTACAATTTGTCGAATTAAACTATCAATATAAACTAGTGGAACATCTGAATCATTAAAAATTTTAGGGGTCTGGTCAATTAATATTTTGGAACAGAATGTTGCAACAAATGAGTTGTAGTTTGGTCTACAAAAAGGTCCAAAAACATTGGGAATAATAAGTCCCGTATATTTACCTCCCAGTTCACTAATTGTCTGTTCTAAAAAAAGCCTAGATTCTTTTTTGGCCTTTCCATATAAAGAATCTGAATCCTCTTGAAAAGAGGATGCAAAAATTAGATGACCTTTAAACGAGGTGTTAATAAGAGCTTTTTTTAAGGAATTATTAATTTCAATGTTTGAACTATACACTTCTTCGTTTGAATTAGCTCTGTTAACACCAGCTAAATGTACAATTACATCACATGAAGAAACAAAAGATTCAAGTAATTTTTTATTTTCTAAAAATGGTCTTTCAAAAGGTACTAATTTATAATTCTCAAATTTATATTTAATTGTTTGATAAAGGTGATATCCTACAAACCCATCTTGTCCTGTGATTCCAATTTTCAAGCTATTAAAGTTTTATGAGCGGATCATTCTTTATTTCCGGAAGTTGCATTAATAAATCTTTCATTTTACCAACATCTAAACGCATTGTATTGTCTGAGGTATATTTGCCACTATGGACTTCATTTTTGTTCCCCTCTGAAAAGTATGGATCATAATTTAAATCTCTATTATCTGATGCAATTGAATAATAATTCCCTAAGTCAACAGCTTTCAACATTTCCTCTGAAGTTACTAAAGTCTCGTATTTCTTTTCACCATGTCTAATACCAATTTCTTGAATAGACGATTTAGAATCATATAATTCCAAGAGTGCTTGGGCTAGAACAGAGACTGTTGCTGCAGGTGATTTCTGAACAAACATTTCACCTTGTTTTCCGTTTTTAAATGCATATAGCACCAGCTCAACAGCATTATCTAGCGTCATCATAAAACGAGTCATTTCAGGATCTGTAATTGTTAGTGGTTTACCCGATTTAATTTGATCAATAAATAATGGAATAACTGATCCTCTTGAGGCCATTACATTGCCATATCTTGTACCACAAAAAATTGTTTTGGAATCATCTAAATTACGGGATTTGGCCACCATTACCTTTTCCATTAAAGCCTTTGTCATTCCCATTGCATTAATTGGGTAAGCTGCTTTGTCAGTACTTAAAATAACAACCTTTTTAACTTCAAAATTTTCTGCAGACAAAAGTACATTCTCGGTTCCAAGTACATTTGTTTTAATAGCCTCCAAAGGGAAAAACTCACATGATGGAACTTGTTTTAAAGCAGCAGCATGAAAAATATAATCTACTCCCTTTACAGCTTTAGATACAGAAGAGGAATCTCTAACATCACCTATATAGAATTTTAATCTGTTGTCATTTTGAGATTTACGAAGATCATCTTGCTTTTTTTCGTCCCTACTAAAAATTCTTATTTCGGAGAATTCTTTGTTTGCAATCGCTTTATTTAAAAAAGCTGTACCAAAAGATCCTGTTCCCCCAGTAATTAATAAAGTTTTACTCATTTAAAAGTATTGTATTGATATATGTTTTAAATCTTTCCTCTGATTTATAATTGGAAAATACGAATTTTTTAGCCTCTTTTAGTTGTCCATTGATTTGTTTTTTTAAAGTAGCTGCTATTTTTTCTGAAGCTGAAACAGGGTCATTTGGTTCAAAATAGACTCCAAATTTTCCAATTATGTTTTTATTGAATGCTAAGTTTGAACAAACAATACTTCTGTTCATGTAAAGTGCCTCAATTGGAGTAGCTGAAAAACACTCTAAATTTGAAGGAAAAAAAATCATATCCATTTTATTATAAAAATCAGGGCACTGATTTATACTAAGTTCTCCTAAAGAGACTACTTTTTCTCTAAAATCTTCACTCATCTTCTCCATTTCTTTAATAGTTAATGTGCAATAAAACTCTGCCTTTATTGAATGAGTTTTCTCTAAAAGGTCTTTTACTAATGGAATTATACTTAAATTTTTGTGAACATAATTCCTCCCAATTACACCAATTTTAAATTTTTCAGTTTTGAGTTTTTGGATAGGTTTCCAATTGCTTGGATTAAAAAAAACTTGATTTAAGGAATTTTTTGCAACTATAATTTTTTTATTACTAAACATTTGTTCTAGTTGTGTTTTAATCCCCTCGTGCTCAACTATTAAAGTATTAGAATTAAAATAAAAAGCTTTTTGAATCAAAAAAACAATTTTAAATCTTAACCATGTAATTAAGTCTAATTCATCGTAAACTTTATTTTTTGGAAATAAAATCCATGCTTGAGCAAATCCAGTTATCCAATCTCTTCTATTTAATAATTTAATACAATATAATGGGCCAAATAAAGTAAATATTTTTTTTGGTTGCATAATTGTAAAATAGAAAAACAGAGAACGTTTACTGATTATTTTATAGCTCAGCTGATTCAAATAGGGTGCAAGATGTGAATTATTTATTTCCACATATAGTTTTCGTGAAAATAAAAAGTAAAACTTAGGATTGATTTTTGATTTAACAAAATGCTCAATAAAGCTCATCGCAACTTGTATGGAACCACCAGTTGAAATATTACTTAGATTTATATAGATTCGTTTTGAATGGCTATTTTTCATCAATTGCTTTCTGGATTATTTTAATTTGATATTCAGGATTATATTTCTTATCTATAATTCTCCTTCTTTCAGCTCGAGTTAGGTTAAAATCAAATTTGGAGAACCAAAGATTTATATTTAGGGATAAATCATCAATATCATTTTCATTGAAAAAGAACCCCGTCTTTTGGTCTTCAATAATAGCAGCCTCAGGCATTTGTTTATAAAAATAATTATGTGTCCCAACAGGGGTGCCATAGCTTAAAGAATGAACAGCATTAAGTCCTGTGTTGCCGGGAGAGACCATTAAATCAGAGGAATAAATCAATTTAGATACTTCGGATTCCTTGTAAGTTTTTCCATAAAAGTATATCCACCCCTTTTTTAAACCTTCTTTAGATATCTTTTTTAATGAACTTTTTTGAGATCCCTCGCCTACAATCAATAGATTAAAATTTATTCTCTTGGAATTTAATCTATTCAAGCTTTTGATTAATAAGTCAATTTTTTTTATTGGTGTAAGTCTTCCTAAAAAAAGAACAGTTTTTAATTTAGAATTTTTAAAAAAGGTAAACTCTTTTTTAGTATTATTTTTTTGATAGTTTTCAAAATATTCTTTTTGTATCTCATAATCTAATGAATTGTATATCACAAAAATTTTGTTTGCATCAAATCCAGCCCTAATCATTAATTTTTTACCCCTTTTTTCATATAGTAAATATTTATTTCCCATTGAATAAAACAATGTCCTTAACTGTCTTTTGATATAGTTTTCGTTTCCATAAAATCCGTGAGTCCATAAAATTGTTTTTTTCCTTTTAAATCTACAGATTAATAACCCAATCCATGTAGATAATATGTTCATATCACCTAAGAAAATAGCCTGATTAAATGATCCTGAAAGACATAATCTAACAATTTTTGATTGCCAAATTACCCGCCCAAAAAAATAAAAATTTTTAATCTCTTTAAAACTATCTAGCTTGTTTGATTCTAAAAAAAAATCTTTTTCAACTTGAATACCTCTATTTTGAACAGGATCAAAACAGAATATAAAATCATGCTTTTTATTATTAAGCAACTTTTTCCATATACTTTTCCTGTATGATGGAAAAAAATTTGTTACAAATATTATTTTTTCTTTTGCAATCAAAATATTTCTAGTTTAATAAGATCTTTTAAAGATTATATATAAGATTTTATTGAGTTTCTTGAATTTATACTACCAGCTCTATTTTAAATTAAATTTTGAAAGTTTGTAATAAACTTTCGGGTAAAGAATTATTATAAAGACACCAATCAGGTTTTTTAAAACGGCAATTAGACCAAAATGAACCAATTGAAAATACATGACTTCTTTAATATTATAGTTTTTTGATTTATAAAAGCTTTTTAATCTTGCAAAAAAACTAGTATTTGGTTTTCTCCATAACTCAATGTCATTTTTATTACAAACACCAACAACCTGTGAGGCTATAAATATTTTAAATTTTTTTTTAATTGCTCTTAAGCCATAGTCTGTATCTCCATAATTATGAGTAAACATTTTACTTAAAAAGCCCACTTTTTTGAAAATTTCTCTTGGGATAAAAACAAAATTTCCATTTATAAATAAACATTCTTGAGGTTTGCCTGATGGAATTAATAATGAAAGTTTCTTATCTCTTCCACCATATGTTAATTCATTTAAATTCTGATTAGAAGATATAAATGATCCAACGATTATTGAAGAACTTTTGTTTTTTATATCATCATATATAATTGAAAAAGCATTTTTAAATAATATTGAATCATCATTTAACCAGACATAATAATCATAATCTTTTTTTTTGGAAGCTAATTCCCACAACTTTCTTGTTCCACCTGACCAGAAGTATTTACCATTACCATATATTACATTTATGTCAGGATACGTTTTTTTTATAATTTCTCCTGTTTTATCAGGTGAATTATCGTCTAAAAGAAAAATATCATGATCAAAGCTATCAATTAAAGACAGTGAACTAAAACAATGTTTTAAACACTCTTTTGTTGTTTTTACTCTGTTATAACAAGTTATTAAAATTGCTATTTTTAAATTCATGTAATTAATCTAATTTTTAATGATCTTTTTATAAATTTCTAAATGCTTTAAAGCTATTTTGCTTGCTGCAAAATTGTCTAACACATGTTTCCTGCAATTAGACTTTAGCTTGGTATTATTATTATTTAATACCCATAAAATCCCTTTTAAAAAATCATCTGTATCAAATGCTTTTGCTAGATATCCAGAAAATTTATGTCTAACAGTAGTTCTTAAGCCAGAAGTATTAAATGCAACAACTGGACATGAACACGCATTAGCTTCTGAGGCTACCTGTCCGAAAGATTCTACTCTTGAGGGAATCAATACTAAATCTGCAGCAGAATAAGCGGCAATTAAAGATTTTGAATTTTGTAAAAACCCTAAATAAAATATTGGAAATTTAAAATTTGGTTTAATTTTAGGTTCATCTTCGCCAAAGATAACCAATCCAATTTTTTTGTTAAGATTTTGGAGCTTTTCCAAAGACTTCTCTAAAAGGTCAAACCCTTTATGATAATCTTTAGTGCCTGAAGTTGAACCAAATAATATGAGAGATAATTCATTAGGTAATTTGAGAGTATTTCTAGATAAAGTTTTATCAACTGGTTTCCATTTTTTCATATCAATAGCGTTTGGAATTGAATAAACAGGCCATTTTTTCATTAAATAACTTTTCATAACATTTTGTTTCATCCAATCACTAGGCGTAATAATGTTAATTGGGTTTTTCCAATATTTCTTTTTACGTATCCATGTCCATCTGTTTATGTCAAAGTGACCTTCTCCTACAGGTCTATTTTTTTTTAAATAGCCTTCCCTCCACCTTCTATCATATGAAATGTGCTCTGCACCACAGAATCCCCACATATCATGGAGTGTCCAAACCAAGGGTTTTTTAATCTTACTTATATCTGAAACAGATATCATCTCATTTTGAAACCAATGTAAATGAATTATATCTGCATCACTTTCATTGATAGCTTTTAACCAAAAAGGGGATGAAAATATTTGTGGTGAATGTAAAACAGGATTATTAGTTTTCAATAAACGAACAACTATTCTTGATAATAATCTTTTTATTCGACTGATTTTCTTTTGAAGAATATTTGGATAGGTTTTTATTTTAGGATCATTTCCATATTTATAATTTACCCAAATACTTGAATCACACTTTTCTTCAAGCAAAGCTTTATTTAGTCTGGTTGTTGCAATAGATGCACCACCTTTTCCATTAGAATTTGAAATATGAATTATTTTCATTTACTGTAAATCCATTCTTTAACATATTGTGACTTCAATCTTGATACAATAGGAGGGTAAATATATACTGATGATAAAAAAGTTTTCATACCAAGTTTATATCCATTTTTTTTCATTAAAGCATCAATATTACTGCTATTTAGCTCATCAGCGAGAAACCCTAAATCTTCAACACATATAACCCAAGGAAAATTTTTACTTAAAAAAAAAACTCTCTAAAATTTTTTCCTCAAACCCTTCAACATCTAGATTTAATAGATGAATTTCAGAATTATTATTAATCTCTAAAAAACTTTTCATAACATCGTCATGATTCACAATGTTAACTTCAATTTCTTCTGTTGGAACTCTAGAGAATTTATTTTTTAATTCTATAACTCTTTCTTTATTAAAAGTGCTATTATCAGGAGTGTTTGCATAATGATAAAAAATTAATTTTTTATTTGATTTATTTGAATCAAAACCTGCAGGAATAAATTTGTCTTTACCTCTAAAGAATTTATATTTCCATATTAGATTTGGTAGGGGATCTACGCAGACACCTCTCCATCCATTTAGATAAAATAAAAAAGTATTTGAATGTAGAATAGGATGATGAGATCCTATATCAATATAATACCCATTTTTTAATTTACTGAAAATCTTATGTAAAATGAAGTCTTCACCATCTGATGAAAAGTGAAGAGGCACTCCAAATAAAATGATAATTTTTCTTAAAATTTTATATAAAATAATAATTATTCTGTTTACCATACATTTTGATTAAATAGGACCTCTTACTGGCACTTCACCTTTAAAAACATTATCAAATAAAATAGCAGCCTCTTTTTCATTAAAAATTCCATTTACAACATTTTCAAGTCGATGTAATCTGGAAAAATTTACAATACCTGATACTTTACAATTGATATAATTATAGGTCAACTCTTTTCTTATATGTGCCCTATGATTCCCTGAACTTGACATTATCCATCTCCACTTATTATCCTTTATAAGTATAACTGCTGATGGATAATCATAATTATTTTCAATGTAGCCTTGATCTTTTATTTTATTTATCAATCTTTCAAACTGATGAACGTGGCTTTTAGCAGTATCATAAGAAAATATTTTTTCTTCAATGTTTTCCAATGTTTTATCTATAAATGACATACCATTCTCAGATCTGTTTTTGTAAAAACTGAGAAGATATTTTTTTTTCATAGTATTGCTATCACTATTATCCCAGGGTAAAACCATTAACCAAGAAGGATATGAAATTATTCTAGATGAGCTTAAAAAATTATTTATATCTGATACTGATTTATATTCAAAATTTTGATACTCATCGTGTAAAATTTTTATTACCTCATCTGAAGATTTATTATTTAAGATCTCTTCAACAACTTTGGAGTATATGTCTTTTGAACTGTCAAACTTAGTTCCTCTTATTGTTCTTCCTAACTTATATGGTAGCTGAACGGTTGGACTTACAAGAATCTTACAATATGTTAATTTTAAAAAATTACCCTCTTTTTCAGTCTCACTTAATCTAAATATGGACTCAAATGGCATGTATAATTTAAGATATAATCTCTTAGTTAATTTCACAAAATCTGTGTTATTAAACATTTATTTTTCTCTCTTAAAAGAATCTATGTAAGAAAAAGACGATCTATTTACTACATTTATATTTTTAGAAACAGCAAGTTCATTTAATAAATCAGTAAATTTTAGAACTCTATAGTTTTGATAAAGTCTTTCACTTAATGATTTGTTAGATTTGGATTTATATTTATTTGAACTGTCCTTTTCAGCTTTTGAATTTTTATAAAAATGTTTTACTGGCACACTAACATAATTTGTTTTTTGATCAACAGTTATAGATTTAAAACCAGAAAAGTCTATACCGTAAAGATATACCTCCTTGTAATTACATATAATAGAATACCATAATAAAGTTACCATGCTATTTACATTTGCAATGCTAAAAAATCTATTACGAAGTGCATATAATTGCATTTTTTTTGTGGTTAAATTAATAGATTTTTCAGGTATTTTTATAAGTGAAATATTTGGATTATCTAATAAAATTGATTTAATATAATTATATCCTGATTCAGGACATAAAATTGAAATTTTCCAATTAATTTTTTTTAGCTTTTGATAGGTGTTATCTCTTAATTGTAAAAAATTTTTATTAAGGTCTTCTGACCAAAAAAGTTTATCAGCAAGGAAATAATAATTTGGTTTAAGCTGAAAAAAAGTATCTGTATTTGCAAAAAAATTTACTGCAAAAAAATCACATTCATCCTTTTTATAATTATTTATTTCATGAATATCATTTATTAAAGAAGGTCCAGTTCCTATAATTACACTCTTCTTAGATCTTTTTTCTTCAAAATGGATTCTTAATGGAGATATAAAATTATTACATTTTACTAGTAACAATTTTAGTATGAGCTTTATAAGATCAAATGCTAAATTTAAATAAGTCATTTTTTAATTTTTATACTGCCAATGAAGTAGCAAGTTTTTTAAATTCTTCACTTTTAAGAATTAGCTCTCCATATGTTCCATATGATTTTATTTTGCCATTTTCAAGATAATAAATACAATCACAATTTTTTATCGTGTTTAATCTGTGAGCTATAATTATGGTAGTAATATTTTTACTGTGATTAGCAATTGACTCAATAATTAATTTTTCAGTTAAGTTATCGAGTGCACTTGTTGCTTCATCTAAAACTAATAAGGATGGATTATTGTATAAAGCCCTTGCAATACCTATTCTTTGTCTTTGTCCTCCAGAAAGTCTTATGCCTCTTTCTCCAACTTCTGTAAAATAGTTTTTTTCTAATTCTTCATTAATAAAATTATCTAAACTAGCTATTATACACACCTTTTTAACTCGCTCAATATCTAACTCTTCTAGTGATAATCCAAAAGCAATATTTTCAGCAATAGTTTTATCAGATAGAAATATATTTTGAGGAACATAACCAATAGAATTTTGCCACTCTCTTAGTCCCAGTTTACCTATCTCATTACCATCTACAGATATTATCCCATTAGTTGGTTTCAATAACCCTAACAAAATATCTACTAATGTGGTCTTTCCACTCCCCGTACTTCCAACAATCCCAATTTTTTTTCCTGATTGAATACTTAAGTTTATTTTATTTAATGCCATTCTGTTTGAATTTGGATAAACAAAATTCAAGTTATTAATCTCAATTTTATTTTTTATTTGAAGACTATTATTTGTTTTTTTTGAGATTTCTAGATTTTTATTTTCATTTAATCTATATAAGATATCATCTAAGCCTTTAGTAGAAAAGTTTATTTTATTTAAACTAGAAAATATTTGTTGGAAAGCTGGAATCAACCTTAGTGCTGCAAAAGCAAACATTGATAAAATAGGAAGCACTTCTGTCAAGTTGTTACCTAAACTTAAATTATATAAAATAAATAATATTAAAAAGCCAAAGCTTAAAGCTTCAAGTAAATATTTTGGTAAAATTGATACAATCTGAACATTTGAGTTTGCTGTTGAAAAATCATTTGCTGCAGATGAAAATTTATTAGAATAAATTTTTTCGATTCCACTTAATTTAATTTCTTTAATAGCACCAAAAGCTTCAACCACAGTTTTATATCTTCTCTGGTTATGTTGAACCTTATTTATACCTATTAATTTTATCCAATTCTTGACTTTATTAAAAATTAATAAATTCAACACTAAAAGAAATAATAAAGTTATTAATGCGACTAAAGGGTTTACTAAGACAATTAAGATGATCAATAAAATTGTTAAGAATAATTGAGAGATCATACCTAATAATGGGTTTAATGAGTAATGAATTGTCTCAGCAACTTCTGATAAAATTCCTTTACCCATATCTCCGCTATGTTTATCGAGGAACCAGCTATAATTTTGCCTAAGATATGATTCCAATAATCTTTTACTAATTGATGACTCAAGACTAAATGTATATCTGAGTTGAAGATACATAACCACTGCCTTAAATGTTTGAGAAAATATTAAATAGAAAAAGTAACTAATTCCAAGAAATAAGATAAAACTGTTAGTGTTACTAAATTGAAAAAAATCATTTATTAGACTAAGTTGATAATTATTGTTTATAATTTCAGGATTGGAAGCTATTTCAATAAACGGGATTATTAGAACAACTCCGAAAGTTTCGATTACTGCAACGAAAAAAAAGGCAAATGATAGATAATAAAAAAATCTCTTTTCCTTATTGTCTAAAATTGAAATTACCTTTTTTAGAAGTGCTAATAAACCTATTAATTTTTTCATTTTTACTTATCCCAATTAAATGATTCTATTTCTTTTATTGCTTTGCGGACACCTTCTCTTATTTTTATTTTTGGAACCCAGCCTAATGATTTAATTTTTGAATTATCTAAGAGCTTTAACATCGTACCATCTGGTTTTGATTTATCAAATTTTACCTCTCCATTATAATCGAGTTCTTCCATAATTAAATTAGTTAATTCAGTTATTGAAATATCACTACCAGACCCAATATTTATTGGATCAGCTTCATCATATTCGTTCATTAACAAGTAACAAGCATTTGCTAAATCATCAACATTTAAGAAATCTCTTCTTGGTTTACCTGTCCCCCAAACAATTACAAATGGATCATTATTTTTTTTTGCCAAAACAACCTTTCTTAATAAAGCAGGAATAACATGAGAATTTTCTATGTGATAATTATCATTTGTTCCATATAAATTAGTTGGCATTGCTGATATAAAATTACAACCATATTGTTCACGATAACTTTTACATAATTCTATTCCAGCAATTTTTGCAATCGCATATGGTTTATTTGTGGGTTCTAAATAACCACTTAGAAGGTATTCCTCTTTTATTGGTTGAAGTGATTCCTTTGGATAAATACAGGATGAACCTAAAAATAATAGTTTCTTTACATTATTCTTATATGCAAAATGTATGACATTTGATTCTATCATAAGATTGTCATAAATAAATTCTGCTTTATATTTATTATTTGCGTGAATTCCTCCTACTTTGGCAGCTGCAAGGATTACAAAATCGGGCTTTTCTTTTTTATAAAATTCTTCTACTGATAATTGATTTCTTAAATCCAATTCATTTGAAGAAAAGGTCAAAATATTTTTAAAACCTTCTTGAATAAACTTTCTTTCAATTGCAGACCCCACCATTCCATTATGACCAGCTATAAATATTTTGTCGTCTTTCTTTAGCTTACTCATATGATTGTTTAATTCTTATTTCATTTTCAACCAACTTAATATCATGCTTTATCATAATTTCAACAAGTTTTGAAAAACTTGTCTGTTTAGGATTCCATCCTAATTGTTTTTCGGCTTTAGTGGGGTCTCCCAAAAGTGAATCAACCTCAGTAGGCCTATAATATTTTGGATCTATTTCTATTAGTGTATTTCCTGTTTTTTCATCAATTCCTTTTTCATGAGCACCTTCTCCAATCCATTTAATTTTAATAGAAATAAAACTAAATGCTAACTCAACAAATTCTCTAACTGAATGTTGTTCTCCTGTTGCAATAACAAAATCTTCAGGCTTCTTGTTCTGTAGCATCAACCACATAGACTTTGCATAATCTTTTGCGTAACCCCAATCTCTCTTAGAATCTAAATTACCTAAGTACAATTTTTTTTGAATTCCTTTATTTATTCTAGCTGTAGCTAATGTTATCTTTCTTGACACAAAAGTTTCCCCTCTTCTTTCAGACTCATGATTGAAGAGAATTCCATTTACAGCAAACATACCATATGCTTCTCTATAATTTTTTGTAATCCAATATGCATATAACTTAGCAACTCCATATGGTGATCTTGGATAAAATGGAGTAAGTTCGTTTTGTGGAATTTCCATAACTTTCCCATATAATTCTGAAGTTGAAGCCTGATAAATTTTGCATGTTTTTTCTAAACCACTGATCCTAACTGCTTCTAGAATTCTCAATGTTCCCATAGCATCTGTTTCAGTTGTGTATTCAGGAAGGTCAAAAGAAACTTTAACATGAGATTGAGCGGCTAAATTATAAATTTCTGATGGCTTAATTTTTTGAATTAATCTTATAAGATTTGTTGAGTCAGTCATGTCCCCATAATGAAGATTAATCTTTCTTTTTAATTTTAAATCTTCTAATAATTCATCGATATAGAGATGCTCAATCCTACCTGTATTAAAACTTGAACTTCGTCTAATTATACCATGGACTTCATAATTTTTCTTAATTAAAAATTCTGCAAGATATGAACCATCTTGTCCGTTTATACCTGTTATTAAAGCTGTTTTCATATTTAAATTTTTATTCTAAATCATTTACTTACTTTAAAGATTCAAATGTGTGAATATATTTAGAATCTTTAATTAGCTGTTTATTGTTAAACCCAAAAAAAGAAATCCTATTCTTATTAGCTGCATACTTATCATTAATTGAGTCTCCAATCAAACAACAACTGGATTCATTATAATTATTTGATTTTAGTAACTTTTTAATATTATCTATTTTATTAACAGGGGATCCAGAAATTGATTTAAAATATTTTTTAATATCCAAATTTGAACATAAATAAATTAGTTCTTTTTCATCTGAAGCTGAGACTAAATGAAAATCAAAGTTCTTATGATTTTTTTTAATAAAACTAAGACTGCTTTTAATTAAAAGATCTTTATCGCATAATCTCTCTTTACAATAATTACCATATGATTTAGCATATTGTTTCTTTTCTTGATTATTTAACTTTGTATCTAAAATTTTTTGAGAAAAATATTCAATTTTTTCATAACGAGATAAACCCCCATTGATTTTATGGTAATTTATCAACTTATCGATATATTTTTTGGAATAACTATCAAAAATATATTTAAAGCCTTTTGTCCTTACTTCATCACTATTGAGTATTACACCATCAAAATCCCAAAAAATTGTAGAGTATTTATTTAACATCTAAAGCAAATAAAACTTTTTCTATATCTTCTTTTACATCTACAGGTATAGATTTCTTAGACATCTCCAACATCTTAACCTTTACACCCAACTCTATAAACCTTAATAATTCAATATCTTCAATTGACTCAAAATATGTTTTGGATTTTATATCAAATATTTCTAAACTTTTTTTGGAAAAAGCATATCCACAAACTTGTCTAAACCCCTTTTTAAACTCATTTTTTTTATTTGAAGGAATTGGAGCTCGGGACATATATATTAACTCTTTTCTTTTATTAAAAATAACTTTTGGCATATTGAAAGAAAAGAATGTGTCTTCACTGTCAATACTACAATATCCGCAGTAAACATCATAGAGATTTTTTTGTTTACTTAGCTCTTGAATTAAAATTTGAATATCAATGGGATTAAATAAAGGTTCGTCACCTTGAATATTTATATAATAATCTGCCTCAACTAATTTTGAAACTTCGCATAGCCTATCTGTGCCAGTTAAACATTTATCTGATGTCATTATGAATTGTATGTTATTTTTTTTACAATGATCTGCAATTCTCTTATCCTCTGTAGCAACATATATTGAATCTTTAGGAACAGCTTTTAAACATTGATCATACACATGTCTAATCATAGATTTACCTTTTAATATAGTAAGAGGTTTTCCGGGGAATCGAGAAGATTTATATCTAGCGGGAATTATTAAAACAAAGTTCATTTTTTAATTATTAATAATACTATAAATTGAATCAGAAGTAAAGCTTTTATAGAGAGATGGTGTTAAAGAGATAATTTTTATTTTTTCATTCGAAAAAACTTTGAATATTTTTTCATTTTCATAAAAAACTTCCCTAAAATTCTTATTTATAGTGTTTTCTTGATATCCATCAAATCCAACTACATAAAATGTTTTTAATCCAGTTTTTAAAGCAATTTGCATTGATAACGAACAATGTGTGTGCTCACTTATCTTAAGCTTTTGATTCTCTGGTAGTTCAAATGAATTTGATTCCCATCCTTTTGGTAAATAAGTTCCAAATTCTCTTGGGCTAGGGGGGAAAACAATTTTTAAGTTATGATTATTTTTTATGCTCATATCAAACCTGTCCACTTCATTTCCTATAAAAGAAATCATTTTATCGTTTGGAATATCAAGGAAATGTTTAATGTGTCTACTACTTGAAAAAACAATTAATAAATTTCTATTTTTTAATAAAAAACTTTTAATCGCATCAATATTTTCATCAACACTATTTCCGCCCCCGATAATTAGAACTTTATCATATTCGTTTTCAAATTTAATCATAGGTAACTTTAATGCTTTCTCATCCGAAATTGAACTCTCTAGGGCTTGGACTATTGAATTAAATGATATAAAGTTTTTACCTAACCAATCCATTACTTTTTTCTGTGGTATAGAATAAAACCCTGAAATTATATATGGTAGATTAGTCCCCCAAGAGTATTTCTTTTTTAACAAATAAAATTCAGAAACAACATTAGAAATCAAATTAAAATTGATTTTTTGGTTTTTACTTATTTGAGTTAGTAACAACTCTGTTTTTAGATTTCCTGCTCCACGTCCCATTCCTAAAATTGTCGCATCAATTATTTCAACTCCACAATTTACAGCCTCGATTGAATTAGCCAAAGCAAGTTCCATGTTGTTGTGGCCATGAAATCCAAGCTTTACAGATGTAATTAATCTTATTTTTTTAACTACTCTATTAATGTCTTCAGGGTAAACACTTCCGTAAGAATCAACTAAATATAAATAATCAACATGTTTCTCAATTCCATTTAATTTTTTGTGAAAAGAATTGTCATTTACCCATTTACTTAAATACATTACATTAAATGCAACTTTATATCCAAGTTTTCTCACTATTCTAGCCTTCTTTATTCCAAAATCGAATCTTTCTGGATCTATTGCAATTCTTATCATTTCTATGTATTTTCCACATGGCTCAATAACTTGCTTTATGTCATCCTCAGAAAGTTTTTTTTCATCAATAATTAAAGCAATTGACTTTGAAGTTAAACTCTTAACCTTCTTCAAAGTTTCCAATGGTGTATAAAAAAACTCCCCTTTATATTCTCTTTGTTTTAAATTTCTATAGCCAATTTCTATATAGTCAATTGGAAGCTCTTCCACTGCTTTTAAATATTTATTTACTAATTGAGATTTAAAATCCCAATTAGTATAATATCCTCCATCTCTTAATGTACAATCAAGTATTTTAAATTTTTTCATGTTTATTTTTTTAGCAGCCAAC